>Ga0164292_10005333_pt1 | contig 10519 bp, 6 predicted proteins | sample GEODES117metaG_FD_111486 | JGI IMG/M metagenome (GOLD analysis project Ga0164292, IMG submission 111486) | Eutrophic lake water microbial communities from Lake Mendota, Wisconsin, USA - GEODES117 metaG | ecosystem: Environmental > Aquatic > Freshwater > Lake | place: USA: Lake Mendota, Wisconsin... | reverse complement strand
TGCCCGGATTGCCAAGCACAGTTCCGAATTGGGAGTGAGTCCAGTCGGACGATGGAATCGGCGGATTGCCCAGATGCCGCTGCCCACTGGAGGCTTGATGAGAAGTTGTCGAATCTGTTCAGCAAGCTCGCGCCCCGAGCCCGGACGCTTGTCAGCTTCGAGGTCAGTCGGCGTGGTTCCGCTAAGGCCGACCAACCAAGGGGCTTGGAGGCGAATCGAGTGGGTTTGCATTTCGAAGCAGCCGGGCGAGGAAAGGGAGTGGCGGGGAAGTTGTGAGGGAAGATGTGAACTCGCGGGCGAACACGCTGGACAATCGCCAGGAGCGTTGGTTCTGGCTCGACACATCTGCGTGGCAGGGGTATATTTCGACTCGCGGATAAGCAGCATTTTAACCGGGCATTCGCGGATTTTCTGGCCCAGCCTCCCGCCGCCCCCACTCAGACGGTGCATCACGACATGGATATGGAGCAGATTGTTTCGCTTTGTAAGCGACGGGGATTCGTCTTTCAGTCGAGCGAAATTTACGGTGGCCTGAACGGCTTCTGGGATTACGGGCCACTGGGGGTGGAACTCAAGCGAAACATCAAGCATGCGTGGTGGCAAGATATGGTCTTGGCCCATGACGACTTGAATGTGCTGCCCAGTGCCCCCGGGGTCTACAGCATGACCGGGATCGACTCGACGATCATCATGCACCCGCAGATTTGGAAGTGCTCAGGGCATTACGACTTGTTTATTGACAAGATGGTCGACTGCCGGGAATGCAAAGGGCGGTTTCGCGAGGATCATATTCCCGGAACACCCTGTCCGCTCAAGCCGAGCAAGCAGGTTGGCCAGCATGACAAGTGCAGTCTGACCGATCCGCGCGACTTTAACCTGATGTTCAAGACAACTCTCGGTGCGCTTGGGACTGAGGAAGACGCGGCCTTTCTGCGGCCGGAAACAGCGCAGGGGATTTTCGTCAACTTCAAGAACGTGATTGACAGTACGCGTTACCGGTTGCCGCTGGGGATTGCCCAGATCGGCAAGAGCTTTCGCAATGAGATCACGCCTCGGAATTTCACGTTCCGCTCGCGCGAGTTTGAGCAGATGGAAATCGAATTCTTTTGCCACCCGAACGAGTCGGCAGATTGGTATCGATACTGGCGGGACCGCCGGATGAAGTGGTATCAGGACTACGGCGTAGGGTCGGAGCGGTTGAGGCTGCGCGAGCATGCAGCGGATGAGCTTTCGCATTATTCGATTGGCACGGCCGATATTGAATATGCGTTTCCGTTCCTGAGCGAAGGAGAATACGGCGAACTGGAAGGGATTGCCCATCGCGGCGACTTCGATCTCCGCAGTCACATGGAAGGGAAGCTGGATGAAAAGACCCGGCCGCTGCAAGTTCAGCTTGGGCCGGACGGCAAACCGAAGTGGCGCGGCAGCGGCAAGGATTTGTCCTATCGCGATGACCTGACCAACGAAAAGTTTGTGCCGCATGTGATTGAACCGTCGGCCGGAGCAGACCGGGCGACGCTGGCGATCATCTGTGAGGCGTACCACGAAGACGAGGCTCCGGACGAAGACGGCAAGTCCCAGAAGCGGACCGTGCTGCGTTTCCATCCACGGCTGGCGCCGATCAAGGCCGCCGTTTTTCCGCTCGTCAAGAAAGACGGCATGCCGGAGATGGCCAAGGAGATCTACTTGTCGCTGAAGAAGCAGTTCAACGTCTTCTACGACGAAAAGGGAGCCGTCGGGCGGAGATACCGCCGGCAGGATGAGGCTGGGACCCCCTACTGCATCACAGTCGACGGCCAGTCACTGCAGGATGGTACGGTCACGATCCGCGACCGGGACACACTCCAGCAAGAACGCATTAAGGCTGCCGACTGTCTGCAGGTGGTCCGCGATAAGGTCAACTGAAAGGACCACTCGGAGAGCTATCTCTTTGTGGGCGGGTTGCCGATCAGCCCTGTCAGACCATCCGGGTGGAACGGTAAGTTGACCCGTAAAGGTCCGGGTGGTGATCTAGCGCCTTGTCGCACCCTGAGTTCACGGTTCGCCGGGTCCTTGAGGTTCGCTGAAACTTCTCGTCCTTCAATTGAGCCTTGTACCGATGGACTGGAAGTTCATCGTACGATTTGACACAACGCTAAATTTTGGCTTTGCCAAGGCACTAGATTTCCGGCGACGCAGGTTTGTTCTTTTTCGCGGGTGGGGGGACAAATGCCAGCAGCGGCATTCGATTCTGGTCGGAAACGACAACGCCTCCAGGCTTCTCAATCGTCACGGCGAACCCTAGCGGTTGATTGACCGGCAGCTTGGCCTGAATCGCCACGATCGACTCTTCTCCGGTTGTAATGTCGAACACACCTCCATCGATCGGTTTGCTGTCCCGAGTAAGGTCCAAAATCCAGAGTTGGTACTGCCAGACCTTGGGATCGTTCGCCGGCATCCCGACAAACCGCATGAACCCTTGTTGCTGTGAGTCACTCCAGACAACGTCACCGGAAACCTCGTTTTTCAGCGGAGTCGGTCCCACGCTCCACTTCGCTTGAATCAAGTCTGCCGCTGAGGCGATGAATGAATCACGAGTCAGGGGTGAATCACCCTCGCGACTGGAATCGCCCAGGCTTCTTTGCCAAAAGAATACCGCCAGTAACGAAGCCGCAAGGCAGGCAATCCATGCTAGCCGCTCGCGAAAACGCCCGGACTGCGGCGGTGCCACCTGAACCACATCGGCAATTCGCCGCGTCGCGACTTCGGAGACGATCGCGCGGCCAGTGTTCGAGATGGAGCGACGGAGACTTTCCGGCATGGCCTCGACCTGATCGATGGCTGACAGCGAAACCGTGGCAGCGACCCTTTCCAAGTCACTCAAAGTGGGCGTTCCGATGGACGGCTTCACGCTTTCGTGCTCCTTGAATTCTTCGGTTGTCAAATCGCCCATGACGTATCCGGCCAGACACTCGGCGAATTCTGATTCTTTGGTTGGTTTCATGACCCGGCCTCCGAAATGGTGGCTGTGAAGGGACGTTGGACACATTCTCTCAGTGAAAGTAAACCGCGTCGTGCAAAAGACTTGACACTACCCAGTGGCAAACTCAGGGAAATCGATACTTCCTGATGCGATAGCCCGTCCTGCAGAATCAACTTCAAGACGCCTTGGGCGTTGGGACTCAGCTGTTCCATACAATTCCGGACCTTGGCAATCTCGTCCGCGACCTCCAGGGAATCCGGCTGACGCTCCGGGACCTCGACCAGCGACTCCTCATGCAGATTATGAACTTGCGCCTGAGCACTGGTTTTTCGCAGCCGGTCGAGCAAACGACGTCGAGCAATGATCGAGATAAAGGAAATCTCGCTTCCACGCTCGGGTCGGAAATGCGCGGCATTTTTCCACAACTCGATGAAAATCTCCTGTACCAGGTCCTCGGCGTCGTGGCTGCTGCGAGTCATTTTTTTGGTGAGGGTCCAAATCAACCCTCCATAACGCTCGATAAAACGATCCACTGCAGACTTATCGCCCGCGGCGATCAGCGGCAGCAACGGAGGACCGTCAAATCGTATGGACGATTCATTGTGGAGGTCGTCCGCCCCGAGAGGCGGTTCCAAAACTGGATCCATGGGTTTCAATCAATGTGTGAAGTCGTAAGGAATACGCCGCCCGGAGGCTCACTGCGTAGCATCGGCGGCGACTGTTCAAGTTGCGGTTGACCCAAGTCCAGTCTCGAAAGTCAATTGTCCTGCGTGGTTCGGTCGGTCAGTTGCCCGCCCCCGCATCCGCAGGAAACGCCTCATTCTGACAAACGGTCCAGGATGCACACAACTTCCGATTCGACTGGCCAAAGACCTCCAATGCAGGCTGAATCCCACACCGCGCGAGGCTCGGGGCGAAGCTCGAGGCAAGGCTCGGGGGTGATTGCCCCAAAGTCTCTCGCCAGCTTGAATCGGCGGGCCTGATTCCATATCACTGGTGTCGGGCCAGCCGGTTCCGGGCGACCGCTCCAAACCTCGGTTCGCAGTCTTCGTTACCGAACTCTGGCTTGCTGTTCGGATGGGCGGTCAAAGTGGATGCAGTATTCTTGAAAAAAATCGGGAAGTCATCGGAATTTTGACCATTCCCCGCGGTCATTCCCACCAGATTCCCCCATTCGCAACACTCCAGGCTTGCGATTGGGAGTGATACCCCAGTCAACATCACTGCCTACTCGCAGTCGTTTCAAGCCTCGCAAAGGCTTTTGTACTGCCTGTCTGGGCAGCTGCAGGTGTGCCGGAAATACCTCACGAAGGCTTTTTCCCCTTCTCCTGAAGGAGGACCTAAAAACTGGATCTGAAAAACAAATTCGTTCAAACTTTTCAGATCTCTGCATCCAAACGTAAGCCTGCCTCGAAATGTCTCGCTGTAGCGGTTGGGGGAAATCGGCTCAGCACTGTTGCAGTTGACCTGGCCTCACGTTGAAAAGAATGTTGAAAGGAAGAAAATGCTTAAGTACAGATGGTTGTACTCGCTGGCCATGGCAACGCTCTGCCTCTGGTCGACGATGACGAAAGTAGATGACCTCGTCGAGCAGATCGCTCGGCTTGGAAAGTTGAAAACGCTGGTCGTGGCACTCAAAGCGGCTAACTTGATCAATCAGTTGAGGGGCGAAGGTTCCTTCACGATCTTTGCTCCCACGGATGCGGCCTTCGCCGCCTTACCCGAAGGCACGGTGAGTTCCCTGCTGCTGCCCGAAAACCGGGAAAAGCTGATTCGGATTCTCAAGTACCATGTCATCCCCGGCCGGCTCTCGGCCATGGATGTCGGAAATATCGATGTCCCCCAGATGGCGCGAACGGCCAATGGCCAGCGGCTCCCAATCGGAATTGAAAATGGAGAATTCCGAGTGGGTGCAGCGAAAGTCATCGGTCGGGAACTGAACTGCAGTAACGGTGTGATACACCTGATCGATAAGGTTCTGCTTCCAGAGGACCTGCGCACGGAAGATTCAATCGTCATGGAACTGAAGGAGGCGACCCCGACCAGCTTGCTCGATGCCCTCCGCGCCGTACCCGATGGGCGTTTCTCAACCTTTCTGGCTGCTGTTGAGGCGAGTGGCGGCGATCAAGACTGGGCTCAGCCGCAACCCAATGGCAATTGGACACTCTTTATTCCGACCAATGCCGCCTTCAACCGCCTCACTGATGCCGAACGAACGGCTCTGCTCGATCCGGCAAATCGCAACTCTCTTCGCGAGTTGCTGGACTGGCACGCCCTGCCCAAGCTGCAGCCATGGAGCTTTGAATTCTCCGATGGCGAGCGGGGCGCGGTGATGGTATCTCGGCAAAACGACCGGTTTGTACTCGACGTTCTGGCCAGCGGTATGGTGTTTGTTTACCAGCTTCGTTCGGCAGGTGCCAGCCGCGAAAGCGAGCAGCCATTCAAGGCTCGGATTCTCGCTGGTGACATCCAAGTTGGCGGGAATCTGGTCAATGTCGTCGACCGGGTAATCATCCCCAAGCAACTCGAAGGCAAGCTGTTGGCGTCCCAGGCTTATCGCGAACAGGATGTTCAGGAACTGAATGCGGGTGCCGATGCGCAGGTCAACTCCAAACTGGTTTTTGAGGAGCTGCTGGAGAAGGCTGATAGTCTCGAGGGCGAAGGCCAGCTGGCCATGTATCAGATGGGACTGAAAATGCTGGAGGAAGTACTGCCTGTCAGCCGAAACGGAATGATTCTCGATGGAGCCGATCTGAGCAAACCGGGGATCGTGCGAGCCAAGTTGCGTACTCGAATCGATGACCTCGATCGGGTTTGGTATGCCAATTTCATGAAGAACTCTCCAGCGGCCCAGTCGCTGTCGGCTCCCCTCCCCGAACTTTTTCCCAGTCCACGTTCCGAAAGTTCTCGTCCGAAAGCCGATAAGGCTTCCAGCACAGCGGAAAACGCCAAGCCGACGAGCGAATCGGCCGAAGTTCGACCAAGTTCAAATCAACCACCGACCGCAGCCGACGGGGCTGCACCATTAAACCCTCCGGACCTGGCTTGGTGCGAAGTACTCGAGCAGAAGGTCGACGAAGCGGTGGTCACCGACCCGGCACTGCGCGCGGCAATCAATGCGACTGGACTGCCCTGGCGAGTCCGCGATAAAGCAACCGGGATCGAAATGCTGCTGGTTCCACCCGGACAGTTTACAATGGGACGAATTCCCGGCGACAAGGAAGCCCAGCCGAACGAACTGCCAGCCCATCCCGTTACCTTGACCAAGCCATATTATCTGGGGCGATATGAGGTCACCCGCGAACAATGGGCAAAGGTAATGAAAGCCGAGCCGGTTGCTCCGCGACTGCAAGGCGGAGAAGGTCTCACGATTCAGGCTGGTGAGGGAGCCATTCAGATAGCCCGACCCACGTTCGAATTCCGCGACTCGAAGGGGAACATCATCAAGGTTGAGGCAAAAGCCGAGCGGGCTGCTGATGGTTCGATCATCCTCAGCAATCCTTCCGACAACGCACCTCCCGCCGAAGGCGGAGACAATCCCAGCCCCGAACTGCCCGCCTTGACTTCCTGGAGCCGATGCAACGAGTTCTGCCGCAAGACCGGACTGCGCTTGCCCACGGAGGCCGAGTGGGAGTACGCCTGCCGCGGCGGAGTTGAGGCTCCCCGCTATGGAGCGCTGGATGTGGTCTCCTGGCACCGCGGAAATGCAGGGGGAAAAAATCACCCGGTCGGCGGCAAGGCGGCCAACGGCTTGGGCTTCCACGATATGCTCGGCAATGCTTGGGAGTGGGTCAACGATTGGTATTCAGAGTACACCCGCGGGCCCAAAACCAATCCCCGCGGTCCCGAAACCGGGACCTCGCGCGTGATTCGTGGCGGTTATTTCGATTTCGAAGCAGGCTTCTGCCGGGCGACGCATCGCTACAAAGTCGACTCGCCTGATTTCGGCAACACGACCGGCTTGCGGGTTGCCCGCGACCCGTGATTGAGTTGAAGTGACCCCCGGGAGCCAGGCCAAGACCTGACTCCCGGGCCGCGTCGCCCGGTTTCCGATCACGGAAGGGATTTACAAAGGCTTGGAAGCGAGTTGCCGGTCACTCGATAGGGATTGAACGGTAGGGATTTGCTGTGGCAGGCTCAGCTCCGAATTTTGCGATCCACAATTGCAGCCAACGCGAAAACAGTCATCGCGCTGAGGATGGGGAAAAGTCGAGCCTGCTTCAGCCCGCATCGCGACGATCATTCCGATGTTCGCAATCGGGGCTTAGCTTAGAACCTCGCGGATCACCTGGCCATGAACGTCGGTCAGGCGGCGGTCGGCGCCATCGTGCCGGACTGTGAGGCGCTGGTGGTCGATGCCGAGCAAATGCAAAACGGTTGCGTGGAAGTCGTAGGTTGTGGTGATGTTCTCGACCGCTCGCCAGCCCCAGGGATCGGTTTGACCAAACGCGACACCGGGCTTTACTCCCGCCCCCGCCATCCACCCCGAAAAGGCACCGCCATTGTGGTCGCGGCCTTCACTGCTTTGAGAGAATGGCATTCGTCCAAACTCGGTGTTCCAGAGGACGAGCGTCTCGTCGAGCATCCCTCGTTGTTGCAAATCCTCCAGCAGGGCCGCCATCGGCTGGTCAATCGAAGCAGCGATCGGCGGCAACTCCTTGATGATGCTGGCGTGGTTGTCCCAGTTGCCCGTGGGCCCGTTTGCTCCGCTCCAGACCTGCACAAATCGGACTCCCCGCTCGACCATCCTGCGAGCGAGCAAACAGCGGCGGCCGAAGTCCTCGGTTACAGGATTGTCGAGTCCGTAGCGGGCCCGCGTCGCTGCCGTTTCATCGGAGAGGTCGAACACTTGAGGAGCGCTGACTTGCAGCTTGGCAGCGAGCTCATAGGCCCGCACCCGGGCGGTCAGCCGAGAATCACCCGGGTGCGCGGTCAAATGGCGGGTATTGAATTTCTCCAGCAGGCTTAAGCCGTCGCGGGTTGATTCCGCGCTGATGAACTCGGCGGAGACAGGCGGAGCAAGGTCAGGCAAGGGCTGGAGGGCATTGGCTCGGACAATCGTCCCCTGGTGCATGACGGGCAAAAAGCCGGCACTGAAGTTCCCGCGTTGGTTATAGGGCAGTCCGCGCGAGTCGGGGAGCACGACAAAGGTCGGTAAATTATCAGTCAGGTTTCCCAAAGCGTAGCTGATCCAAGCTCCCATCGACGGAAAGCCCGGAAACAGGAAGCCGGTGTTCATCAGAAAACTGGCTGGGCCATGTACGTTGGTCCGCGAGGTCATTCCCATCAGGAACGCCAACTTGTCGACCTGCTTGGCCAAATGCGGCAACTGGTCGCTGACCCATCGCCCCGACTCGCCATGTTGCTGGAATTTGAACGGTGAGGCCAGAACCGCGCCGGCCTCACTGGTTGCCGCCTCCACCCGCTCACTGGTTCCCGGATCAAACTTCTGTCCGTGCAGCTTTTCTAATTCGGGCTTGTAGTCAAACAGATCCATCTGGCTGGCGCCGCCGTTCATGAACAGCTGAATCACCTGCTTGGCTTTGGCGGGATGGTGCAGCCCAACCAACCCGTCGTCTCGTCGTCCGGATGAGCCCAAGCCCTCTCGGGCCAGCACATGAGCAAACGCAATCCCGCATAGTCCTCCGCTGGCATTGGCCAGCAGGTCCCTGCGGGTAAAGCTCAGTGGCGGATCCATGAGGGGGCTCCAGGGCGTTCAGTTTATGAAAACGAACTCGTTCAGGTTGAAGATCACCCGACAGAGATTTTCGAGGCCATGCACTTCGGAGTAGGCCGTCAATTCGGTGAGTTCTTCGGCAGTCGGTGGTCGGCCCAGGGCCAACTCCAGCGCTATCGCAATCTGTTCCGACCTGCTGGGACTGATACCCCGCAGTCGAGCCGCAAACTGTTCGCAGCGGCGGGCGACCAAGGCATCGTTCCACAGTGCCAGTGCCTGCTGGACTGTGACCGAATTCTCCCGGACTGGAGTAATCGTATCACCAGCCGGACAGTCGAGAGACTCCATAAACGGGTCGGGCAAAGTGCGGAACAGAAAGCGGTAGATGCTGCGGCGGTTGGCTCCTGGTCCGGCGAGGTCAAACTTGCCGTAATCGATGATCGGAGTCACATGAGAGCCGGGCTGGAGATCGAACTGCCGATCGCTCGGCCCGCCCATTCGCAAATCAAGTTGGCCAGTTACCGCGAGCAACGCATCGCGAATGCTCTCGGCATCAAGCCGCGAGCGGTTCATCCGCCAGAGGAATTGATTGTCGACATCTTGAGTGGTCGCCGGATCATTTGCCTGGCGGTTGGCCGTTGTCTGGCGGTAGGTCGCGCTGGTGACGATCAGATAATGCAGTTGCTTGAGTGACTGCCCGTGGTCCCGAAACCAGATGGCGAGCCAATCGAGTAGTTCCGGGTGGGTCGGAAGTCCCCCCATCCGGCCAAAATCGTTGGGAGTGGCTGCGATTCCTCGGCCGAAATGCCAATGCCAGACGCGGTTGACGATCGAACGCCAGACGAGCGGGTGATTGGGGTTGGTCAGCCAACGGGCAAGCGCGGCGCGGCGCTGGGCCTCGCTGGTAGTCTCAGGCAGTTCAAACCGGGCGGGAAGCTCGGCAATGCAGCTGAGCGCGCCGGGAAACACTTCGTCCATCGGCTGGCGAATGTCGCCCCGCTTGAGGACGTGAATCGGTCGCGGTCCGGGCGGTGGTTTTAATCCTCCATCGGGCACGAAGTCACTTGCTGCCGCGTAGACATAGGAAGGCGGGGGAAGCGCCGCCAGTTCCCCAGCCAGCTTGGATTGCTGCTGGTAAAGGGCGAGTTCAAGTTGCTGCTCCGGCGAGCGTTGGTTCTGAGGCACGGCGAGAATCGCTTCGATCCTTTCCGGGGGCAGCACCAGCAAAGCTCCCGGCGCGGAAGAGACGGCGATTCGAACCCGGCCGATCAGGTGTCGCCCGCCGTGGAGCTGTTTCAAGACCACAGTCAGGGTTGTCCCTGCGGATGCCGTGAGGGGCTGCTTGAGTTCGAAACTGGCGACATGCGAGCGACCAACCTGGGGATAAATGCCCCACGCGGTTTGTGGACTGCCATCAATTGCTTTGCTGACTTCCCAATCGGTTTGATCAAAGTCGGCGGTGGCCCGAGCGAACTCAAGCCGGGACTGTTCACCTGCGCCACTAAAGGCCTCCAGTTCCGAAAGGTGCAAGTTGCCGTTGTCTTGTCGACCGGGGCCGTCGAGCGGCAGGCTTTCGTCGGCCAGAGTTTCGAGGCGAATGGCAGTCACCTTCCCGGCAGGGAGAGTGAAGGTCAGCGTATAGGTGTCTTGTTCGGCTGCGGTGCCGGAAGCGAGCACCGAGTGGTCGGCCAGCGGTGTCAGCGTAGCGCCTCCGGCTGAGCCGACCGCAGCCGGTGCGAGGATGGTCCATGCTGCGAGGGCTGCTGTCAGCTCTTGCTCCCACACGGCAACTTCGGCGGCGACTGAGGGCGAAAGCAGTACTTCGCGGCGGGCCAGATTATCGTTTTCCAGGCGGCGCTTCTTCGTCTGGAGCGTGAGTC
>Ga0164292_10005332_pt1 | contig 10519 bp, 7 predicted proteins | sample GEODES117metaG_FD_111486 | JGI IMG/M metagenome (GOLD analysis project Ga0164292, IMG submission 111486) | Eutrophic lake water microbial communities from Lake Mendota, Wisconsin, USA - GEODES117 metaG | ecosystem: Environmental > Aquatic > Freshwater > Lake | place: USA: Lake Mendota, Wisconsin... | reverse complement strand
TAGGTTTGTTGTCTGTATTTGCCCCACCTGTAAATGGCGGTTTTGTACCACCAATATTTGGTTTTTGAGGCGAATTTGGGGTATTAGGTCTCCCAGAACCAACGGCCTTCGGATCTTTTCTGAAGTTCTCAAAATTCGACTTCGTCGTATCACCCACTTTTTCACCGCCTACTATAACTCTCTTTCTTTTACGTTTTTGTTTTAGTTCTTCTTTGGTAAGTGGCTTCCGCTCAACTGGAAGTTCTATTTTACCAAGAACTTTAAGACCTTGAAGCTTATCTCCTTGTGCTTTGATTAGTTTTGGAGGAAGAATTTCCTGAATCTCATCCTCTTCGAGTATAATTTTTACTCTAGGAGTTTCTTCTTCTTGTTCTAAAAATACCTCTGCGATGATTTCTGCTAGAACCGGTTCTTTTGGCTCTGGTTTTGATTCAACTTTCGGAAGCTCGGCTATTGATTCACTTTTGGGTTCTTCTTTTGCTAAGGCAACTTCCTTAACTTCCTCAACAGGTTTCGAAATTTCAATATGTTTTACCTCCTCAATTGGAGCAGGCTTTTCTTCAGCCGTTACCGGAGTGATTATCACAGGCTCTGTTTTGTCCACTGACGTTTCTACAACAAGTTTAGGAATCGGCTCAAGCTTGGGAGCTTCTTGTTTCACTTCTGGAATTGCGTCTGTAGGAACAATTTTGGCTGGTCCTTTACTATTTAGGTCTATTTTGCCAAGAACTTTTGGCCCTTGCAAATTGTGTTCTATCTTGATAATTTCGGGCTCGACTGGTTCTTCTCTGAAATACAGTATTTCGTCATTCGACTGAGTCGGTGACGAAGTTTCTGCTGATGAACCTGACGTCGAAACGCCTCCCATATCTCCTAATAGTTCTGGAGAATGTAGTTCTTTTGATAAAACCTCAAGTAAGTCAAATGAAAGTTTGGCGTTGGGATTATTATCAATACGATGCCCTTTTGAGCTCAGAATCTCAATAATGGTAATTGTACCTACGTTAAGTTTCTTGGCCGCTTGGCTAAGTCGCATCATTTTTTCTTCTGCCATAAATTTTTCTTAAATTTTATAATAACAATTGTAATCTATTGTGGTTTAGTCTTTTACATATCAATCAAATTCTTTTCTTAGAATATCCAATACTTCGTCAACAGTTTCTTCTTCAAGTTCTGTTCTTCTCACAAGGTCGGCTTTTCCTATAGTCAATACAGACTTGGCGGTATCCAATCCGATTTTTCGGAATTCTAACAATATCCACTCGTCTATTTCGTCAGTGAATTCCATCAAGTCCACGTCTTCTTCTTCTACAACACCTTCGATGTCTCTGAAAACGTCTATTTCTAGCCCGATTAATTTCGAGGCTAATTTTATATTTAATCCACCCTTACCGATGGCAAGAGAAACCTGGTCAGGCTTCAAAAACACTGAAACTCTTTCGTTGTTTTCGTTGATTCTGATATTACTAATTTTTGCAGGGCTTAATGACCTAGAAATTAACAAGTTGGTATTGTCAGTCCATTGGATGACGTCAATATTCTCGTTTTCAAGTTCTCTCACTATAGAGTGAATTCTTGATCCTTTCATACCCACACAAGCACCTACTGGATCTATTCTATCGTCAAAAGATTCTACTGCAACTTTGGCTCTTTCACCTGGCTCTCGTACTATTTTACGGATTGAAATCACACCGTCTTGAATTTCAGGGATTTCCAATTCAAATAAACGCTCTAAGAAAACAGGCGAGGTTCTTGAAAGTGTAAGTTTAGGATTTCCGTTGTTGATTTCTACTTTGTGTATGATGGCTCTTATGCTCGTACCTTTTCGGAATCTATCTTTTGGTATTTGTTCACCTTTTGGAAGCGAAAGCTCGTTGCCTTCTTCGTCCATACAAATCACTTCTTTGCCTAAAATCTGGTAAACATCAACCGTTACCAATTCGCCAACTTGATCTTTGTATTGATCAAAAAGCATTTCTTTTTCTAGGTCTTTAACTTTTTGAATCAAAGTCTGACGAGCAGTTTGAACAATTCTTCTTCCGAAGTCTTCGATTTTAACCTCTTCAGCTACTTCTTCGCCAATCTCAAAATCAGGTTCTATTTTTTTTGCCTCAGTTAAAGGTATTTTGTCGGTATCCCAAATATCCTCTGAGTTATCGTCAACTATTTCTCTTGTTCTCCACATCTCTAAGTCACCACTTTCGGCGTTTAGGATGATGTCAAAGTTGTGGTCGTCGCCATAAGCCTTGCGTATCATGGTTCTCAGCACATCCTCAAGGATGGCTATCATGGTTGGCCTGTCGATGTTTTTTTCTCTTGCAAACTCAGCAAACGATTCAATTAAATCTCCACTATGCATACGTGTCTATGTTTTATTTAAATGAAATGACAACTTTGGCTTCTTTGATTTTCTCAATCAATAAAGTTACCGTTTCAGGTTTTATTTTCTTTTTTGCTTCGGGTTCTAGGGTTATTTTACCTTCTGATACTTTGGTAAGCGTTCCTTTTATCTCGTTTAAGTCGTCTAAGGTCACTTTTAAAGTTCTACCTATATTTTTTGTGTATTGTCTTTCAAAATTCAGCGGACTATCTGCTCCCGGTGATGAAACTTCCAAAACAAAGGCTACGTCGATGATTTCCTCTAATTCACTACCTAATTTGCGACTCACCTCACCACATTCATCTATAGAGATGCCTTCATCAGAATCAATAAATACTGTTATTTTTTTTCTGATTTTGGAGTCTGAAACAACAACATCAACCAAATAAAAATCCGTATTGGAAATTATTTCGTCTAAAAATTTAATTACCGCTTCTCTAAGAGCCATCTAAAAACTTACAAATCTATGTTGATTACCAACAAAAAAGGAGGTTCTATACCCCCTAATTCTTCTTTTCGATGCAAAATTAGTCTATTTTTTGTAAATTTCTATGCATTGTTTAAAAAAACAATTTAAAATATCGCTTTTGTATTGAAGCATTTATGAAACTTGAAATTGTGGATTTTGGTTTTTCGCCATACATTTTTTCGTTTCCTTAAAATTTAGCTTTTTACTTTAAAAAAATGCGTCCATAATAATTAACTTTTCTTGCTTTTTTTAAGTTATATTATTAAAATAGTTTTTTAAATGAAAGACTTTGATTTAAAAACTGTGTTTTTCTCAGGTCTCTTTTCCTATTTTCACACACTTTGGCTATAATTGCACTACTATTAATTATTTTACTTTTTGAGCATACTCAATTTTATTAAAAAATTCTTTTTTCTGATCAATATCGCTTTTGGTCTTTATTCGCTTTTGGTGTATCAGTTGGTTTTGTCAGCTGACATTAAACATTGGCTTGCAGGATTTTTAATGCTCACTTTTCCTTTGGTACTTGTTGGTCATTTGTTTTTTATGTTGGTTTGGGTTTTGGGAAAGTCTGCGAAAGCTCTGCTTTCTTTGTTTCTTTTGTTGATTACCTATTCGATTCTCGATAGAACTCTTAAAATTAACCCACCTGACATAAAACCCAATCCTCCTTTTACGTTTTCGTTGCTGAGTTATAACCTGATGTATGGCGACTATCATCAGTTTGTGACGGGCACTAATACGAAAACTGCCGTGGGGCTTTCAAATCTGATGGATACTTTAACGTCTGATGTTAAGTGTTTTCAGGAAATGTACAATACCGAAAAATATCATGAGTTTGATTTGCTCAGGAGGATTTCAAAGCGTAACGCCTATTATGTTTACATGCATTCAAATACCGAGAACGATAAGGGGCAGGGAGCTATCGGCTTAGCTATTTTTAGTCGATTTCCTATCATTTCAAAAAAGGAAATGTATTGGCCACCGAATAACAACGGAATGCTGTCTGCTGATATTGTCGTTGGTAATGACACCATTCGGGTAATAAATGCCCAACTGAAATCTATGGGCATAAGAGTACAGAGGATTTTGAAAAAGGATAATAAAATAGACAGAATAGAAACGCGAAACGTACTCAGTAAGCTCAAAGGAGGTTTTGAGGATAGAGGCTTGCAGGTGAATTTGTTGGAAAATTGGATATCAGAAAGTCCGTATCCTGTGATATTGGCGGGTGATTTTAATGAATTGCCCTACGGATATGCTTATGGTAGAATACGGAAAAAACTTCATAATGCTTTTGAAGAAACAGGTTTTGGTTTTGGATTTACTTATCACAAGGTCTTAAGTTTTTTGAGGATTGATAATCAGTTTTTTGATGATAAGTATATAAAGAATATTGATTTTCTGACAATGTCCAACGTTCCTTTTTCAGATCATTATCCTATAAAAGCCTGGTATTTAATGAGATGATTTTTTTTAGGAATGAAAAGAGTTCAAAGTATAGATTTCGCCCGAGGTTTGGTGATGGTTATCATGGCTTTGGATCATGTAAGAGATTTGATGCACACTGATGCTTTTATGATTTATACGCTGGTACGTGGTTCACCTTACAATGTTTGCTATCGTTTTTGCGAACGGTTACAAGTTTTCTGATTTAGTTTTTGGGCCTTATAAGTTTGGGCGACCCGATACGGGTGGTGGAGTATAGCGGCCTTGTGTATACTTTATTTGGCTGACTATTGTGATATTGATGTATCCATTATGCAAATGGTACGGTGCTTATAAAGAGGCAAATAAGTCAAAATCTTGGCTTAGGTATTTATAAAAAATGCATCCTTAATTTTAAAGATGCATTTTAAAAGTATTCAAAATTGTTGGTTAAACTACTCTTAGCTCATTAAAATCTTAACTTCTTTTCCTGTAACCGCAGCTTTTTTGATGGCGTCAATTATTATCATATCTTTCAGACCTTCTTCACCGGGAGTTAAAACTGGTTTATTGTTCAAAATAGCATCTGCAAAGCCATCCATTTGATAAGCTTGGTGATGCACAATCGGGAAATCCATTGGGCCTTTTGATGTAGTTCCTTTCAATGGGCCGTAGTCATACGCTGGTGACATACTCAAGCTTCCTTTTTCGTAATGAACAGATAATTCGTGGGCGTTTGTGGCGTATGAGCTCATCCCACTCGCAATAGCTCCACTCGGAAATTTCAACTGCCAAAGGATGGTTTCTTCTATGTCTCTGTAAATGTCTGGTTCAGTTTTTATGGCTTGAGCGGTTACCGAAATTGGTTCCTCGCCAGTTGCATATCGGCTGGCGTTAATGCAGTAAATTCCCACATCCATCAAGGCACCACCTCCTGACCATTTGTTGTTCATTCGCCAAGCGTTAATATCGCGGTTTCTCCAAGCAAACTTGGTTTCGATAAACTTCGGCTTGCCAAAATCTTTGTCTTTTGCTAATCGCATCACTTCATTGGTAAATGGCTCGTAATGAAGTCGGTATCCTACACCAAGTTTTACGTTTTTGCTTTTGCAGTAGGCTATCATTTCGCGAGCTTGCTTGGCATCCATCGACATGGGTTTCTCGGTAATGACATGTTTACCTGCTTTGGCGGTTTTCATGACATATTCTGCATGCATAGAATTTGGCAAAACTACATACACTACATCTACATCAGGATTGTTGGCAATAGTTTCAAAATTCTGATAATTGTAGATGTTTTTATCTGCCAAATTGTATTTTTCTTTCCATTTGGCGGCTTTTTCTGGTGAACCTGTCACGATGCCCACCAACTCGCAGTTTTTTGACTGAGAAAGACCCGGAGCCAACTGGTTGGTTGCATAACTTCCTAATCCGCAAAGAACTACACGAAGTTTTCGGTCGGTAGCAATAGGGTAGGCCATCAAGTTTTGAGCCGCCAAAGGCACTAAAACACCCGTAGCGGCTAAGTCTCTTAAAAAATCACGTCTAGAGTTTTTCATTTAAGGTTGAATTTGAAGTTCAAGTTATGATTTTTTTTCGCAAAATTCTATTTTTTTTATTTGTATTATTGATTGTTGTCTTTATTTTCTACCTGTTTCATTTATGTTTTTCGACCAAATGTTTTTTGCAATGTTTCTAAATATACTTTGAGCATTTATAAATGTATCGTCAAATTTGAAATCTCCGCGAAGTATTTCGCTTTCAGTGAGATTAACCTTGGGCTGAACTGTATTAGTATATTTTTTTGACCTTCCAATAAAATTATTTTTAGCCGAGATGGATTAATGTCATTACTGGAGGATAACTTGTGAACAAGTAATATTTCTTCTACTCCGTCTTGATTTAAATCTGTAATCTGCAAAGAGCTCCCTAAGAATCTTACATTTAAGTCGAATTGGCAAGGTTCTTCAAAAACAAAAAACAAACTTTTTTGGGTATAAGACTTTGGTTTTTTTGAAAACAACGGGCATGAATCTTACTGTTCATAAGCCACTCCTCAGCTTTCTTTACTTCAATATTTCCAACTTCGGTTAATACAATCGAAAACTCTAGGAAATTCGTATTTAAGAATAAATAAAGAAACCTTTTTTTATGAAATAGATAGTATCGCCATGATGGGGCTTTTATGACTTTAATTTTTGTTTAAACTTACCAAAAAATCGCCCCGAAGTGGCTTAGTTAAGATGTTTTTTTGCTGAATATTCAAATACGAATTCCTTATAAAAACATACCTTTTTATTCTTTCTAGGGAATAGAATTTTAAGGTTTCCATTGACCTAGATGTTTTTGAATTTAATTAAAAGAAAGAAATCAGTCGTTTAGTTGGGCTATAAAACTAATTCGACAAATGAATAAAATAAAAAAATAGATATTTTACTTTGATTTTAAGCTAATCAGAATCCTATTTTTTTCCTGCCACCGCTATTCTTTCCTTCATAATACTCTTTAAGTTTCTCCAATTCAAATACATAACCACCGCTGAGAATCGGGAAGCGTGTCCAGCTGCGTGGGTCGAGGTTGTGGGTGTCGAGGTGGAAACCTGGAGCGTAACGCTCTCGTTTCCACTGGTTTCTGCTCCAAAGCTTGAAGAATCGATTCGTCCAGCCGTAGAGGTCTTCTCTGCTATATTGGCTTTCGTAGAATTTCTCTAGGGTTCTAAAAGATTCCACCGGCGATTTTTTATCTCTGATGGCCAGTTGCTCTATGTGGTTGAGTACTTTGTAAGGCATCAGGTCTTTTTCGTCGGTTTGTTTATTGTCTTTCGGGCGTAGTTCGGCGGTTGGTTGTAAGGCATTTACGTATTTCAAGCCTTCTATTTTTATGTGCTTGCCTCTTACTTCGCAACCCGTTTTTTCAAGCCAAATTAGCCAAGTTCGCAACCAATCTTTGTCAATGCCAGCTATAGGACTTATGCTACCCGCCGTGTCTCCGTCCATAGTGCAATAGCCTACAGCTACTTCTGAGCGGTTTGAGGTGGCCAAAAGCAAGTGATTGTGGAGGTTTGCTAGCATCCACACGCCTGGGGCACGTACACGAGCTTGTATGTTTTGTAACGGTATGTCATCTGTATCCCAGCTTAATTTTCTACCAATTTGTTCTTCTATCAGATTGGTGTAGTTATCTACTAAACCATTGATATTGATTTTCATAAACCTAGCTCCTATAGATTCTGCCAAGTTTTTAGCCGAATTTAAGGTGTCATCCGAGCTATTTTCAGTGCCTTGATAGATGCCCAGTATCAGTTTTTCTGTTAATTCTTCTATTGTGTTGGTTTTTTTTACATCTGGAATATAGCTGAGTTTTTCTTTGAAGGCTTCAAAACCAATGCTTTCATCGCCCAGTCTGACCATTAAGCCACACAAGGCTGTACAGGCACAAGAGTCTGCTCCGCCAGAAAGAGATATGGTAAAACCGAATGAGCGAGATTTTCTCAGGTAATCAAAAAGTGCCAAACTCACCGAGCGAGAGAACTCCTCTTCTTTTAGTGAGCCTCCTTTTTCAAAAGCTTCCATTTCGGCAAAACTGATGTTTGGAAAATCAGAGTAGGTCAACACAAAACTAGATTGAATCAATTTCAAATCGGCTGGCAAACTAGACTTTATTTTGGCCTGTTCTATTTTGTTTTTACTAATGTCTACAATGGCCGAGGTTAGCGTAAAATCTGCGTAGCTAAAACGCTGACTTGAAGCCAATACATCTCCACCTGAGCAAACCATGGCGTCGCCATCGAATATTAGCCTGCCAGACTCATTCCCTAACAAGTTGGTATACACATAGGCACAGCAAAACGCTCGGGAAGCATCAGTTACCAATTGTTCTCTGATTTTGAACTTATGAAAACCAAAAGGACTCGCACTTGGGTTGAGGATAATGTCCACGCCTTTGTCGAAATGCCTTGTTGCGGGCCTATTGGCCACCCATGCGTCTTCGCAAATTTCAAGGCCAATCCGTATATTTTCAAAATTGAATACCAAATCTCCAACAGGATATTTTATTCCTTTTATGCCAATTTCAGAGGTTTGTCCAGGTTTCCATCTGTGAAACCAACGGTCTTCATAAAAGAGTCCGTAGTTGGGCAAGTGTTGTTTGCATACAAAACCAAGAATCTGTCTGTTGGCTATTACACAAGCCGAATTGTAGATTTTGTTATTTATCCAAATCGGTAAACCAACACAGGCTACAATATCTGAGGTTTGGTCAACAATATCCTCCAATATTTCTAATGATAGCTTGAAAACATCGGGCGAATAGAAGGCGTCTTCGCAACCATAACCTGTAATGCAAAGCTCTGGTAAACATAATACCTGTATTTCCTGGTTCTTAGCTTCATCTATCGCTTTTAATATATTTGTTTTGTTTCCTACCCAATCGAGCGGCGTTTGATTCAATGCCGCCGCTCCAACTTTCACTAATTCCATGCTTGTGTTTTAATTTGATTCAAAATTAGAAAAATAAAAGGACAAAAGAGAAAAGAATGTATTTTAGGAAAATTAGCTTGATTTACATAAAAAATACAAGAAAATTTATTGTGACTGATACATGAAAATGTTTCCGTTTAATAAAAAAATGCTTGTTTTGGGTAAACTTATTATATGGTATTTTTAAATTTTAAATATCTCAATATGAGTACATTAGTGTTTTTTCATGAATTGATTTATATCAATTTTGCATCAAAGACTTGTGGTCTTTACCGAAATAATTGTCTTAACTTTGTGATTGATGTAAATGAATAATTGAATTTCATGACCGAAATTTAATTTAAAAATAAACAAAAATGCAAGTTACTATTTCAGAGAAACCAACAGAAGTTAAAGGATTAAAATATACTACGCCGAAACCGAATGACTCTGCCATTTCGACTACCATTTCAGGGTGTTATACCATGGAGAAAATCGGTATGAAGCAGTTTTGTTTTGTATTTGATAGAGGAATAGAGTTTTAATAATGTTTAGAAAGAAGGGTGAAAACATCACACTCTTTGATCTTGAGTGAAGATTTTATTAAAATCTTTATTATTCGAAAAGAATTGAGTAAACGTTAAAATAGAGTTATTGAGAGAAATTTTAAATGCTATTCAGAAAAAAAATAGACCCTCCGCACCCTTGTTATAATCTTCATATCGATATTGAGTGATACATTTTTTTAAATCACATTCGAACTTTCCCCCTATGAAATAGTATAGTTTATTAGGAAAGCACTTTATCAGTTCAGTGGAAAGTCTGGGTGAAAAATTATGATGTTCCACAATTGGAAAGGAAAAATCATGCCAAGTAAGGGAATGTTTTTTTAGATTTTTTTTCTGAATGCATATGCATACCTGATTCATTTAATAATACAAAAAGCGGATACAAATTGTACCCGCTTATTAATTTTACTACCATTTGATATTTTTTTTACTTTTTCTAGTAACTCTAATCAGTGTGTCTACTTGATAATTTTATAATTTTCACTTTTTAAATGGTATGTTTATTGATTCCATCAATGAAGTTCAAAAATGGCCTCTATTTCCACAGTTATTCTTCCCGGAAGTGAACCCATTCCCACAGCACTGCGAACACCGATGCCGTTTTCTTCACCAAAAATATCGGCAAATAACTCGCTGCAACCATTTATAACATAAGGATGTGTTCCAAAGTCTGGATGTGCATTCACCATTCCCAAAACTTTCACCACTCTTTTGATTCTGTTTAATGAACCGAGATTTTTTTTCAATGTGGACAGTATAGTTAAGCCCACTTGGCGAGCTGCTTGTTTTCCGTACTCTTGATCCACATCGAGGCCAACTTTACCTACAAATTGGCTGCCATCAGGAAGGTTTGGACCATGGCCTGACACATAAGCCATGTTGTCAACAATTAGGATTGGTTTATAAACTCCGGCTGGTGCTGGAGCTTGAGGAGTTTCGCTTGCGTAAGCTTCAAATTTGATGTCTGCTGTCATATTACTTGGTCTAATACCAACACGCCAAGGAGGCCAATAACGGAAACTATAGTTTCCATGACACTCCAAGTCTTGATGGTGTCTTTTATACTTAAATTAAAATACTCTTTGAAAAGCCAGAATCCGCCGTCGTTGATATGCGAAAACATCAAGCTGCCTGATCCTATGGCTAACACCATGAGTTCGGGAGAAAGGCCCGTTTGAGCCTGAATTAACGGTAGCAGTACACCAACCGCTGTAAG
>Ga0164292_10005330_pt1 | contig 10520 bp, 6 predicted proteins | sample GEODES117metaG_FD_111486 | JGI IMG/M metagenome (GOLD analysis project Ga0164292, IMG submission 111486) | Eutrophic lake water microbial communities from Lake Mendota, Wisconsin, USA - GEODES117 metaG | ecosystem: Environmental > Aquatic > Freshwater > Lake | place: USA: Lake Mendota, Wisconsin... | reverse complement strand
GGCATCAAAGCCAGCAGATCCAGATGTGGAGTTCAAAGTAAATGCACCTGCTCCAATCGAGAATGTGATTCCTGCCACACTGGATAAGGTTCCACTTGCGATATTATTGGTCGCGACTGCGGAACTCGCCCCGGAGAATTCCAAAGGCGATCCCGTCGTTGGAGATGTACCAAAACCTGCTGACCAATTTCCAGACCCTCCAGTCCAGTTTGGCGTTCCAGCACCTGCGGAATAGGATAACTGTAGATAGCCGCTGGTATTAGCCAGTGAAAATGTGCCAGTGAAGGCTTGGCCGAAATTGGATGTATCGATCGAAAAATATGACGCATCAAAGCCCGTTACGGACCCCCAGTCTATGATATTCCATGAATAGCTTTGGCCGGAACTGAAGTCTGACATAGCATTTCCATTGAGCTTGATTCCAAATGTGTTATTTGCAGCGGCGTTAATTGTTACACTTCCTGAGCCACCACCCACCGTGATGAGATCCCAATTTGTTCCAGCCGCGCCGCCGCTGGCCTGACCGATTTTTACAGAATAATTACCGCCGCCGTTGAGTATTAATGTATTAACGGAAAGATTTGCGAATGCATTGTTGGCCGAAGAGGCACCTGGAGCAACCGTGGCACCCGAGTTCACGATCAAATCCCCGATTTGCGAAGTTCCCGACAGTGTGGCACCACTGTTTATTGTAACGGCACTATTTGCAATATTCCCATTAGCATACAAGGTACCGGCATTGATCGTGGTTGCCCCGCTGTAAGTATTGTTTCCGGAGAGCGTGAGCACACCGGAGGATGATTTTGTGAGACTACCGCCAGAACTTGTGAGACCCGTGCCAAAAGTCACATCATTTCCATTGGTATCGATGAGGTATTGTTGGCTGGCCGCCGTACTGAATCTCGAAGAGAGATCGGTTGATACACCAGAGCCATATTTCAGTGTACCGCCCCCAAGCGTGATTGTACCATTTGTACCAAGGCCGTTTTCATGACCTAGCACGACCGTACCGGCATTGAGCTGGGTTCCGCCTGAGTATGTGTTATTTGCACTGAGCGTGAGAACACCGCTGCCCTCTTTGGTGATGGAGCCATTACTAACGACACCGCCTAAGATAACACCGCTATCCACCGTTAAGACGCGCGTGGCATTACCGAGATCTGCTGCAGCAGAGAATGTAAGAGTTCCATTGTTCGTTGTATCTCCAATGGTGATGTTTCCGCCAAACGTCACGGCATTAAGCAGGGTTCGACTGGTGCTGCTGTCTGATGAAATTTTACCCGCGTTGAGTGTCAACCCACCTTTTCCTATTGCGGAACTTGTGATATTGCCGACAGACCCCACGCTATCGGAGCCGATTTGAAGGGTGCCAGCAGAGACGGTGGTGTTGCCGGTGTAAGTGTTCGAGCCGCTGAGGATTTGCGTGCCGTTGCCCGTCTTTGTGAGGGTCGTGTTTGCGGCACCGTTGGCGATTGCCCCGCTGTAGGTATAGGTGACGCCGGTGCCAGGGTTCAAGGTCAGGGCGTTGAAGGTGGAGTAGCCGTTGGTATCCGAGAAAAGAGCGGCAAAATTTTTGTTTCCGGTGAGGCCGCCCAGAGTTAAAGCGGTGACGCCCGATATCTTGATACCAACCGTGGAACTGCCGGTGACGCTGGCGGTTGTGTCCAAGGCACTGTTTTGAAGGGCGAGGGCGTTGGACAAAGTTAAATTTCCATCGGAAACTGTCGTGATGCCGCTAAAGGTATTGGCAGCACTCAATTCAACAGTGCCAGTTCCCGTCTTGGTAAAGTTTCCAGTTCCGCTGATTATTCCATTCAGTTTAAACTTATTGGTGTTCGAGGCCAAGGTATACAAGTTTAAATCGCCGTTCAGTGTCCCGGTCCCGTTGAAAATTACCCCAGCTGAGCCGATGGAACCCAAAGTCAAAGTCCCGCCGCTTCCGGCGGCCACCACCCAGTCGTTGGCAAGGGTCGTGGTATTGGTCGCGAGGAGGGTTGCTGAACCTGCGCCTGAAGCTCCGAGGGTGATGACATTGGTGGCAACACCGCCAAAGACGGAATTGCCAGTAAAGGTGGTCACACCTGATCGCACGTTCACGTTCCCTGTGAAGGTATTGGTGCCGCCTGTAAAACGAATGGCACCCACCCCCGTCAAGTTGTTCAGCACGTTATCAATCGTGATATTTCCCGATCCTGCGATCACCGAAGTGGACGTAAAGGCGATCGATCCGCCAGCTGTCGAGCCTGTCCCGGTTCTCGTGGATGCCCCCGTGTTGCTGATCAGTAGATTGTCCGCAAGGGTCAGAGTTCCGCTTTGGAATGTCAGGAAGTTACTGGTGCCATTATTGCTATTAGTGTTGCTGATCGTCGCGCTTCCGGAGCCCGAGCCGTCTTGGTCTAGCGTGATTCCGTTGGTGAGGGTAATCGTCCATGAATGATTCGAGTTATTCGTCAGTGAAATCCTCCCCACCGTAACCCCAGCGACAACATCCTGCGTGGTGGTGGAAGTCGTAGCTACAGCATGATCTGCAACCGCCCCCACCCCGTTTGGAACCCCCGTGCCATTCCATCCCGTGCTTGCATTGCTGCTCCAGTTTCCGGTAGTTCCATTCCAAGAGGATTGCGCCTGAGCAGCCGGGGCAACCAAGCTCAATGTGGCAAGCAAGCACAGAAGCAACGATAGCGTGTGATTTTGTGATTTCATGATTTTGATTGGGGCAGTGTACCACAATAGATGGTTGTAGCCGCATTCGAGATGGTTCCTGAACCACTAAAATGTAATGTTCCTGCATTTGTGCCATTCGAAGAGCCGATGGTTGTTGCACCGGTGTAGGTTTTTGAACCATTTAGACTCTGAGTGCTGATAAAAGTGAAGTCGGTGTTAATGGTGAGTGGCTTCGCTCCCAGAGTCAAGTTGCCCGCCGATGTGTTATCAATCGTGCCGCCATTGATCACGAAGGCACCGGGCGTTGCATTGCCCAAAGCTTGGGCATTATTGATATTCAATTGGCCCGCGTTCAGCGTGAAGCCACCGGTGAAGGTGTTCGTTCCGGAGAGGGTGGGCAGGCCGGTTCCGTTTTTGGTGATTCCGAATCCAGTGCCGGTAATAGGTCTATCAATGGTTAAGGATCCCGTGCCATTGTGGTCAATAAGCAGGTCGCTACCGAGAATTAAATTACCACTGGAGAGTCCGATCGTGTAGTTGCCAGTGGCTCCAGAGGCTACAGTCACATTCGTGCTTCCGCTGGCCGCTTGAAATGTCAGATTCCTTGCGGTTGAGTCAATAGTCTGCGTAAGCCGGATGAAGATATCAGAATCAGCATTTGCATCAAAATTCAAACTCCGAATGGTTCTGGTTGCTCCAAGAAATGCTGGTGTGCTTGTCGAACTCGCATTGGCATTTGCGGCGCTGAAAGTAAGATCTGTAGAGTTGCCGAAAGTAACATTTGCAGACCAACTAGAATTAGTGCCCCAATTTCCTCCACCCTCTCCAGTCCAAGTCTGCGACCGCGCAGGAAGAGTGAACAAAGCCAACGTCGCGAGGGCGAAAAAAAACTTATGGGAGAGTTGCCGCGAAAAAAAAGATTGAGAATTTTTTTTCATCTTTGGGGCGTTAAAATTTCATGACATTTTCCGGAGGAAGGGGAATATGAACCACAAAAATCTAGCTCCTCTACACAAGGCTGGTGGGGCTGATTTGCATGGCTGCGCATTTAATCAAAATACTTGTTGCAAGTTAGCGGTTGCGCCCTTTTCCGTCAATAAAAAAGTTTAATATTTTTTGGGAATTTCGCGGCTTGCAAATAGTGAGGGCAACAACTTCCGAACAAAGACCTCCTCGTACTTCAAAACGGCTGGCGTCGAGAGATACAAAATAAACTCTTGCCATCACAAATTTCACGAAGAAATGCATTCGGAGCGCCTTTCTGTGATCGCAACCCTGCGACAAGCACATTGTTTGCTGATACTGTGTCCATGAAATTTTGATTGATTTCTTTTACCCCACCAGCACCCCTCAAATCGATGCAACAAGTGACGCCGTGACGCATAGTAGGTAGGAGGGTCCGAATTTCAGCTTGTTTACGCAGCTCCGCCGCTCTGCATCCCCGGTCAAATCACGCCTCAAATATCTTCACGACCCTCCTCGCATTTTCTTCCCAGGAATTCTCGCTTTCATACCGACTCCAAGCAGGGGGAGGATTGGCATGCATTTGGCAACAGATGGCGAGTTGCATTGCACCTCTAAGAATTTCTTTCAAATCATCAGGTCCTACAAACACGCCGAGATTGTATTTGCTCACCACCGTCTTCAACGGACCCGAGCCTGAAGAAGCCAACACCGGCTTCCGTGCAGAGATGGCAGCATTCAAAACGCCACTGGCCGAGCGGAATTTCGCACTGTAGGTCACCAGCACCACATCGCACGCGGCAAAGATGTCGCCCACTTCGTCTTCTGGAATCCTTCGAATATCCCATCGACACCGCTCAGCAACTCCTAATTCCTCCGCCAGCTTTTGATAATACTCCGCCGGCCTCGAAGACCCCGAATCCCCCTTACCTGCTACCAAAAGTTTCACATGCTCCGGCAGCTGCGTCATAGCCCGCAAAAACAAATCCAAATTCTTCCCATCCCGAATCTGGCCAAAGGCCAAGAACACAATATCTTCAGGAGCAGATGTCTCGAGCGCCGAGGATCCAGAGTCGAGGGCGAAAGCATGGGAACCATGGATTTCACGGATGGGCACGGATGATGAATGATTTCCGGAAGCGTCGGAGGCCTTCGCATCGCAAAGAGTGTGGCGTTTTTGGGAGACCATCGGCAAGCTCGCTTGCGATTGGCCATCCAAAAATTCCACCGAATCATCAAGCTGGTTCCCTCCACTGCTTCGAATATTTTTGCTGTCAATAATTTTTCCCATTTCGAGTCTGTTCGCGTCTTTCGTGGCTGAGAATCCCAGCCTCCTTCTCATTTCGAGCGGGCCGATTTTTGGCTCCGCCACCTCATACGGCCCATGCGGAATCTGATGGATTCGTATCCCCTCTGGCTGCTTGCCCCCGAAATCCACCGGCGTGTCATCATGCACAAAAACATACCGCACGAACGAATACCCCAGCCTTACCGACCAGCGGTGCCACCAAAGTGGCCCAACCACAAAATCCCTCACCGGATCATGCGCGATCGTTCCGATCACCACACCCCGCTGCGCCAATCTCTTCAGTGGCTGCACCCAGAAAGGCGCAAAGTATTCCTTGTAGCAAGCGAAGAGAACACAGACCCCGGCCGTGCCGAGGTTGTGGCGATTCGCGGGTGACGGGTTGCGGGTTGAAGACTCATTGGCAAGTTCCTCGGCCAATTCGGCAACTTGCCTTGCCTCACTCCGCAAATCGGCAAGCATCTTTAGGACCCGAGCAACCTTACCAAACACCCCTCTTGGCTGTTTCTTTGTCGCTCGCCCCTCGTCCCTCGTCCCTCGACTCTTAACAAACTCCCTCACCCTTATCCCTTCCGCCAACCGCTCTTTAGGAAATGTCTCCTTGCAGAGAAAATCCACCTCTATGCCAGCCCTAACGAGCGCAGCACTTTGCCGGATCGCATACTCCATGATGCCCCCCGCATCCGCCTCGCAAGCATACAGAAGCTTTTTCATCAAAATGCGCCTCAACTATTCACTGTCAGATTTTACGCGTTTTTGTTTAATAGCACTTTAATTTGTCTAAAATTCATAATTCAAATAACCCAAGGTCGATAATCGCACACATAATCGAGTTCTTTTGGGCGCTCGGCAACCTTTTTTGCCGGATTCCCCGCCACAATCGCATAGGGCTCCACATCTTTTGTTACCACTGCGCCAGCCCCCACCACCGCCCCCTCGCCAATCGTGACACCAGGCAAAATAATCGCACGATACCCAATCCATACCCGATCACCAACCACCACATTCCCGCCCCGATCCTCGAATGTCGCCGATCTCGGATCATGGCCGAGAGTCAGTATGCTTGCCTCTGGTCCAATTGAAACATTACTACCAGTTCGAATCGAAAATTTCCTCCCATCAAGTAGACACCCAAAATTAATCACATTACGCTCACCCAGAAAGACCTTCCGCCCATTCAAAAAACGACACCCCATCTGAACACCCGTCTTTGCTCCAAGAAGCCCCAACCAACTTTTCAAATAAATTTGCCGCACCCGACGCGATGGAATTTTCCCTACACAATGGTTGTAACTGTAGGCCAAAACAGCCCCCACAAATATTCTTAAATTCATAATTTTTAGCACAAAATAGCAACTAAAATTTTAATAAAAAGCACATTAGATGCATTGGAGTGGAACAAATAGAGCTTCTAAGGATATTCTCTCAATACCCACACGAACTCAGCCTTAATAGTCAATCGAATAAATTATAAATGAAATATCCAAAAATAAATTGAAGATTTCAACTTTTATTAGTGAATTGAAGATTCAGCAACAATTCACGGAAATAACCTACCGAAAAACACTTGGCGGCCATTGTTGCACGTTCCATTGCGCTGACTCTCATCATTTCAAAAGCCTCACACGCCTCAAAAATTGCTTCCGCCAAACTTTCCGCGCTACCATTCTCACATCCGACCACCACCCCATGCTCTTTCGCCTGTTCAAAAAGCGTCGTCCCCTTGGTTGCGACCACAGGCAACCCATGCAGCATCGCCTCGATCACCACCCGGGAAACCCGCAACCGGTAAGGCGATCGATACGGCAATAAAATCACATTCGTCTTCGCCAAACACTCCTCATACTCATCACCTTGGAAATACCGCCCAATGACCTCCACCTGCGGATGGTTTTTAAGCCAAGGGTCCAAGCGCACCCAGTTTCCTTCCATATCCTGAAAATCCTCTACCCATTGGAAAACGAAACGAAGGGAGTCCAGAGTCGAGCAACCCGAGTCGAGGGCTTTCAGTTTTTCACTTTTCAGCGTTTCAGCTTTTTGCAAGACAAGCCGAATGGCCGCCTGCAGCACATCACTCCCCTTCTCCCACCTCGCAGCCCCGTAGCAACCGAAGACAAGTGGCTGACCCGCTATCATGGAGTCGAGGGCAGGGATACTCGCTGAGCGCGTGCGCGATTCAGAAAAAGGCGATACGGCAAACTTGCTTGCAAAGGGGTCTGGTTTAGAAGCGCCATCTTGGCTCATCCAAGCGCAGACCTGCTTATTAACAAAATAGTCATCAGTGCTCTCGGTGGTTAAAGTCTCTTTCCCTCTGTGCCTTAGAGTCTCAGAATTAAAATCAACAGGATGAGGCATATAAACCACATTCATCCTGATCAAACTCTCAAGCGCACGCTGCATTGCAAGGGTCTCAACTCCCAACACCACCCGACCACTATTCACTTCTTTCCTTAGCTGACCAAACAACCAAGCCACAAGCTTCGTTGTCGGTCCTGCATTCCAAAGGGGAACTCCCGAATCGTTCAACCAGATCGGCAAATTCGGAAAAAACAAAAGCACCCTCGCGGCTTGTGGTAACCACCCCGACTTGATCAGCAACCACCACCCGAGCAAATGATGCACTAGCACTGTAGGGACAAATATCCAGTCCGGCGGACTGGCGGTGGCTGGTAACTGGTGACGAGTTGCAGGTGATGCAGCAGGGCTGCTGGAACAGGGAGAGATCGTTGTGGTTCCAAAATCCCGCGCAAACTCGCTTGCGGTGGGATTTGAAAACTCAGCGACAGCACAGGTTCCCTGGGCATCGCCATGCACCTCCCGCATTCCCATAGTTTCACACTTGATTTTTCCTTTCCCTCCAACTTGGTGCTCTCTGTGTCCTCCGTGGTGAAATTTTTTGAAAAAACTTCTTATTGCCACGAATGTGGCCCACGCATGCCCCGGCACCCGCGCATACCGCCGCAACGCCCCCGCCCCATCGCCCATCTTATGCCAGATAGACTCTGGCAACACTGGCCGCGCCCCCGTCTGCTTTACAATAAACCCCTCCGCCTTCCGATCGCACAGAACCTCAACCTCATCGCCCAGCGCCGTCAGGCCCCGCAAAAAGGTCGAGACATACTCCAGCCAATGCCCTTTCCGATCCCTTAAAGCATCCTCAACAATCAACCACTTCATTTCATGATCGCCTCAATGGAAGCTTTATTCACCATCTCACATCGAAAAGAACTATGCCACCGATGCCCAAGGATTCTTTGCTTCAATCCCCCCATTTTACTCAACACAAAACCTGAAAACTGGAATACAAAATCCGAAAGCTTGCTTTTTTTCCAAATTTTCTCCAATCCACTTCGCAAATCGGGATATTCCGACGGAAGAAAAGCCCCCAGATCCCGCCAAGACTCATATGCCCTAAGACGAAAACCGAACCACGCTGAGGGCATTTTGCTAACTGATAATTGGTTACGATTAGAAGATGCTTTCAACATTTCAGATTTCAGCGTTTCAGCTTTTTCTTCCACCTCTTCATTTGCTTTCAGCAAAAATCTTCCCCAATCCACCACCCTCCTCCGCTGCCCATCCTTCGATTCCGTTAATTTCCCCTCATCCCCCAGCCGATAAAAAACCATCGTCTCCGGTGTGTGAACTACCTTCGCCCCCACCAGCAAGCATCGCAAAAAAAGCAACTGATCCTCCCCCACCCAGATCTCCTCCGGAAAGCCCACCGCTTTCTGTAAAATCGACCTCCGAAACAAACACGCATGCGGCACAATCGACCAATTAGTCAACAACGCCTTGATCAAAGACCCCTCCGGTAACCCTTGGGCTTGAAGGACAGGGCCTTCGGGGGTGAAGCCCGAGTAAAGAGTAACGGGTAGTTGGGAACGGGTATTCCCAAAATTCAAACTCGCAAAACTTAACTCGGTTGCCTCGGTCGCTCCTGCGACTCTCGCCGTTTGGGCTGTCAATGGCAGGCTTCCCCGCGCAACCCCATGCACCAGTGGTCTCGCCACACTTCGCGCCTCTTCGGGTGCGAAGTGACCCTTGACCCAAGGCCCATAAGCAATATCTGCTCCGGTTTCGAGAAGCGCGCGCAACTGCACCTCATGCTTGTTCGATGCCGCAATGTCATCGCTATCAAAAAAATGAATTAACTCCCCGCTCGCCTCTGCCAGCCCCCGGTTCCTAGCCGCCCCAGGCCCAGCGTTTTTCTGGCGAAGAATTTTTAATGTTGGAATTTTTGAATCCTCTAAAAACTGGCTTCTAAAAACTGAAAACTCCCTTTCAGCAGCTTCTGCCGTTCCATCCGTAGAGCCGTCATCGACAAGAATGATCTCAGTTGCCGGCACAGTCTGGTTTAGCAAACTCCGAAATGTCTCCCCAATCAAATTTGCGCGATTAAACGCTGGTATAATTATTGAAATTTTAGACAAAATTAGTTTTAGCCGAGTAAGCGAACATTTTCCTCAAAGCAATGTTTCGTAAATCTCCTTCAAGCTCGCCGCCACTTTCGCCCAAGTGAACTTTTCCTCCACAAGGCGCCTCCCCTGCATTCCCATTTCCCCGCGTTGTGCATCCGTCATCTCAAGAATCGACAACGAGCCATCCCAATTCGAATCCAAACTTTTTGAAGTGGCGAGTAGCGAGTGCCTAGTGGCTGGTTGAGAATCTGCCGAATTTCGAATTTCCAGTGCAGCACCGCAGGCAAATCCCTCCTGCAAATTGCACTCCGGCGTCATCACCACGGGCAGCCCATACGACCAAGCCTCCAGCACCGACATCGGCAAGCCCTCGCTCAGACTCGGCAAAATAAAAGCATCCGAACTCCGGAACAACGACTCCTTCTCCCCTCCGAACGCAGGCCCATAAAACACCACAGACCCCCCTTCGTGAGTATTCGTGTCTTTCTTGATTCCAACCGCAGTTTTTAATCCGAGATCGGCGCAAAGGGCTTTCAACTCACCCTCATGTCCGCCCTGATCCCACCCAGCGATGACCAGCTCCCAATTCTTGGAATTTTTAATGCCGGATTTCGGATTTTGAATTCCCGCCCAGGCTTTCAATAAACCCACGAGCCCCTTTTTCGGATGGATCCTCCCTAAAAACAGCAACCTTTTTCTTCCGTCTGTGCTCTCAGTGTCCTCGGTGGCTAATAAATCCGGCAAATCAACTCCATTGGGCACGATTTCAATCCGATTTTTTAATCTGTAAGCCCGAAAGTCATCCGCTTCCTTGAGCGTATTCGCCTGCAGGCAGGCTGCTCCTTGTAGCATCGCATTCTCATAAAAAAATCCCGCCAGTTTTTTTTTCCACCCCGAATTGCGCAGAGCCCATGGCTCCAGCATCCCATTTGGCGTAACCAAATAGGGCTTGCCCTTCCTTCGACTCCACTGCGCCATCGCCACTCCAGGATACATCCAGAGCGTGTGCAAATGGCACAAATCCGGATTTGCTTTTTCCAAAGCAGAAGAAAATCCCGACGAATAACCAAAAAAACGCGGCCCTTGAACCCTAAAAACCTGTGCCGGAATACTTCCCCATCGCGCCTTGTCCCGTACCCAGAGATCATCCACGAGCCCCAGCGCCG
>Ga0164292_10005329_pt1 | contig 10531 bp, 6 predicted proteins | sample GEODES117metaG_FD_111486 | JGI IMG/M metagenome (GOLD analysis project Ga0164292, IMG submission 111486) | Eutrophic lake water microbial communities from Lake Mendota, Wisconsin, USA - GEODES117 metaG | ecosystem: Environmental > Aquatic > Freshwater > Lake | place: USA: Lake Mendota, Wisconsin... | reverse complement strand
TTGCATTTCGGTGAATTAAGCGATCTTCTTTGGACACTAACGGTTTAAGGAGTTCTTAATGGCTGGCGAAACAACTGGGCTTGTCATCTTTTCTCACCGTTCGGTGTTTGAAGAGATACATGGGCCTGCTTACTCAAGATTATGGCGTCCAGGTTATTTGGCCGCTTTGGTAGAAAAGCACATTCCTTTGTGGGTCATAACTCCAATCGCACATGCGGCAAAAAGTCATCCGGCACATGAAATCATCATGTGTAATCCTGACCTAGGTGGGCCGCTAGAAATGAACCTCATGCCATTCATGGCTTCTATATTTTCTCAAAATAATGTTGAACTTAAGAATAAAGCCGAAGGCGAGGGTTTAAAGATGTATGAAAGTGGGACTTGGTGGATTAACGGAAAGTCAGTCAGCTATGGCGTGGAAGAGGAACTAGACGACAATGGCGACGTTGTAGACAGAATTGAAGACATCGACTTCATCTTCCCCTCGAGCAAGATATATGAGATGAGTATTCCATTAGTTGCGGATATGTGCAGAGTTACAAGCGTCAGATATCCAGGTTCTGCCTTGTTGTCCTCAGATGGTGTTACTTGGATGCGAGCGCAAGGGATAGATGTAGATGAATTCGCTTATAAGTCGGCTGGGATTACGAGCTAAGAGACTTCTGCAAATTGATTCTTTGTAATCTTCTCTTCAAGAAGTTTCTCCCACTCGTCTTCAATCCCTTGAACGTGAATCTTTAAGTATTCGAGTAGAAAATTTCCTAACCCGATACAAGATTTGTGAACAAGATTTGCATCAAACAAACTGGCCTTGCCTCGATGCTGTAGATTGCTCCTAACTTGATACCAAGCAAACAATGCCTGTTCGGGATTAGAGCTAGAAAGAGAATCCTCCACAGCTCTACTATCCGAAACCTTGATTGGAGGATTACTTTTCTCATCGCTTAGTGAACTAAATGCACGAGAAAATCCCTGGCTCTGTTGAAGCTTTCTAATTCGAACCATTGGCTCCTGTTTTTTTGAACCGCCAAATTTAACAACAGTTAAGTGTTCCAGAATGCTAACTAATAAAAGATATTGAGAAAGGAGCCCATTTAATTGGCTCCAATAAACAATAGGGTCATGCTCGGCGTCGGTAAACATCAGGGTATTTCCCCCGATGCTTCGATGAAGTAAAGGAAATGACTGGCTGAATATTGGGTCTAGTTTGGATGTCCAAGGCGAATAAAGTTTTTGGGGATTGCCTCTACCCATTTTTCGCCCTACAAATGCTCCCGAAAGAAGTTCTTTCCCCTCTGCAACAACAGGGAGCGAATTTTCAAATCTATAGTTAGTTCCCCCTTCATATTCGGTTACAACCCTCCAGAAATCTTCTTCCATTCCGACTTTGACAGTCAGAAGTACGCCATTCACGGTTTCGCCAGATGCTGGCTTCCCAATAATTGGGAGTCCATCTCGAACATATAGGGCAAAACCGTGAAGTTCGGCAGAACTGTAATTACTTACCATCGCCTCTATTTGCTCGAACCCGAGTTCACCTGGTTTTAGAGAGCCGTATACGAAAAGTGTGGAAGGTTGCTCTGACATGGTTTGAGAATAGCGAAGAATCGTAAAGTTGAGAATGAGCAATAAATAGAGAATGGAGTGAACTATTGGATTTAAAGCCCACTCCATTCTCTTGACTTAGGATTTTACAGAAGCTCCCACCACGCTACCTAGCTGACGCTTAATTAGCGAATAGGTTGCGTACCGAGGCATAACGGCTGCAGTTAGTGCCTCAGAGCTAAGTGCAACATCGATAGTTGCTGCGTCACTCCATTCTGGAGAACCTTGAAGTGATAGAACACCCATAACTGATTCTGTGAGCTGCAGACTTACCCACTCTTCCACGCTCCGCTTTACATCGAATTCAGATGCGTGCGGATAACTCTCACTTGAAGCAGTTCTAAGACCTTCAAAGACTCTGAAATCTCTGTTGATGTAGATTGTGTTTTCTTCTCGACTATATCTAGCCGCTCTATCCTCGAGATCACCGTTTTCGCGAGTTCCTTCTTCGACAGAAATCCAAGTTGTCTTAGGCAAATTACTGTCTCTAGTGACTAACTCACCAGCCTCACCTTCTTCTGAAATGAAAGCTGCATACAAATCTGCAGTTCCACCACCTGCACCCTTGCGTGAAGAATTTGTTCCGGCAGGTCTTGTTCCATCTAGCCGACGTTCACTACCGCCTGGGTTAATCCCATCAACATTAAGTTCACCACTTCGGGTCTTTCTGTATTTATTTAACTGGAATAAATCTTTGATCTCTTTCCATCGACGCTTCACATTTTCTTCATAGTTTCCAGTATCAGCACCTGCAAGGATGCTATCCATCATTTCTCGAATTTCCGTCGGCATATTTTCACGAAATTCCGAATGCCATTGGGTCCATGGCAACGGTTCACCATTAACGAGGAGAGCACTTCGAGCAGTATTTGCGAAAACAGGCAATTTAGAAGTATCTGGCTTTACGTAAATAACGACTCTATTAAATCCATAGTTGATTCCAAAGTGAAGCATTTCAGCTCTCGCTTGATGCACTCGCTTAACCTCGTATAACTCGTTTTGATACACAGCACCAACCTGAGTTTTCTCATCCCAAAGTCCGCCACTGACATTAAGTGACTCTGGCAGAATAAACCAATATAGAGTTGCGTTTGACAGATTTACAATGCCCTTAAATTCCGCGTATTTTTCAAGAAAATATCTTTTTCCTCGAATTGTGCGCATCTGGTTTCCGCCATCACCTTCACCCATTTTTGCATTAGGTGATTTTGGCCAGTTTGTAACATCTGCATTTTGAAACTCACGAACCTTAAGTGCGGTCGCATCAGGTAATTCAAAGTATCTTTCATTTAGATAACTGATGAGCCACTTGAATTTTTCACTTGGGCGAAGGTAAGTATTCTCATCCTCTGTTTTACCCATCAGCACTACCGAAGTTCCAGTGTCAGTTATCTCCAATGGTTTCTGAACCTGTGAATTCATAGGCGCGTAGTGTTGGTAGGAATCGCCAACTTGATACTGCTTGAGGCCGTAGACATTTGCATCAAAGTCTTTCCACAAAGTCGCAAAAATTCCATTTGGATGCGCTTCAGTCCAGGACTTATAAACGAGCCCCATTGGATTCTCAACTCCTGCGGTAATTTTTGCGCCAATGCCGAAGTTTTGTTCCATGGACTGGGTCCCTGTCGATGAAGATAGGCGATTTATATATCGCTCAACTTCATGGGGTCCCATGCCAGTGCCATTGTCTGTAATTTGAAGCTTATAAAATCCAGTTGATTGCACAATGGTCCAGTCGACATCCCAGGCAACCACGCCATCACCCTTCCAACCCAGTTCGCGCTTTCTACGAATGGCATCAAATGAATTCTGGGTGAGCTCTCGAATGTATTGATACGGAGCGCAGTCCTGAGCTAAACGCTCAATCATGAAGGTTGTATTGTCGACTCGCATTTGCGAGGTTTGATTCTGAATTGCTGACATTAGTTCTTCCTTTCGTAGCCAGAGTCCGCTAGGAGGGAGGCTTCGGTTTGGCTCTTCAAATGCCAACTCAGCATTTTGGGTAATTTCGCCAGTATCCTGGTGGATAGGTGCTAGAAAACCTGAGCTATTGGAGCCTAGCCTACCTGGCTGCTAAATGCACGTAGGCTAGCCCCCGAAACTAGGTGCTTTCGGGAATTTGAGGATGGGGCTCTAGCTAAATACTTATTCAGAGTCAGATGCCACCCAATAAACGCTCTCATCGTCCCCCTCTCATTTCGTTCCTCCAGTCAGTACTCGTTACTACACCCTCCCACCAATAGTTTTTGGTACAGGATTGGTATAGAACTTTATGTTTCAAGCCTCGGCTTTCTGAGAAGATTCTCCTGCTTAGGGCGTTATTCAAATTTGGGCTTTGAAAGACATTCCTTTGTGTCAGACCTAACTGCCATAGTGGACAAGAAGCTAGCAAAGACGACCGTAGCTAGAATTACCAAAGGAGATAAGGGATGGCCGAACCAAAAGGATTTCAAGACAAAGTTTCATTTGTCTGGGCGGTGGCCGATCTCCTTAGAGGTGACTTTAAGCCACATGAGTACGGGCAGGTAATTCTGCCATTTGTTGTACTTCGCCGTCTCGAGTGTGCCCTCGAAAAGACTAAAGATGCAGTTATTGAACGAAATAAAAAACTGGTTGGTATAAAAGATCCTGAGGCAATACTTAACTCTGTTTCGGGCCATAATTTTTACAACGTTTCCCCCTTTGACCTTTCTAGGATTTTACAAGACCCAAATAAAGTGGCCTCAAATCTAAATTCCTATATCCACGCCTTTTCACCAAGCGCCTCTGAAGTCTTAGACAAATACGGTTTTCCTGAAAAAATCAAGAAGCTTGAGTCAGCGGATCTTCTTTATCAAATCGTCTCGAAGTTTGCCGACCTCGACCTTTCAGAAGATTCAGTCTCGAACGAAGCTATGGGCTACATCTTTGAAGAACTTCTTCGGCGCTTCTCGGAAATGTCGAATGAAACCGCTGGAGAGCATTACACCCCCCGAGAAGTAATTAGATTGATGGTAAATCTGCTTTTCATCGAAGATTCGAAATCGCTTTCCGGAGATAAGCCAATTAGATCCATTTACGACCCGGCATGCGGTACAGGTGGGATGCTTTCTATTGCCGAAGAACATCTTCATGAAATGAATCCAAATATTGTCCTAAATGTTTTTGGTCAAGAATTGAATGATGAAACTTGGGCAATTGCACGCTCTGATTTAATGATTAAAGGTCAAGACCCAAAACGCATTACTAAAGGAAATTCACTAACTAATGAAGATGGCCATACCAGTACGCTTTTTGATTACTGTATTTCTAACCCCCCATACGGGGTAGATTGGAAAAAGTATGAGAAGCAAGTTCGAGATGAAGCCGAAAAGCTTGGTTTTAGCGGGCGATATGGAGCTGGACTTCCTCGAGTGAGCGATGGCTCATTTCTCTTCATTCAACACATGATCAGCAAAATGAAACCTTATGATGCTTCTAAGAATGAAGGTGGTTCTCGCATAGCAATTATTCTTTCTGGTTCACCACTGTTTTCCGGCCAGGCAGGATCAGGTGAATCGGAAATTCGAAAGTGGATAATTGAAAATGATTGGTTAGAAGGTATCGTCGCGATGCCCGATCAAATGTTTTATAACACGGGCATTGGTACCTTTATTTGGATTATTACTAATCGTAAAAATGCTAAATCCAAAGGGAAAGTCCGCCTAATTGATGGTCGTAACTTTGGAACAAAAGTCCGTAAATCCCTTGGGGATAAACGAAAAGAACTTACTGGCGAAGCTATAACCGAGATTACTCAGCTTTACTCTGAGGCTTTAGCTAATCAAAATAGTAAGAACACTAAGGTTATGTTGAATGAAGAATTTGGATATGCCCGTTTAACTGTTGACCGCCCCCTTCGTCGTGTATGGAAGATTGATGAAAAAACCTCACAAAATGCACATGCCTCTATCCGTGAACGATTAGGTGAAGCTAAGCATCAAACTTTTAGTAACCAAATTGAAGTCGAGGCCTTTCTCGCAAGTCATGGGTTCGTTGGGAAGGAGTTAGCGCTTGCTCTAAAAGCTATCGCGAGTACTGATCCATCTGCTGAGCCATTTGTAGGCAAGAAAGGCAAAGTGGATCCAGACGGGGAGCTTCGTGATAGTGAAAATATAGGGTTACCAAAGGGCTTTTTAGATATAAACGACGCCAAACGAGCAGAAGTAATTAAGGAGTTAGCTGAAGAGTATCTCGTGAAAGAGATCCATCCTCATAGCGTCGACTCATGGATTGATCATGCTAAGACGAAAATTGGCTACGAAATTCCTTTCACTCGACAATTTTACGTTTATATTCCACCTCGCCCCGTTGATCAAATTCGTGAGGAAATTCAAGGAATAGAAAAACAACTTCAGAAACTAATGCAGGAATTATCATGACCATCTCAACACAATGGTTGGTGGATATGAATAGTGAGTGGGAGATTGTCAATCCCAAGCTGATATTCCAAGAGCGCAGTTTGCGCTCTTATTCTGATGACATACACCTGACCCCATCACAAGTGTATGGGGTGCTACCACAGACCGAATATATGGAAAAAAATGGAACTGGAGTCGTACAAAACATCGTTAGCGCTGACAGCATGAAACATGTTGAAGTTCATGACTTCATCATTCATTTACGAAGCTTTCAAGGTGGAATAGAGTATTCACCTCTCTCTGGAAAAGTGAGTAACGCTTATTGTGTGCTTGCTCCAAAAAATCTTATTGAACCAAAGTATTACCGTTGGGTACTCAAGTCTTCAGGATATATACAGGAACTTAACTCCACAACTAATCAATTACGCGATGGACAATCAATAAAATTTGAACAATTCGCTAGCATTGGTCTTCCTATGCCACCTCTCGCTCAGCAGAAAACAATAGCCAAATTTTTGGATGAGCAAACTAAAATAATTGATCGCATTATTGAATTAACGCTAGACCTAAAATTGAAAAGTTTAGAGAGCTTGCAATCTAGCATCAGTCATTTGTATAAAAGTTTTGCAGATAAAAAAATACCAATTAGGCATTTGGTTAAAAACGTACGTGCGAATTATTCAAGTTTGCTCCCTACGGTTTCTCTTGATTTGGTTAATTCTAAAAGAGGGACTCTAAACACCGACGATTTGCCTCTGACGGATGGCTCTACTGCAACTTTTATGGAACCTGGTGATGTGGCATTCGGGAAATTGCGTCCATATCTGGGGAAAGTCTTCGTTGCTGAAATGAAAGTTTTTGCTGAATCCGAGTTCATTGTGATGAAGCCAAATCCATCCAAGATTTCTGGTGCATATCTGCGTGATTTTCTGCTCACAAATGATTCTCTTCAACTTCTGGAATCTCTTTCATTTGGAGCAAAAATGCCTAGGACATCCTGGGAACAACTTGCAAGCTTGCAGATTCCAACACCAACGTTGAAGAGACAGATTGAAATCTCAACGGAAATCCAGAAATTAACAGAGCAAGCATCACAAAGAGATTTGTCAGCTAATAAATTGTTAACGACTTTAAGTGAATACAAATCTTCATTGATTACTACTTCTATTTTGGGACAATACAATAGCCATAATGTACGGAGTGTTGCAAAATGCCTGATCTAGCTCACTACGAGAACACTCTAGAAAAAATCATTACTGAGCACCTAACTGATAATGGTTGGCTACTTGGTGATAAGAAGAATTATGACCGAGGTGTTGGATTAGATCGTGATGAGCTATTTAAATTTCTTGAAGGCACTCAGACCGATTCCTTACAAAAACTTTTTCAGCTTCATGGGAATGAGGAAAAAGCAAAGCAGAAGTTTGTTGAGCGCCTTGTTAAAGAGATTGAAAACAATGGGATTATTCAGGTTCTTCGAAAAGGCGTTACAGATCTAGGTGTCAAGATCTCATTAGCTTATTTCAAGCCCGAAAACTTCTTGAGCCAAGAAGGAATCAAGGAGTATGACTCCAATAGAGTCACCGTTACACGTCAAATTAAGATGTCAGAAACTAATGTTAATGACAGTATCGACTTAACCTTTTTGCTTAATGGGCTACCCATAGCTACGGCAGAATTAAAAGCACAAACCGCTGGGCAAAATGTTAAAGATGCTATGAAGCAGTATCGCTTTGACAGAAAGCCAAACGATCTCATTTTCTCTAAACGTTCTTTAGTTAACTTCGCAATTGATGAAAATGAAGTTTTTATGACCACAAAGTTACAGGGCGCAAGTACTGTCTTCTTGCCATTCAATCAAGGAACTGCTGGGGGGGGAAATGCAGGAGGCAAGGGAAATCCCTTGGATCCGAATGGAGAAAAAACTCGCTATTTCTGGCATGAAGTATTACAAAGAGATAGTTGGCTACGAATTGTTGGGTCTTATATCCACTTGGCTTTCCTCCTCGATGAGAACACTGGAAAGAAATCTGGCGAGAAGATAATCATCTTCCCTCGCTTTCACCAATGGCATGCCGTTGAATCCCTATTAAACAAAACTTTGCAAACTGGCCCTGGCGTTAATCGTCTTGCACAACATTCGGCAGGTAGTGGCAAATCAAACACGATCAGTTGGTTAGCACACCGGTTATCAGTTCTACATACCCCTGATAGAAGTAACAATGATTCCATTTGGGAAAAAGGTTTCGCAGAAAATGAGTCGGTATTCGACAAGGTAATTGTTGTAACTGACCGCAGGGTGTTAGATCAACAGCTGCGAGATACCGTTTCTTCATTTGATCATCAGCCTGGCTCAATTGTGAGCATCCGCGAAGACATGGGGAGTAAAAGTAGCCAGCTTGTCGAAGCGCTTAAAACGACTGCTTCAAGAATTATTATTACAACTATTCAAACCTTCCCTGTTATCGCCGAGACCGCCGTGGAACTAAAGGGGACACGATTTGCAGTAATTGTTGATGAGGCGCATTCTGGACAATCAGGCGATACTGCAAAAGATCTCAAATTAGTTCTTGGTGGAAACGAGTCTGATTCGTTAGATAAGGCAGAGGAATTCGACGCTAAGAATGCTCCTGTCGATTTGTCTTTCGATGAGTTACTCGAACGATCCCTTAAAGCAAGAGGCAAAGCAGAAAATATAACGTTCTTTGCTTTCACGGCGACACCGAGATCAAAGACTTTGGAAATGTTTGGCGAGAAAACCATTGCCCATAATGGCGAAGAAATATTTGTTGCTTCGCATCAATACTCTATGCGCCAGGCAATTGAAGAAGAGTACATACTAGATGTTCTAAAGAATTACACTACTTATAAAACATATTACCGGCTTGCCAACAATCTTGGCGCCGATGATTTAGAACTTCCTAAAGGTAGAGCAGCCGCAGCACTAGCCAGATTTGCTTCACTCCATCCCACTAATCTCTCGCAAAAAGCAGAAATTATTGTTGAACATTTTAGAGCTAACACGGCGCATAAAATCAATGGAAAAGCGAAGGCCATGGTTGTTACAAGATCAAGATTGCACGCTGTCCGATACAAGCAAGCGATTGATAGTTATATCAAGGAAAAGAATTACTCTGACGTTCGTACGTTAGTTGCTTTTTCGGGAACTGTTTTTGACCCAGATAACCCATCTTTGGAATATACGGAAAACAGCATGAATCCAATCAAGGGCAAGGAAATACCGAAAGAATTTGCAAAGTCTTATCAAGTATTAATTGTGGCTGAGAAATTCCAAACAGGTTTTGACCAACCTCTTCTTCATACAATGTATGTGGATAAGAAACTTGATGGAATTTCTGCGGTGCAGACCCTCTCAAGACTCAACAGAATTAATCCCGGCAAGGAAGATACTTTTGTGCTGGATTTCGCTAATGATGCTGAGGCAATTCGTGAGTCATTTAAACCTTATTACGAGTCGACGACTGGAACACCTACCGATCCCAACATTTTGTATGATCTTCAACAGCGAATTTTGAATCGAAATCTCCTTCATTCCGACGAAATAGAAAAAGCGGTCTCTGGAATCCTCAAGGGCAACAAAGCGGGTAGCTCTATGTTGAAAGCTAATACGGATCCAGCCGTTGGTAGATGGATTCAATTGGATGAAGATGAAAAGATTGCGTTTAAAGGAGACTGTAAGAAATTTGTTTCTGCGTATTCGTACATGGGTCAGATAGTTCCTTTCTCTGACGAGGAATTAGAGAAACTCTATTTCTATCTGAAAATGCTTGTTCGTAGATTGTTACTAGATGACAACACAGGCGGGGTTGATATTGATGACTCTGTTGTTTTGACACATTTGAGAACTGAAATCGCAACACAAAACGAGGATCTTTCTTTAGATCAAGGAACTGAGGAGCCATTAACTCCGGCAATAAACATCAATTCTTCTACAGGTCGAATGGATGACAGCGAGTTGCTATCGAGACTCATTGAAGCTTTAAATGAGAGATTTGGAACTAACTTAACTGATGCGGACAGAGTCTGGTTTGAACAACAGCAATTGCATCATGCAAATAATCCTGAATTAAAGGAAGTTGCGATAGCCAATGATTATGACAACTTTGCAATGTTCTTTGAGCCCAAGATTGAGACAGATTTGATTGAGCGCCATGAAGCGAATGAAGATCTCTTCAAGGCTTTTTTCAACCAGCCCGATTTTAAGAAGATGATGACAGAGGCACTTTCACGATCTCTCTACAATTTCTTTAATTCAAGCGGTTCGGTCAAATAATCTAGGCACTCGAAACCCAATAAACACTCTCTCCATCCCTCTCCAATATCCCGTACTCGATCATGTATCTGCGGAATGCAGCGGTGTCAGGGTGGAACTTGGCGATGAAGGGGAAGGTTGGTTTAACGGGAATGCTGATGAGGGTGCCATCGGGCTTACTTTTTAGCTGCCACTTCCTCTGCTTCACGCAGGACTCGAAGAATGTTGCCTGAGCGCAACTGCTCGAGTTCTGGCAATGACCAACCACGGTTGG
>Ga0164292_10005328_pt1 | contig 10533 bp, 11 predicted proteins | sample GEODES117metaG_FD_111486 | JGI IMG/M metagenome (GOLD analysis project Ga0164292, IMG submission 111486) | Eutrophic lake water microbial communities from Lake Mendota, Wisconsin, USA - GEODES117 metaG | ecosystem: Environmental > Aquatic > Freshwater > Lake | place: USA: Lake Mendota... | reverse complement strand
GTTCTTAAAACAATTGGATTAACTGCAATGGCTGTTTTACCAGGAGGTCTTGTAGCAGGGTTGATAATTAAATTCTTAAAAGCAGAACATTATGTTACTCCTTCAGCATTTATGGCAGAAGGTTATATGGGTGCTGAACAACTTAAAAAGCACAATGAAAAAATTGAAAAATTAAAAAGATTTCTAGATAATAACCCAGGTAAATCTTTTGTATATAATTTCAATGACTTTCCTAAAACAGTAGCTGGAATTAAGATATATGAATCTCTTTTAAAAGAAGGAGGCGCAGGAGGTCATATGGCGCATCCATTTAATATTAATTGGGTTAATACAGGAAAAGATTTAATTAAAGCATTTCAAATGTCAATTGATTATTTGAAAAAAGGACCTGCAGCAGTAAAAATTGATGGAGTAAATGCTTCTATTCGATTTGTAGAGTTAGACGGTAAAAAGCAATTTGTAATGGATAGAGGTTCAATGAAACCTTTAGATGTTAAAGGAATTACCAAAGCAGAATTAACTGATAGATTTGGAGAAGGGCATGGAATGATTAAAGTAGGAGGAACTGTTCTAGATATTTTCAATGAGTCAATTCCTAAAATTCAAAATGAACTTAAAAAATTAAAATTGTGGGACAATCCAAATATAATGTTCAATATTGAATATGTATCAGGTTCTACTAATGTATTAGACTATGATAAAAATTTCCTAGCTATTCACGGTTTATTAGAATTAGAGCAAGTAACTCCTAAACGAAGAGGTACTAATGAAATTGACTATGATAAAAATGCTATGCAAGAGCTATTAAATAAATTAGCTGCAGCTGCAGGAAAGAATGGATATGAAGTAGTAGGTTCTATTCCAACTAAATTAGACGGTACTCCAGATTTAAATGCAGAATTAAATAAGAAATATACAGTTAATTACAATGCAACTAAAAAAGAAACTAAAACTTTAAATGATTGGTTGAAAGATGCAAAGGTACCTAGCACAGAATTTAAAACAAAAGAAGGAAAGACTATATCTGCATTATCTAAAGATGTTCTAATTAAAATTTCAGAAGGTACTAATTTAGAAGATTATGTAGCAGATCCAAAAGATTATCAAATAGTAATTGACGGATTTGCAATTTACATGGCTACTATGAAATTAGGAGATGCTGTATTAGCTAAATTATCTTCGCCATTAGGGCCTGTTTCAAACCATGAAGGAATTGTAATTAGAGATGAAAGAATTAGCAATGCACCTTTTAAAATTACTGGAAAATTTATTTTGGGAGGTTTAGCGAGCTCTTTTAAAAAATAAGATATTTATTATTAAAATTAGAAATATGTCAACAAAGTTACGTAATATTGATGCTATCAAAAAAATGTTAGATGGTAATCATAAGTCACAAACAGCAACAAAAGTCGGATTACAAACTGGTATACAAGCTGATACTCAAAGACGAGAAGTAGGCGAAATATGGAAAGATTCTCAAGGAGTTGAATGGGAACAAAGGGCAGGATTTAAGATTCAAAAAGGAAAAATGGACGAAATTCGTACATTAATCAATGCTCAAAAAATGCCTTCAACGTGCCCGAAATGTTCTAGAGAAATGAAATCTAGAGCAGATCAAAAGATTTGGAAATTAGAAGGTCATTGCCTTGAATGTCAAATTGAATTTGAACATGAATTGAGAATTGAAGGAAAGTATGAGGCTTATGAAAAGGAAAGAATTCTAAAAAGTGCAGAATCTTGGTTAGCAGAAGCCGAACAAGAAGCTAAGGAAATTATAGAAGCGTTTAGAAACCCAGTTACATATACAAATGTAGATGGTACATCTGAAACGTGGACAGGTCAAATGACAGCAGAAGAAATTGCTGATAAAATAGAAACCCAATTTAAAGAATTTAAAGAAGATTTTTTAGAAAAATTAAAGAGCTAATGGCACAAATATCAACTATAGTAGCTGCATTTTTAACAGGGGTCGCAGGGCCTTTATTATTAATGGTAGTAAAAAATTATTTAGACAGAAAGAAAAAACCTGCCGATATGGTTAAAGAGGCTATAGAAGTTTCAACATTAGTATCAGCAAAAATTGAACACATAAAAGAAGAGTTTGGAGCTGACAGAGTATGGGTTTCACAATTTCATAATGGAGGTCATTTTTATCCAACAGGTAAGTCAATTGCAAAATTTAGTTTGTTTTATGAGACTGTAAAAACAGGAACGACTTCTATTCAAGCAAATTTTCAAAACATTCCAGTAGCACTTTTTTCAAAGTCAGTAAATGAATTATTAGAAAACGACATTATTAGCATTGCAGATTTCAAAGATGAAACAATAGCTACTTATGGATTAAAATATATTGCAGAAGACAACGGATGCAAATCAGGATATTTATTTGCAATTAAATCAATTGACGGTAAGTTTATAGGTACATTAGGATTGGATTTTACTAAAAGAAAAACAACTTTAGGTATTGACGCAGCTAACCACTTATTAAATCACGCTACATCAATTGGTGGAGTATTAATGAACCATTTACAAAATTAATAACCATGATAAAATTAAAAAGTCTTTTAAACTTAAAAGAAGAAGAAGAAAAAGCTCCAGTATCAGTTCAAGATACTATTGAAGCTTTTTTCAAAAAGAACAAATCTAAATTAGAAAAGTTATCTGACGAAGATGATTGGGATTCGTTTTATGAATTAGGATTTGAAGCATTTCCGGATATGGAAGAAGGTGATGTAGCTCAAGCTATGAACCGTGCTATGTTAAATTTTGGTTGGGCTGAAAATGAAGATGTAGCTGAAATGCCGACAGAGAAAGATTTAGAGTTAGCTGCGTTTGGAGATAAAAAACTTCAAAAAGGTGTTGATACTGCTGAATATGATAAGTTAGCAAAATTGCCTAAAAACCCAGAAAACATAAAAGAGTCTTTTAAAAAAAAAGGTAGAGTAACAGAAATGGCTACTGCAGAGGCTACAAAAGTAGACTCATTTTTAAATACTATTAAAACATCAGTTAAAAGCGCAAGAATTGTGCAGCAAGTAACTGATTTTATTAGTATTGCGAGATTAGACCCTTATGCTTCTTATAAAAGTCTTTTAAGAGATTTGCTATTATTTTATAAAGGTAATAAAGAAGTGGTTAATGTAGTTCAATCAGGACTTCAAGAATCAAAAAAAAAGGAAGCACTCGACGAAATTGATCAAATAGAAGAGGCGGAATACAAAGGAAGAAAGGTGAAATTAGGTAAGCCATTCTATACACCAGGAGGTCCTAGAAAGCGAGCAGTGTATGTTAGAAATGACAAAGGAAATGTTGTAAAAGTAGGCTTTGGAGAACCTGGAATGAAAATTAAAAAAGATAATCCTGCTCGAAGAAAATCTTTTAGAGCTAGACACAATTGTGATAATCCTGGACCACGCTGGAAAGCTAGATATTGGTCCTGTAGAGCATGGTAATAATATGAAAACAAATTTAATTATAGAGTCAGCTAGATTGCAAAAATTAGCTGGATTAAGATTGACGGAAGATGAAATGCAGGATAAATTAGATGATTTATCAGCTGCATTTGAAACTGCTTCTGTTGAAACTTATGTAAATTTACTTAAAAAATATCAATCTGATAAAAAAGTATTAGCGGTATTAAAGGCTGGATTAACAGACGGTAAGCCGACAGACGAAAAATTCAATGTAGCAAAAGCTTCATACTCTGCTAAAGATCTTAAGCCAACTCAAAATGAAATTGGAGCTGAAGAAAGTTTAAAAAATATATTAACAGACCAATACGGTTCATTAGATGGATTTCTTAAAGGTAAAGCGTCATTCCCAGATCCAATTATTACATATAACGGAAGATTCGTATTAGACGGTCATCACAGATGGTCTCAATTATACGCAGCGAACCCAAATGCGAAAATTCAAGCAATTAATGTAGTAGGTAAAATTGATCCTAAAGATATATTAAAAGCTGTTCACACCGCAATTGCTGTGGATTCAGGAGAAACTAAAACAATTTCTGCTAATTTAAAAGCAGGTAATTTATTAGCATTTACGCCTGAAAAAGTTAAATCATATGTAGCTGAAAATTTAACTGATAAAGCTCGTAAAGTATGGGCAGCTCATGGACTTGAATCAGATGAAGCAATTGCAGATAAAGTTGCTATTAATGTTGAGACTATGCTAACAAATTCAAAACCAGAGAAATGGGCACCGTCTAGGGATTCAATGCCACAGCCAGGAGTAAGTAACTCTACAGAATGGGGAGTTGATATGAAACTAGGAAAAGTTAATTTGATAGCGCCTAAAACATCAGACACTAAAAAAGAGTCAGTTAATAGAAAATTAGACTCTATGCTTAAAGAATCTTTTATAAAAATAAAATAAAATGATAAAATTAAAAGACATATTAAAAGAAGCTGAGGGAGAAGCTCCAAAGTGCCCAGTAGCTACTCAAAATGTAGAAGTAAATTTAGAGCACAGACAAATAGCTATTGAAAAGTATGGATATGGCCCTTTGAATCCTAATAATCCAAATGTAAAATTTTGGAAAGCAAAGCAAGCTTTATGGAAAGAAGAAACTATTGAAGCAGCTAAATCTGCAAGATGTAATTCATGCGCTGCATTTAATATAACTTCTAGAATATTAAGTTGTATTGAAAAACCATTAGCATCTGATGTAGTACCTGAAGATGTGCCAGTACAAGAAGGAGAAGATATTCAAGCTCAAATAGCTGCACCGGAACCAGAATTAGATGACACTGAAGGTGCAGATAAAGATGCATGGGACACTATTGAAGCAGGTAAATTAGGATATTGCACAATGCACAAATTCAAGTGTGCAGGTTCTAGAACATGTAATGCATGGATAACCGGCGGACCAATTAAAGATAAAAAATAAAATATGCCTTTACAAAAACCAGTTTTGCAAGCTGCAATCTTAGCAGCATTTCAAAAGCAATCAGCTCCGTCAGCTAATTTAGCCTCTGCACAAGCACAGCTAGCTGCTGATTTAGCAACTGCTATTGATGAATACATTAAATCAGCAAAAGTTACTATTCCTCCAGGTCAATTAGTTGTAGCCGGAGCACCTCCAGGTCCAGGAGCAACCGTAGCACCTTCTCCGAACGCACTTATATCTTAGTTATTACTGTCTTTTATATTTATATTAAATAAAAGACAGTAAACTATGAACACAAATTTCAACAAACAAAATATACTGTTAGTCATTGTTATCCTATTAATAGGGTACAATATCTTTACATCTAATAGTATAAGGACTGATGTCCAAGGTTACAAGGACAGAATTGATTCGATTCAAACTAAAGTAGATTCGGCTCAAGTAGTAAATACGCAAATCGATAATAAAATCGATTCGGTAAAAGAGAATGTTGTTTCTATTTCAAAAGAAATACATCACATAGACAATACAATAACAATCGTAAAAAATCAAACAGATGAAAAAGTTAATAATGCTAGTAAGTTTTCTAATGCTGAGCTTGAGCAGTTTTTCGCAAGTAGATACAACCAAAGTTTGTATACCTACTAAGACAGCAAGATTAATTGCTAAGGACCTAATCAAATTTGACGGGTGTATTCAAGAGTTAAAACTTACTCAACAAAAAGTTATTAAGTTAGAAGAAAGAGAAGTGCAAAAAGACACTATTATTAAACTTCTTACTGATAAAGATGAAAATAACAAGTATATTATTCATCAAAAAGATTTACAAATTGGGCAGTATGAACACTTAACTAACGACTTGCAAAAAGAACTTAAAGGTCAAAGAACTAAAACTTTCCTTTATAAAGTAGGTACATTTGTAGGAATTGCGACTTCACTCTTCCTATTTGTAAAATAAAAATTTATGTCAAATACAAATAAGTCTTTAAAGGATATTATTAAGGAAGAATACAAAAAGTGTTTGTTAGATCCTGTACACTTCATGAAGAAGTATTGTCAGATTCAACATCCACAAAAAGGTAAAATTCCATTTCACTTATATCCATTTCAGGAAGACGCGTTACGTGATTTAAGAGACCATGATTATAATATAATCTTAAAGTCTAGACAGTTAGGTATTTCAACTTTATCTGCAGGATATGCTTTATGGTTAATGACTTTCTTCGGCGATAAAAACATTCTGGTTATTGCAACTAAACAAGAGGTTGCTAAAAACTTAGTATTAAAGGTAAAAGTAATGTATGAAAATTTACCTTCATGGTTAAAATTACCAGCCACTGAAGATAATAAATTGTCATTAAGATTAAATAATGGGTCTCAAATTAAAGCAACTTCATCATCAGGGGACTCAGGTCGTTCTGAAGCATTATCTTTATTGATTATAGACGAGGCTGCATTTATTTCCAATGTAGAAGAAATTTGGATATCAGCTCAACAAACCCTAGCAACAGGAGGAGGAGCTATTATCTTATCAACACCTAATGGTACTGGTAATTTCTTTCATCAAACATGGGTAGGTGCTGAAGAAGGTACAAATCAATTTAATACAATTAGACTGCATTGGTCTGTGCATCCTGACAGAAACCAAGATTGGCGAGATAAACAAGATGGTCTTTTAGGAACTAAAGGCGCAGCTCAAGAGTGTGATTGTGACTTTATATCATCCGGAGCTACTGTAATTGACGGTGCTTTATTACAATGGTATAACCAAACTACTATTCAAGAACCTGTTGAGAAACGAGGTATAGATGGTAATTTATGGATTTGGGAACAGCCTGACTATACAAGGGATTACATTGTAGTAGCGGACGTTGCTCGTGGTGATGGCGGAGATTATTCAGCATTCCACGTATTAGATGTAGAGTCAGTAACTCAAGTAGCAGAATACAAAGGGCAAATGAGTACTAAGGATTATGGTAATCTTTTAGTAAATGTAGCGACAGAATATAATGATGCATTATTAGTAATTGAGAATGCAAATGTTGGGTGGGCATCAATTCAGGTAGCAATAGATAGACAATATAAAAATATCTACTATTCTCCTAAAGACGGTGGGGTATCAGATGTCTCCCAGCAACTTGCACGATATGTCGATTTAAAAGATACATCACAAATGACTCCTGGGTTTACAACTTCTTCTAGAACAAGGCCATTAGTGATATCTAAATTAGATACTTATATGAGAGAGCGAATTCCTGTAATTCGCAGTAAGCGACTTATAGAAGAACTTTTTGTATTTATTTGGAATGGTTCTAGAGCAGAAGCCCAGAGAGGTTATAATGACGATTTAACTATGGCATTTTGTATTACACTTTGGATTAGAGATACAGCATTAAAACTTCGACAACAAGGAATGGAATTAAATAGAAAAGCTTTAGACCATTTTAGCAACGGGTCAGGAGCATATTCAGGTGGATATCGAAGTGATGTAGGTTGGTCTATGAACACAGGTCGTAACGGAGCAGGTCATGATGAAGATTTACGCTGGTTATTATAAAGATTGATATTTATTTAAAATCACTTAATTAAATTATGGCAGAAAAAACATTATTTGGTCGTCTTAAACGTCTCTTTAACACTAACGTAATTGTGCGTAAAGTTGGTAAAGATAAACTACGCGTTATTGACAATGACCATTTACAGTCAATGGGTAATCCGCACAATTCAAGATATTCAGACAGATTCACTCGATTACACGGCGTTAAACCATACTCGTCAAATACTTACAATCCTAACTACAATTACTTTTCTTCAAAGGTAGAGCTGTATACAGATTATGAAACAATGGACCAGGATGCTATTATCAATTCAACTCTAGACATATATGCAGATGAAACTGTAATGAAAGATGACTTTGGGGATGTATTGAGAATAACTAGTAATGACGAAAATACAAAAAAAATACTTCACAATTTATTCTATGACATTTTAAATATAGAATTTAATTTATGGCCATGGGTTAGAAATATGTGTAAGTATGGAGATTTATACTTAAAATTAGACGTAGCTGAAGAAGTAGGAGTTATCAATGTAGTTCCATTATCAGCATATGAAATTATTCGTGAGGAAGGTATGGACCCTAATAATCCATACGCAGTTCAATTTAAGCAATTAGGCGGAGAAAGCATTACTTATGAAAACTTCGAAATTGCTCATTTTAGATTGTTAACAGATTCAAACTTCTTACCATATGGTAGATCAATGATTGAAGGAGGTAGAAAAGTTTGGAAGCAATTAACCTTAATGGAAGATGCTATGTTAATTCATAGAATCATGAGAGCTCCGGAAAAGAGAATTTTCAAAATTGATGTAGGTAATATTCCGCCTAATGAAGTTGATTCATACATGCAGAAAATTGTCAATAATATGAAAAAGACTCCTTTCGTAGATCAAACTACGGGAGAATATAATCTTAAATTTAATATGCAAAACATGTTAGAAGATTATTTCTTACCTGTAAGGGGTGGAGCGTCTGGTACTGAAATTGACACTTTAGCTGGAATGGAATTTACGGGTATTGACGATATTGAGTACTTAAGAAATAAAATGATGGCAGCTTTAAAAGTGCCAAAAGCATTTCTTGGTTATGAAGAAGGCGTTGGAGGAAAAGCTACTTTAGCAGCTGAAGATGTTCGATTTGCACGAACCATTGAAAGAATTCAAAGAATTGTAATTTCAGAATTGTATAAAATAGCTATTGTGCATTTATCTGCTCAAGGTTACGAAAATTCAGAGTTAGCAGATTTCGAATTGTCAATGACTTCGCCATCAACTATTTATGAGCAAGAAAAATTAACTCTTTACGCTACCAAAGTTGATTTAGCAAAATCAATGTTAGAAGGTAAAGTAATGTCTAAAGATTGGATATTCAGAAATATATTTAATTTTGCAGATGATGAAATTGAACAAATTGTTCAAGGAATTATTCAAGATCAAAAAGAAACCTTTAGAATGACTAAAATTTCTGAAGAAGGAGAAGATCCTTTAGACGAATTCAATAAAAAGAAAGAAGAACAAGAAGGCGGTGAAGAAGCAGGAGCTGAAGGCGAAGCTGGAGCTGAAGGAGAAGAAGCAGCAGCTAATCCTTTCGGGGAAGGCATTGACGAAGACCTAGAAAAGAAATATGATAAACGTTCTAAAAATAGAAATACACCTGAGGTACCTGAAGGAGGATGGCCAGGAGCTGGAAGACCTAAAGAAGGAATGAAATACAATACTCACGAGCATCCTAGAGGATACGATCCAATTGGTAAAGTAGCTTGGAAAAACGCAAGAAATGAATCTGTAGATTTAATTAAAAAATACGGATTAGAAAAATTTGTGACTAAAAAAGCGACTTTATTATCAGAAAATATTAGTATAGATGACGAGTCAAGTATTTTACCAGAAGGAAATTAAAACATTAGAAAGTTCATATTTATTATTAAAAAGAAACACATAGCCTGAATGAAAAATTTAAAGCACTCAAAGTTTAAAAACACCGGCGTACTATTCGAATTACTTGTTCGCCAAGTTGCGTCCGATACTTTGAACAATAAAGATTCAAAGGCGATTCCACTTATCAAGAAGTATTTTGCTAAATCTACAACATTAGCAAAAGAACTTAACTTGTATCAAACTTTAGTTAAAGAGCATTTCTCAAAAGAAGAAAAAGCTAATCATTTAATTGAAGCAGTGTTAGTGGCTAAATCGCAAATTAACCAAGCAACTTTAAACAGACAGAAATATAACTTGATTAAAGAAATCAGAGACACTTATAATGTTGAAGACTTTTTTAAATCAAAAGTAAATAACTATAAAACTCTAGCTGCAATTTATAAATTATTTGAATTTACTATTGCTGACAACCCTACAGAGTCTGTTAATAATAGATACACTATTATAGAACATATAACTCGTAAAGAAGTTAAGAAAAAAGCTGAGTTAAATGAAATGGCTGACTTCGTTAAACAAGACAAAGAAGTTCGTTTATTATCTTACAAAATTTTAGTTGATAAATTTAATGACAAATATTCAAATTTGAATGAAGGTCAAAAATCAATCTTAAGAAGCTACATTAACACAGTTTCAGACGGCCCAGATTTAAAAGACTTTATTGTAAAAGAATCAGCTAAATTGCAAAAAGATTTAACGACATTAACTTCAAAAGTCGACGATGCTGTAGTAAAAATTAAATTAACTGAAGTAACTAATTTGCTAAAAGAATTAGCTTCTGTTAAAACAATTAAAGACAATCATATATTGAATTTGTTACGTTATCATGAATTAATTAAAGAACTTAAAAAAGTATAGATCATGTCTAATCCAGTAAATCCAATATATTCGTATCAAAACGCATACCACTCACAAGGTCAAAATGGAGTAACTTTTACAAGAACAGTTCGAGTAACTGCTACACAAAACAATCCTTTAACATTAACAGGAAGCTTTGCTGGTAACGCAGGGTTTTTAGTAATGAATACAGGAAGTGTAGTTCTGTCAGGTTCTAATGGTCAAGGTTATGTAGCAATGGACTTTCATGAACCAGGTCAGAATCATTCTATATACCCAATTCAATTATCATATGTGTCTGCTTCAGCAGC
>Ga0164292_10005323_pt1 | contig 10537 bp, 12 predicted proteins | sample GEODES117metaG_FD_111486 | JGI IMG/M metagenome (GOLD analysis project Ga0164292, IMG submission 111486) | Eutrophic lake water microbial communities from Lake Mendota, Wisconsin, USA - GEODES117 metaG | ecosystem: Environmental > Aquatic > Freshwater > Lake | place: USA: Lake Mendota... | reverse complement strand
GTAACGCTCATAGTATTAGATGACCCACCGTTAATGGAATATGTAATGCTTAAAGTTTTTGTTTGGCCAGGAGAAGGATCTTCTGCATTCAAAGCTGCAGGAGTTACTGTAAAGTTCATCTTTCCATCTTGAATATGCGATGATACAGCTGTAGTTACATCTATTGTTTGACTACCGACACCATACGATGCTTTAGAAATAGAAATTCCAGTGCTCATTCTTATTATGATGAGAACACGACATTTGCGATTCCTCCCAAAACTCGCAGGAAATTGTATGATTCTACATACGCACGAACATTGTAGCTATACTGTAATGTCTGAGCGTCCGACTTGCGGACAACTGTAACAAGCTCATCAGGAGAATATAGCTTTTTTCCATTAATTCCAACTGCATCTGGATTTACAATAGTTGGGTTTGGCGATCCTGCAGTAGACCTCAAAACACATACGACCGTTCCCATTGTGCTTGGGGATGCTGAGAGGGGAGGCTGCACATAGGTATTTCTTAAAATGGTTTTGTTAAACATAGATCCATTAATATGCCCCGAAGGCTGGTCAGAATTATGTTCAAGCGCAAAGGAGTATGTGTATATTCCAGGAAGGTCTGTGGTGCGGCCAGTATGATGTCTAAAGTTTTGTAACTTTGAAAAGAAGTCAGTTGGTTTGGGAGAAAATCTGTCCTTTCCATCCAATATCACATTAGACTCAAGCAATATATCGCGCTGTGTAATATTGGTCGCCTCTGAGTCTCCGGAAGAATACCAGGGAGTCATGTATAACATACCCGTGCTATCAAGAGGTGGCTTCGAAGGGTCTGCCCAGTTAGTATAGTTATCGTAATCATTTAATAATGCCCGGTCACTTCTTTGAGCAAGCCATACAAGGCGAGTACACAAATTTCGTGTAGTAAGTTCCAAGTCATTTGATGCGCCGTATTGACCATGAGTCTCTTTCAGGTCAATTTGAGTAATCTTAAACGAATGGTCAGTTTTTGCAATATGAATAAGTTCGGCATCAGAAACAAAAATATAATTAGCTTCAATGAATGGATTTAGCTTCCAAGTGAAAAGAGAACTATTGATTTGCCGAGTTGGGTCTGGTAATGGAGGTGACAGAAAATGAGGCATAGAGTATTCGGATTTAGATGAATCTGGTGCGATTCGCGTTCCGAATGTTGAAGAAGTAGGTAGAATATCCAGGACAGTGAACAGCTCGTATATGTTTCGAAGTTCTACTACGATCTCAACTTCAGAATGCTGGAGCGCAATTAGAGGCAGAGCTAGACCAACTGATTCACAAAACCAAAAATGGAGAGGAATTGTCAACGTCCGCCCTGCAATAGAAGGCTCGGGAACAGTATTCGTTCTAGAAATAGAATGCGGATATTGGTTCATTCGATCAAATGCATTCGCAGGATCGTATAGTTCAGCAACATTGCCAACCATCTGATCTAGAATAGCCTTCTTGTTTGCATCAAACTTCGTAGCAGCATGTAGTTTCATCCATTCGCCACTATGACGAACGATTTCCTGACCGTTGATTAACACAGAAACATGCTTGATCATGTTGTAACCAATATTGCGAATCCATTGGAACTCATACCCAATTGCATTTGAACTTGGTGAAAGATACGGCAAGCTGGGGTATGTAGTTCGATTGACTGGAGCAACTGGTGAATAAATATTTGGAAGACTTAGAGTTAAATAACAATCGTGAACTAATTGGGCATATCTTTCAACTTTTGTTCTAAGTGTCAAACTGCCAGACGGAGGCAAGTTTAAATTAGTTGTTTTGAAATACAACTCGAAGTGTTCCATTGCAAAATCAGTATGCCGCTTATAAACTGATCGAAAGTGGGTGAATGATGGATTGCCAGTTACTAATTGATCCTGGGCTCCTTTTCCGACAAGTTGCATTAATCCGCCAGTCATTCTGTTATATCTTTTGTAGATTATACGTGTAGATTTGACTCGTTTAAAGAATCCTTGTTTCTTCCATATAAAGTAGCAAATGGAGCTCACCTATGTCACTATCGTCGTTCTTGCATCTATGATTTTTGTTCTTTCGGGGATGGTTGGTTATCTATACTGGCAGCAGACTCGCATGCTCCAGCATCTACAGTCTCTTGCCTCTGTTGTTGCCAGTCAAATTCATCAGGTCGAGGCCGAACCCGAACCCGAGCCTGAGCCCGAAGCCGAAGTGGAACCCGAGGCTGAAGCCACACCAGATGACGCTAGCGTAACTCCTGAAGAAGACGATCGCATGTCTGTAGAACACGTTGAAGGTCCTCCGCCAACAAAACATGATGAGCCGCCGGTTGATGTAGATGATATTCAGTCAAATACAGTTGCCCAGCTCCGTGATCTACTAACTCGTAAGGGAATTCCATTTGGAAAGCGCGACGCCAAGTCTGTGCTCATTCAGCTCCTGAAGGCGACCGCGTAGTTTTCACATTGAAAGACCGCAATACATAATGAAGCTCGTATCATTTGACGTAGGGCTACGCAATTTGGCGTTTTGTGTTATGGAAGGAACAACTCGTTCTAACGTAAAAATTATACATTGGGATTTGATCGATGTGATGGCAGAATCGGCCGGACATGATAGCCCAAAATGCTTCAAATGTAAGAAACCCGCAAATTATATGAAACAAGATGAGTCTGCGTATGCGTGTAAGACACACTGTCCGAAAGGTTCAAAGCCAATAACCAAGACATCTATCAACAAGAAAGAGTTGTCAGTTTTGAAAGTAGAGGCAGGCGCGCTGAATATTGAAGGCAAGACTAAGAAAGAGCTTGTTGAAAGACTATACATTCATTATTCTGCGAATGTTTGGAAACGCTGTGTGAAATCTGCAAAACAGTGTTCAGTTGTTGATTTAGCAGACCCTATTGCACAATGCTTAGAATCACGTAAAGACTTATGGAAAGACGCAGATTTAATTGCTTTTGAGCAACAGCCAGATAAGAGAATGCTTTGTGTTCAAGCCATGCTGCACATGTGGTATGTTTGTCAAGGATTCAAATGCAAAGGTGTTTCTGCAGTTCACAAACTAACAAATGTCATTACGCTCGAAGATTCTACTAAGACATATAAAGGTCGTAAATCTACAGGCATCATTCACGCAAATGAGCTTGTCCCTACAGATAAGTGGAAGACGTATATGATGAAGCATCCTAAGAAAGACGATTTAGCAGACTGCTTTTTGCAAGGACTGTGGGTTATGGAGCATACACGTTAAAAATGGACTTTAGTGGTCTTAAATTAACAATATCAAATAAAATGAAGATTCCAGGTATACTAGAATTGAATTCAAGAACCAAGTATGGAATGACGTCAAGAAACACGCCTCTGTATTTATTCAGGCCGTTGGACACATCGGCTGGATTATATATCGTAGGAAGCACTCATAAAGATACATCTAGCAACGTTCTTGCGATGGTAGATGTAGATTCACTTCCACCACCTAAAAAACTTACACGAGCTAACTTGGTTTCTATTATTGGAAAATGCGGTGACATGTTTGCAGAAAAGGAAGCTCTTCTAAATCAATACTATTCGACACCGTGGAAGAAGTTTGATATTACAACTCCGAGTGACGATATTCCTCTCCTAAAAGGATTAACATTCAACGTTGATCCTATAGGGTGTCGGGACATCGACGATGTGTTTACGATTGGAGATGACGGCTTCTTTTATATTACAATCGCAGATGTAGGCGCATGGTTTGTCGCAAACCCACAACATCCATTCATTAAAACTGCCTCTCAAATCGGGCAGACTATTTACGATGATGGAAAAGCAGTTGGCCCACTATTGCCGATTGAATCAGAATGTTCACTTCTTCCGGGAGTTAAAAGACTCGGAGTTTCGCTTAAGTTCAAATGGACCGGAACTCAAATAGAAGACATATCATTTCAAAGAACAACAATTATTAACAACCTAACATTCACTTATGAAAGTATTTATAAGACAGAATACTCAAAGATCTTGGATACTATTGGGTCTTATCTTGCAAAGCGGAGAATTATAGATTCTCACGAATGGATTGAACAGTTGATGTTGTTCTATAATTGTGAAGCGGCAAAGGTATTGGCTCAAAAAAGAAATGGTCTTATGCGAATCCACGGAGAGCCAGATCATGATAAACTCGAATTATACAAAACAATTTTAGGAAGTGAGGCTCGATTTCTGGCTTACAAATCTGCAGAGTATGTTTGGGCAGTCGACCAATGCGATAAACGACACTGGGGGTTAAATGCAGATAACTACTGCCACGCAACGTCTCCTATTCGTCGATACGCAGATATCCTGAATCAGTTGATTTTAACAGACCGATGGAATTCAGATTGGATTGTTTCAAGCGATCAACTTAATAATCTGTCAAAAAGAGCCAAAAAATATCACCGGGATGCTTTCTTCCTGCAATCGTTGTTTTCGAATGATTCAAAATCTGTAGACGGAATTGTGGTAAATGATCATCGCATATGGGTTCCTGATTGGAAAAGAATGGTCACTTGTAAAAATGTATACACTCCAGGAACATCGGGAGTTTTGAAATACTCTCTTGATTTGAATCAGACAACATGGAAGCGTAGAATGGTGTTTAGATTCGAAGATACAGGCTATCTGGGATAACAAATCCACGCACGATTTTGTTTTTTACATCTTTCATCTTTTCAATCATTTCAACATCTTTTTGGATAGTTGCCATATTCACCCATTCATCGATAATATTTGCAAGTTTCAACATAGCACGAACAAAGTTACCAGGTTCAAGTCCCATGACATCGCAGACGTAATCATTTCCATTCATCCATTCTGCTACGACTTCCATCCAGTATTCTGTCAATTCCCAGTATTGTGGGTCGCATAAGTTTCCATCAGCCGTATTAATTTTGGATGAATACGTGCGGAGTTGATCTGTAATCTTGCTTGTGGGAATATACTCTTCTGTATGCGGCTTCTCGAGAAAGCAAGATAGAATTTGAGTAATCGTGCAAGCATCCTGTGTTGCTAAAATATTTGAAGTGTAAAGTTCTGACATCAAAAGGGGATGTCCTTCGTGGATTTCGGCAGCAAGAATACCTTTCGATGTAAGGATGCCATTTTCTACATACCCAAACTGCGTAAGAATCTCAGTTCTCTTTTGAATTTCAGTCTTGCTGAATGATTTTAGTGTTTGAAGTTTGCAGGAAAGATAGTCGTGTCTTGCCCTTGTCTCTGCTAGTTTGCGATAGGTTTTCCACGCAGATTCCCACTTTGGACCAATACGCTTATTGCTCCACTTAGACAACTCTATCTGGTATCTTTGCTTATCTGCATTGACAGCCTGTTTGAATTTCTGTTCCAAGTCAGAGCGCATTTTGCAGTCTGATAAATACGGTTCGTCAATAATTGGCATCGCACACTTTGAAATTTCAGTTTCTAGATCTTCAATTTCATTATGGTGCTGCTGTGACCACAAACTTTGGCTTGTAACATCTTTTTTGGATTGTAGCAAGGATAGAACGTATCCGTAATCAAATGAAAGTTGAGAGGTCACGGTATCGCTCTTTCCGGTCATCATATCTTTTACAAGACTTGGCTCAACGGGGTCGTGTATCGGAAGATAGATAACAACACCCTTATCGTCCTTTCCACGGCGGCCAGCTCTGCCTGCCATCTGAATATATTCGGACGTTTTTAGCATTCGCCTAGAGTCATCTCCGGGTTTCGTGTATGATGTAAACACTACCGTCTTTGTAGGCATATTGATTCCTACTGCAAATGTCTCCGTCGCAAATAGAACTTTCACAAATCCACGAGAGAACAGAATTTCAATGATTTCTTTCAGAACTGGCAGCAGACCGCTATGATGATATGCGACTCCCTTTTCCAACAAAGGAACTAGAGTATTGTATTGAGACATCTTCTGAAGGTCGGGCATGTTTCTCAGATGAAATTTTACAATATGTCGAACATCTGCCGACTCTGATGAAGTGAGCAAATCTGAGCTTACTTTGGTAGCATACTCTTCACAAAGCTTACGAGAGAATACGAAGAACAAAGCAGGAAGTTCCATCTACGAAATCAGCTTGTTCATGCGATCCAGAAACGAATAAGAGCGAACAGTTTTTTCAATGACATCTTGCCCTTCCTCCCGACCTTTCACTCGATCGCGATGTTTTCTCAACTCATCTTGCTGAGAATAATACTTGCGATACCAGCGAGAATACGTATCCATATGAAACTGGTCTTTGGAGTCCATGATGACGTCACCATCTGAAGTCATATGGACAAGTGGGACAATGCGATATTTTGTAGAAATTAAGTGAATTGGTTTCTGTTTCAAGTTTCCGAGCCATTCAGCAAATGGTTCTGGTGTGTCGATAGTCGCAGATAGAAGAACCAAATTCACAGCTGGAGGAAGAAGAGTCAAGCACTCTTCCCATACTTTGCCTCGACTTGGATCGTTGATGTAATGGACCTCATCAAATACAACTGCATCGAGATTTTCGAGTGACAGACTGGCAGTAATACCTACATTTTCAGTTTCAGTTCCTTGCTTGTATAGCAAATTACGGAGAATTTCAGTAGTCATAATAACTACATCTGCTTGAGGGCAAAATTTAATATCGCCAGTCATGATACCGACACTAGGATATATCTTCTTCAAATCATGAAACTTCTGATTGGAAAGAGATTTAATAGGTGTAGTGTAAAATACACGCTTATTCTTTTTCAGCGAATGCCAAATTTGAAACTCGCCGACGAGTGTTTTACCTGACCCAGTTTTTGCAGTTACAAGAACATTTTCGTCACATGAAATTGCATGAATTGCATATTCTTGAAATGGGTCAAGCGGAAACGTAAACGGGGATTCCGTGGAGGGAGCCTTTATAGATAAATTCGGGATCTTGAGCATTTTGTTACACCCAGTTATTACGTCCAGAATGTTTCCGTTTTAGATGCGTTGTAGTTTTCAGAACTGACTCGTAATGTTGAAGTAAATGGGGGATATTATCGGAGCAGACTTTTTAACTAACCCCAGAATGTCAGAAGCGGCTTCAGTAGATATTAAGATGCCTGATCTCGGTGCAATCGAACTTCCTACCTTTTCGATTGGCGGGAGCGATGAAGATAGTGCCCCCAAGCTGATGCCTAAACTAGACAGCGTAGGTCCAATGCGAACATCTGATGGATTTGAAAACTTGAATGCTGAATCTTTTCTGGGAGCGGCACAGCCAGCACGTCGTATGTCTGAGGAGCACTCTATGAAGGAAAAGTATGAACTTCTTCGTAAGTTCGAGCGTCTTTCAAAGCTAGGTGTTCCTATGCGCAAGCGCTTCACACTTGAGTCTCCTATCGATGAGATGAAGATGGAACTGGAGTTTATTCGCCGAGAGAAAGACGCAGATGCCACTATCAAGCAGTTTTGTGATTGGTTTGTAACTGGTATGTCTGCACTGGAGTGGAGCACTAAAAATGTAGCCGTAATGAAGGCATTTGGTTTGAATTTGGAGGGACTATCGGAGTCGGCTCAGATGAATGTCGGAGATATGGAAGATGATTTCGAAGAGCTGTATGACCTATACGGCGATAAGATGAAAATGCATCCGCTAGTCCGAATTCCTATTCGCACATGTATGATGGTTTATATGGTTCATCTTACGAATCAGATGGCCCAGAAGTCTCCCATTCCCAACATGGACCAGATTTTGCGAACAAATCCTGACATTGCTCGTCAGCTTGCTACAGCCGCAATGCAGCAGCAGTCTCAGGGAACTCGTGCTTCTGCTCCACCACCACCATCAAACCCTCTTGCTGGGCTCGCAGGGTATATGAATAGTATGATGCCTCCACCTCCTCCCCAGCAGACCAATGTTCGCCCACCTCCAACAGCTATTAAGAGTCCAGTCCGAATTGCTCGCCCCAATCCTCAGCCATCTATTGCAAGCGTAACTATTCCGGCATCTCAGCCTCCTCCTGCTCGTGAAATGAAGGGTCCAACAGTTAACATTGATGATCTTCTCAAGAGTGTGAATGCCAGTGCCGACACTAAAAGTGTAAGTGCTCGTCCAGGAACGCCTCGCCGTGGAGGATCGACCGGAAAGAACTCGGTTACAATCAAGCTTTAAAAATGGATTTATAAGTTACAAAGATGTATTAAAACAACAATGGAGCACCTAAAGAATATTGTGGCGAGTATGCCCCTACATGTCTTGATGGACGAGTATAACAAGCTTCGTTCTAAGATTGTTAAGCCGACCTGTGACAATACAGAATATGCCGAGCTGTGTAAGTATTACGCAGTAATTGGTGCGCGTGTTCGAGAAGTTATGATGGCTTTTGATGAAATATGTTAAAACATAGGATCTACATTAACATCATAAGCAGGAGCATCTATGCTTCCTGCAAGTCCAGCAGCCGCTCGCATAGCTAGATCAGGGTTCTTCATTCCTTCACGAGCAAAAATAGATTTGCCGCGAAGGAACCCGGACGCCAAAATGACAAACCCGGCTGTCAATAATAAAGAAACTACTAAATCGCGAGTGCCGATAAAACACACCGCAAAAATCGATAGTCGGCGCAAAATAATATTTTGACTATACTCGGTGTCGTCATCACTAAATTCATGCGTGATGTAACGACTGCCAATATTCAATAAAAGCATCATAATCCCAATGAAGAACGGCGATGTTGTAATATCATGAATCATCTCTTACTCAAAACGAGGCAAAATGTTCGATCTTAGCAGGGGGAGTTGGCTTAACTGGCGCTGTGGTAGCCGGCTTCGTTGTCTCAGACTTACCCTGTTTCTGGGGAAGACGAACATCTCCTTTTTTTAGTAGAGCAGCAAGAGCGCCCGTTAATGCCGGAGGTGGGATGCCCGAAGCCGTGGGCTGCTTCTTCTCTTCGGTAGCTGGCTTCTGTTCTGTTTCATCAAGATATTCAGTTACACTTGTCACTGTCAGCACAAATGCAACGGCTAAAAATACACCCACAATCAGACTATTATAAACAGTAACATATAGAACGCCGAGCATAGCAATCGCCTTTCCAACGGGATTGTCTAATACCTTTTTTACAAACAAAGGCGGAGGGTGAGAGAAGAAAGCGATATAAACTATTACAAGTCCCACCAGAATGAGTTCTTCCTGAGAGATGCGCATTTGTTTGAACGGAATGTTAATATTTTTATGTGCCGAATTCAACAAGTGGAATGGCCAGTATCGAGGAAGTATGGGGAGCTCCCTTCCCGAAAAAACATCATACGATGGCATCTAAATATGCGACTAAAGAAGAGCCTCGAGATGCCGAGAAGGAAGGTCGAATTCATCCAACCCCAATTCATCGAACAGCGGCGGCTGTTCAACGTCATCGTAAGACAATTGATGATCTGTCTGCCTCATTGCCAATTGTTCAGACGGACGAAGAAGGTGAAGCAAATTATGGGCCTGCTCGTGTTCCTCCCACTCAGGAGAAGATGACCAATTTTTCATCAACAAAACAGAGCAGCACACCCCCGTTTTATCCTTCTAACGGAGGAACAGACTTTGCATATGCCCCTCCATCCTTCCAGGAGGCGGCTCATGAAATTAAATTAGACCGCATCATGCGAATGATCGAGCAGAACCGCACAGGATACGAAACAGCTTCACCGCAAGATATGATGCTGTATATTTTTACGGGTGTGTTCTTCCTGTTTACTCTAGATACTTTTGTGACTCTAGGTAAGCGTATGCGATGAAAACGGATTAGATCACTATAACATCAGATACCTTAAACATAACACTCAAGATGAACTCAATTATCCTCACTACCACTACCGCTTCTGGCAATGTCGTTGATCATGATGACATTGCCAGAATTAATAACACGCCTCTATGGTCCTACGAGCAGGATAACTGGATGCACACGCAGAATGATTATTACTTCTTCTTCGATTCTGAGCTGAATATTCCATCCACTTCTGATCGCAAGATCTATTTGCAGCTCAAGGAAACTCAACTTCGTCACTGTATTCCTTACAAGGGTAAGTTCTTCGACTACATTGTAAGGAAGGAGTACGCAACTCTCGAGGAGTGGGCGGCAGATAACCGTAAGACCACTCATGATATCTGCTACGGCCGTGCGGATATTCATTTCAGGACTACAGATCCCGCTCACACCGAGTGGTGGCGTAAGAAGCAGTTTATTCACTACATCAGGCTATCTCAGCTTGTAAAGTTTCTGATGCCATCAGATGATACCACACAAATCGTGTATGAAGATGATATGAGCTGTATTCAGGAGGCAAATATTCCAACTAACGATAAACTCGACGAGATTCTACGTCAAATCGATGCTATTCGTGCTTCACTAGAGGAACTACGCACGGTCTGAAACACGAGTCTCAAAACTAGAAAAATCATCAAAAGAGTTCTCCAAATATTCAATTTCTAAAGATAAACAAAAATTTGCGGTTGTTACAACACCAGTAGTTGAAGTGCCAGCTACCTCCCCCCCGCTAGTCCAGTAAATGAATCCATCTTTTTGCTGGGAATGAAGGC
>Ga0164292_10005322_pt1 | contig 10538 bp, 7 predicted proteins | sample GEODES117metaG_FD_111486 | JGI IMG/M metagenome (GOLD analysis project Ga0164292, IMG submission 111486) | Eutrophic lake water microbial communities from Lake Mendota, Wisconsin, USA - GEODES117 metaG | ecosystem: Environmental > Aquatic > Freshwater > Lake | place: USA: Lake Mendota, Wisconsin... | reverse complement strand
GGTTTTGGTGTCGTACTTTTTAAAGGCCGATATCAGAACCTTGTTTGGCTTGGTAGCTCAGTTGGTACGAGCGAACGACTGAAAATCGTTAGGTCGCCGGTTCGATCCCGGCCCAAGCCACATAAGAAAGCGTGGAATTTTTCGAAATCGCCTCATCGTGGTTGCCTTCCACTATGGTTCCCTTATGGTTGCAAAGTGTGATGTTTTAATCATTGGTGGAGGCGTTGTAGGTCTTGCGACCGGGATTGCTATCTTAAAAAGCAATCCCTCCTTAAAAATAATGATTGCTGAAAAAGAATCTCGTTTGGCAATTCATGCAAGTGGAAGAAATTCAGGAGTTCTCCATGCAGGTTTCTACTACTCACCGGATTCATTGAAAGCCAAGTTTTGTCGTGATGGCAACAAAGACCTCCGTGTTCTAGCAAATAAATACAACATACCTATACGTGAAGTTGGGAAGGTTGTTGTTGTTCGAAACGACGAGGAAAATACCCGTCTTGAATCGCTCTATGAGCGAGGAATCAAGAATGGGGTTGATCTTGAAATCCACGATGTTTCTAAACTCATTAAATATGAGCCTCTTGCCTCAACGCATGAGCGATTTCTATGGTCACCCAGCACGGCTGTATCTGATCCCTATGCAATTCTTGAAGCAATGCGGATCGAGTTCGAGATTTTGGGTGGAACTGTTCGTTACAACTCAAAGATTACACTCAAGGAAGTCGGCAACGAGATTATTGACGGATCCCACCAATTTGATGCTAGACAAATCATCAATGCCGCAGGTGCGCAAGCAGATCGCGTATCACGCGCCGTGGGAGTCGGAACTGAATACGCAATGCTTCCCTTCATGGGTGTTTATCGTGCCACGGAAGAAAAGAACCTCCCACTTCAACGACTTGTCTATCCTGTGCCTCATCCGATAAATCCGTTTCTTGGAGTTCACTTCACGCTTACAATAGACCATAAAGTGAAAATTGGACCAACGGCAATTCCCATCGCGGGGCGGGAACAATACTCATTTTTGTCTGGCTGGTCAGGATTTGACATTGCGCAATCCCTAAAAGGTATGTCATCTTTGATTAACGGTGAAGCTCATGACTTCGGGAAGATAATTAAGTCTGAATGGCCGAAAGTAATACAAAGGCTATTGATAAATGAATCGTTGGAACTTGTCCCAAGCGCAATTGGTGTAAAACAATGGCATAAGAAGCCGCCAGGTATTCGAGCTCAGTTAGTCCACTTGCCGACAGGTAAACTCGAGCAAGATTTTGTTTTAAGAAGAAGGCTTAACTCTACTCATGTTCTCAATGCAGTATCACCTGGTTGGACCAGTTCAATGCCTTTTGGGGCATGGATCGCTAAATCAGTTCTCGAATGTTTATGAGTTGAGAATTATTTCTTGATTGCACGAATGCGGTACCAACTAGAACCGTATTCTTCATAAGTATTTGTTTGTGTAATTTCTAAAACGGTGAGTGATGGTCTATCAAACAGGGTTTTTATGGCTTCCTCGGATCGCCCAACCGCACCCATCATGCATTCCATTTTCCCGTCGCCTAAATCATTCCGATCATTTTTTTGGTAACTTGCAATTTGCATACAGAGCATGCCATTTTTTGCTAAGCTTGAGATCAAAGATTCAACTTGCAACTTCAAGTCATCTATCGACATGTGCTGGGCCACGAGATGATGGATAATTAAATCGAATTCGGAAGTAGGTAAGGTTTTAACGTCGTTCGCTAAGTAAGTTTGTTGAACAAAACCAGCAACTTTTTCCAGTGCGGCACTAGATATATCAAGTGCAGAAACAATATGACCATTTTTGGCAAGTTCTTTTGTGCAACCTCCTCTTCCAACACCAACATTAAGGATTTTAAGTTTTTTATTACTGTCTTTAATCAAAGACTCAAGGCCGTAGTAATCAAAAAGCCAATCTGGATCAGTTCCAGTGAGCCAAAGTTCAGAGTCAATTTCATGTGAAGACTCCCAGAACTCCTCCACGCTTTTTGAAGTGTCTAATAAATTTGCAGAAGTAGGATTTGCAAGAAGCAAAGTGTCATGAACAGAATTCCCAATTGCTCTCCCTTGTTTGTTCAGGGAAAAATACTGAAAAAAAGTTATATCTTTCCTTTTTAGATAATTTTTTATCTTCCTTGGAAAGGATAGAAACTTCGATTTGATCTTACGCGAAATTCGTCTAATCCCATAAAAAATTAATCCCAAAGAAAAATAGGGATTTAAGATTTGTATCCGGAAATACTTGTTACTAAGGGCCTTTTGAAGTGCCCGTCCGGGACCAAATTGAAACTTTATCATCGCTAAAGACTGAAGGAGTAGATTCGTTTGTGAAGCTATTTTCACCCTGAGATCTTGGAAACAATCTGGATTTTTTGCCATCCAGACAGAAGTGTTTTGATGAAAAGCGAGCGATCTTTCAATCTGGTTCACTCCAAATGTAAGGCTTGAACTATGGTTTCTAAAGTTGCTTGTGGCACTTGGAACTTTCTTTCCCGTGGTAATTTTTGATAATTCGAGAAATTGCAATAAATCGGAAGGGTAGACAACAGATTCATCTCGTGGGACGAATCCTTCAGGGAGTTTCCAAGTGTCGATAATCGTTCCGGCACTTGCGACACAAATCATTTTTGAATAAATCAGTTTTTGACTCCACTCTAAAGTTTCAATTCTACCAATGATGACACCATCCCGATCAATCAAGTTCACATTGGGGTAATAGAAGCCCTCGTTAGGATTACTGTTTATATAAATCATCATTTCTTTTAGCCACGACTTGGGTTGCGGGTCATCTGAAGACACAATTCCAATGTATCTCCCATTTGCTTCGCGCCATCCTGTATTGATTGCCGCTGATTCACCACCATTAACTTCTCGTGTTACTAAAACTAGATTTGGATTTTCCTTTGCAATAGACAAAACTAGTTCTACTGTGTCGTCCGTGGAGGCATCGTCAATGACTATAACCTCTAAAAGGAATTCCTGATTTAGCAGACTCCAAATCGTCTCAGACAGGAAAGCTGAGCGATTATAGGTAGGTACGAGTATTGAGACGGTTGGACCCATTGGATTATCCATTGGGAAAGTGTATTTCACTCAGCTCTTTCGATTGTGGAATTTAGGGAGCAAGCCGTTATAAAATGCACCCATATCTCTGACATAGCGCGAGACTGAAAATCTGTCTGACGCATTATGAAATCCATTTTCTCCGACGAGTGTAAAAATGGTTTCTTGATCGATCAGGGACGATAGTAGTTCTCTCAGCTCAGAAACAGCGTTAAAGCCATTGAAGTTAAAGGCAGACCTTGTGCCGCCCGCAACCTCATCGCAGGCCGTACCTGCTTGGACAATGACTGGAATTTTGCAAAGTTGAGCTTCAACTACAAGAACACCAAAAGTTTCACCAGAGCTTGGCACAATTACGACATTACTCGCGCGAAGCAGGTCAAGCATCTTGCTCCTAGGTAGCCAAGAAAATTTCACATACCTTTTGAGCGGAACATCATCAAAGAAATTTCCGGAATCAACGTCAATGAGTACGATTCGTCTAGCTAATTCCGGATGCGCAAGTAGTGTTCGCACCAGAATAGAAACATTTTTATAGTTGCCTGAGGTGCCTCGCACGAAAACTACGATGTCATCTTTATCTATGAGTAGACTTTCTCTTGTTTCTCCAGGGGTAACCACTGCTTTCGGTATCGATATTCCAAATGGAATTACATTCAATTTCTCGGCGAATCGTGGCTCTATCTCTAATATTCTATTTTTAGACCATTGTGTCGTGACGTGGATTTCGACTTTAGAATCTAGAATTGACTCTACTTTGAATTTAAATTGTTGCCCAGTTCTATCTACATTGACTTTAAATGGTCTATTCAAATCTGGGCATGATTTACAGCCTAGTTTCCAACTAACGCACCCTAGCGGCTGTATGCAATGACCAGTGATTGGCCATAAATCGTGCCAAGTCCAAATTGAAGGTTGTTGCTGCATCAGCTTTAAGGCAGCTGGTAAGTAGAACCAACCATTTTCTATGAGATGAAAATGCAATAGATCGTATTTGGGGAGTTTGGATATTCGCTTGTAGTAAGAGTTCCAAAAATTTAGCCTGTTCTGGTAACCAGTAGAGCGACTCAAATATGCAGATATTTTCAATGAAGTATTACTTAATAATTCCGAGGAATAAGCTTCGTACACTAAATCGCTTGAGCTTTCTTTGTTTTTTACCAGAAAGCGGTGCTGAATTCCGATACTTTGGAACTCTGGTGCTGCTTGAAAATTATTGAAGGACTCACCCTTCAGGTCCGTGGTATTTATATTAAGAACTTCTACCACCGTAAATGCCGGCCTAACCTGAAGGTATCGATCAAGATGTCTAATAACAACTTGGGATTGCGAAATTGCAAACCTTTCATGCTAAAAAGTGAATAAATAACAAGCCGTCTTTCAACTACTGAGAGAATTTCCCTTCTTTCCTCGGCAGTCACGCATAGCCTTGCGATTAGTGCATCACGCCATAACCTCATCCGTTCTTGGCTAATTTGTTGTTCGCCTCTCAAAACCCGCGGTCTTGCCATTCCTGCCATGATTAGATGCTCCGATTCAGACAAAAGGGGTAAACCGAGTTTTCTATTAAATTCCTTCAAGGATAACTGCAGTTCTCGGTGATCAGAGATAACTCTTTTTGTCGTTTGAAGGCTGTGTAATCGGTAGTAATACAATTCCTCATTAATCCAAACAATCCTAGTATTAGGAAAGCTTCTCAACGCCGATTTCCAGTCGCTCTTCTCCCCCAAGTCCACGAATACGTCGTTAGTGATCGCCCACTCTCTTGAAAAAAGCCATGTTGCGTTAGCTCCATAAGCACCAAGGAGCAAGAGTTCAGGTGAATAGTCGATGGACCGAACGGTACCTAAAACTGATGGGAGAGCTCTGCTTATATCTTTTGAAAACTTTCGCATTTCTGTAATGCACAGATCTGATTTAGAGCTTTTCAGGCGCTCTAATTGATTTTTGAATCTCTTGCTTGCCACAAGATCGTCACTATTCATCAAGGCTAAATAGGGTGAGTTGGTGGCGTCTATTCCTGTTTTCAAAGCCGAATAATAACTGGCACTAGGTGCTTTTACAGTTCTCAAAATATGATCTGTTTTATTTTCAAAGACTAATCTCGGTTCATTTGAATTTCGCGTGTCAATCAAAACTATTTCGACTCTACATCCCGTGGTCATTAGACAAGACTCAACTGCTAAGTTCAAGTGTTCGTCTGCCCTGTGAAATGGCAACAAAACAGAGATTTCAAGGTTGTGATTCATTTGTATTCCGTGTTGACCCTAAATCATAGATCACGTAGCTACCGTTTTCGTATTCAATCGGCAACGACAAGCTGGCTTGCGTTTTCTTTCTAAGTAAGTATGTAGCGCCTGTCAAATTAGATTCCTTTAAGATTAACTCCTGTTCGGTTCCACTCCAAGTAAGCGCTAGTTTTTGTAAAGCGTTACACCTGTCATCAGATTTACTCCAAAAATACGGGGAGGATCCGCAATCATAAACAGAAACCATTCCTCTCTCTGACAAGTTTCTCCAACCTAAATAGATACTCCAGTCACGTCCCATAAATAGAGAATTCGTTGGTGTGTTAATTTTTGCCCAAGTTTGTGCGAGATAGAGGTCCTGAGTTATCGACGGATGCCGAATCGCTGTTTCTAGGTATCTTCCATTGATTAGTCCAACACTTAACACGGTGACTAACAGGGTCATTACAACTTTTTGGCCCATTCCTTTGTTCGCATGTATATAGCGTCGGGAGAATAGGGCCAACATTAAAGTAGCCAAAATCAACCAAACTAGTTGTTTCAACTCAAACCGATCTGTCAAAAGATTGCCGTAGGGGCTTGCACTCCGTAATGGAAGTATTAGCGAATTTAAGATTCCATCTGTTGCTCGAACGCTTTTAAGTATCTGGCGAGCAAACCCCAGAGGCCTTAAAATATACTCAGTGGTGAGGATAAACAGACCCACACCTACAAAAAATAGATACAGTTTTGTGCGGCTTATTTTTGGTGAGATGTTAATAAAGTAGTAAGTGGATATTATACAAATCATCATAATTCCTGGAAATGATAAGAAAAGTAGAATTAAAATCACTTCCTCTACTTTAAGTTCTTTCCGACTAAATATCTTTGCTAGTACAAAGACGAAAATGAAAACTATGAATACGATCGAAAATCTAGAAGGGAGTAATCTCATAATGGTAATCTGTTGTAATTTGATTGCAACAACTTGTAGTAGGACCAAAATAAGTAAAACAAAATACAGAATCTTTAGAAAAATAACTTCATCTTTCGAAATCAATTTTTTCTTAAAAAGGTATATCACGCAGAAAGTAAGCATCACGAAGAGGAGCCAAAATGTTACTGTCGTTCGCCACGTTGGACTAGATGGGGAAGTTATAACTGCATTAAAGTGGGTATTGCCCAGTATTGCCGTCTTGTAATAATTTGGTACAAACGTGCCTGACATAATGCTTGAATAAACATAATTTCCAAATAGAAATAGGATGCAGGCTAGATATGAGTAAGTCAGTGGCTTTTTTTCGACTTGGCGATAGTTCAATTCAGAGTTGCTCTTTGAAAGAAAGAGCAATGCCACATCAAAAATCAGTACAAGACATCCCATGCTTGGGTGAATTAGAAAGCCAAGTAGGAGTGCAAAATAGCTTCTCCATAAACTCTGTTTGATTTTTTCTGCGATGTAGAATATGAAGAAAGGAAGAGCTAACCAGGTTGCGTATGGCATCCAATCTAAATCTCCAGTCCAAGAGAGATTCCAGTAATGTGGTCGCACAATTAAAACTGCCAGACTTATGGCGATGCTGATTTGTTTTTTGGAACCTAACACCCTGGAAAGCCGATAAACTGCAAGAGGCAATAATACAATTTGAAGTACGAGGAAGATTACATAGAAGTTAATCGGGTGTATATTCAAAAACTTCATTGACAAGGAGGGAATTAGATTCATAATTGAGGCATAAACTTCAGTTCTAAAGTTAAGTGCTCTAAAATCACCCGAAAATGTGTCTGGATTTGAGTATGCCAAAGCATGAGCGATCAAACCATCATCTGTAGATGTGTTCGTAAGGTTGTAGCTCAGGTTTCCAACAATTGCTTTGACAAAGAATGAAAAGAAGATTACTGAAATACAAATGTAAAAAAACTTTGTTTGAATTCTGCTCATCTTCAGGTATTGATTTGCAAGTTATCGTTAGTCAAATTCAATTCCATCGCTTCTATAACTTCGTTCGATCGGTAAGTGATAATCTTCTGGATTGTGGGTTGAAACTTTAGCGACTGATTTACCTGTCAATCTTTTCTCTAAATCTGCAATTAATCGGTCGCTGGCTTGACCATCACCGAGGTTATGGACCCAACTAGTTCCCTCAATTTTACTCAGTTTTTTAATTGTCGGATTAATTTCATCAATTCCTGGTACAAACTTGACAGATGATTTGCAGTCATACGTCTGTGGACGTTCGGTTGCTTTCCTCATTTGAATAGACGGTACTCCCAGAATGGCTGTCTCCTCGACCACGGTACCTGAATCTGTTACTACCGCCTTTGCTAGAGACATTAGAGCTAACATCTCCTTATAACCGATTGGATCAATTAGGAGAACATTTTTTGGTACGGTGATGTCGAACTTCTTAAGGGATTTCTGCGTTCTGTAACTCGCAGGGAAAACCACAACTTCCTTTAGGCTGGCGAAGAGGTCAATGATTGAAGTGAGGGAAAGGGAATTTTCTACATTTTCGCGTCTATGCGCTGTAGCAAGATAGAAAGGTCCCTCAATGCCATTCTTGTGAAGAAAAGCTGATCCGATCGCATCATATTCATGCTTCTTTTTAAAGTAATACTCATTAAGGACATCTACAATTAGATTCTGAATAACCACAATTCGGTTCGGGGATAAACCCTCGAGGACTCCTTGTAGTTTATACTCAGGAAAATAGGTGTATATGACGTCAGACAAATTGTCGATCACGGTGCGACATTTTTCTTCTGGCATTCTCCAGTCATAGGATCGCATACAGCCTTCAATGTGAATAATTGGAATATTCAATTGAGCAGCAGCAATACTACCCAGGACGGTGTTCGTGTCACCAAGGAACATTACGCACTTTGGTGGGTTTTGAACTAGGTCGCCATAAAGCTGATTCATAACCTTCGACGAAACCTCAGCATCATTTTCGCCGTCTGACACGAAGGTTACATCTGGAGTCGGAGTATCTAATTCACTAAAAAAAATATCCTTTAAATTTTCTGAGTAGTGCTGCCCCGACCAAATATAACGGAAATTAATTTCGGGATGCTTGTCAAGTTTTCTTAGAATTAGACTTGCACGAATCACATCTGGCCGAATTCCAAGAACAAACGTAACATCGACAGGTTTATCAGGGTTTCTCATTTTTCTCGCTTTTCTTTTGAAGGTACACGGGTAACGGTGCAATCCAGGTACCCTGATATTCGGGATGCTGTCCAATAATGCCATCAAAATAATTCCATGCACTCACAAAAACAGCTGAAGGTGGAGCCTCCTTAAAGTAGCTGGGAGATTGAATTGGTATGTCAGATCCTGGCATGTAGTGCCCTGCGCGTAATGGTGATGCATCAACAACATATTGGATGAAATCAAGATTGGCTGCATGAATCCACATTGTCGCTCGTCCGGATGCGCCGTATGCAGCAATAGGCCCTAGAAGATTTTGCTCGATCAGTTTTTCCCGACAAATTGAAATAGCGCTCGAAGACCGCTTTGCAAATTCAATCCAAGTCGCTTTTCTATTCAACCCTCGATGCTCCTCGGTTCCTAAAATTTTCTGCGCTGATTCAGTCATAGCACCTTCAACTCGGCTAGCAAGAACTCGTAATGATCCTGCATGCATATTTGTAATTTCAGCATGTTCAATGTAAAAACCATTTCTTTCGAATAAATTCTTAAGACTGGTAAGTGAGTGGAAATGCAAGTGCTCATGATAAATCGTGTCCCACTGTAGATTTTCTTCCAAACTCCCTGCATACATAACTTCTAAGCTGATTTTACCGCCATCAGACAATAGCATCCTTGCGGTTTTCAAAAATCCATTTGGGTCGTCATTGTGTGGAAATGTATTGCTCGCTGTTATGAGATCAACTTTTTCACGGATCCAACCACTAATTTCTGTTTGGTTCTGTACACCAAATTTAATATTTTTGACATTTAGGCCTTTAGCGCCGGCAATCGCAGTAATATTACTTGAAATATCAACCCCAAAAGCTCTTATTCCCATTTTTTGCAAGGGGAGCAACAGGATTCCATCGTTACTTCCTACTTCTAAGACAGATTTTGGATTAACTAACTTTTTTATCCACGCGGCATAATCCTCAAAGTGCGTGACTAAGGAATTTATTGTGCTGGAAGAAAATGAATATTGATTAAATAGAATCTGTTCGTCGATGTTCTCTCTAATCTGCAAAACTTTGCAGCTTTGACAAAACAACAGTGTTATCGGAAATTTCTCAACGTCAACTTTAGATTCCTTTGTGAAAGCTCCAACAAGTGGGATCGGAGGTAATGAAAAGACCTCATGTAGGTCATCCGATTCGCAGCACCGACACGTAAACAAGTCATCTAGCATTTATAATCTCCCAACGTTCTGGTCTATACTACGGTGTAGACACATTAATTAGACAAGACCACTCGCAAATATAGATTTTGATTTATAAAGGGGAAAGATGAAGGTACTGGTTCTTGGATCCAGTGGGATGTTGGGTGCTGCAATGGCCTCTCAACTCAATAAAAACCCTGATGTGCAGGTACTGACGACCAGTCGCGGGCAAGATAACCCTAATTTTGTAATTAGTGATGTTAGTGAAATTAAAGATCTCATCAAGACAAAAAGGCCGGAGGTGGTCATAAATTGTATTGGAGTAATTAAACCGCGTATTAATTCGAATGATACCCAATCCATTGCTAAGGCAATATCCGTTAATGCGCTTTTTCCCCATGAATTGTTTAAATGGACTCAGGAGTTTGGGAGCAGGTTAATTCAAATAGCAACCGACTGCGTTTTTGATGGTAGGACTGGAGGTTATTCCGAAACAGATGCTCATTGCCCGACAGATGTTTATGGAATGACGAAGTCTTTAGGGGAGCTACCGAACTCATCGGCATTGAATTTGAGATGTTCGATTATTGGTCCAAGTCCATACAACAACGACTCACTTTATGAGTGGGTGATTAACTCTCCGAAAAATAGCAAACTAAGTGGATTTTCCAATCACACATGGAATGGGGTCACAACTTTAGTTTTTGCTCAGATTGTGGAGCGTGCAATTACAATGAATAATCCGATTTCGGGAACTTACCACGTAGTTCCAGGCGATTCTGTGACCAAGTTTCAATTGCTAACACATATTGCCGCGTTGTCAGGTCGCAGTGACTTAATCATCTTGGAGAAAGATGCGGAAACAACTATAAATCGG
>Ga0164292_10005320_pt1 | contig 10540 bp, 9 predicted proteins | sample GEODES117metaG_FD_111486 | JGI IMG/M metagenome (GOLD analysis project Ga0164292, IMG submission 111486) | Eutrophic lake water microbial communities from Lake Mendota, Wisconsin, USA - GEODES117 metaG | ecosystem: Environmental > Aquatic > Freshwater > Lake | place: USA: Lake Mendota, Wisconsin... | reverse complement strand
TGTTCGCCGCGAGCACGCCGCGTGCATCGCTCACCGCATCCGGCAGCGGCACCACCGCGTCGGCGGGCACCACGTAACGGTCCTGGTGCGGAAACAGGCAGAAGACGCGCCGTCCGACGAGGGCCGGGAGCCCGGCCTCGACGACGCCGACCGATGCATAGCCGTACTTGACCGGGCCGGGCAGCTCGCCCTGCTGGAAGGGGCAGCGCATCGCCACGCGCTGGCTCGCCGGCACGCCGCCGCGAAAGACCAGCGACTCGGTGCCCCGGCTGATCCCGCTGCGACGCGCACGCACCCGGACCTCGCCAGGGCCGGGCTCGGCGAGCGCCTCGTCGCGCAGCTCGCCGCGCCCCGGCGCCACCGTCCAGAATGCCCGGGCGCGGATCGGCTCAGTCATCGCTCAGTCATCGAAGATGCACTCGATCAAGGTGTCGTCGCCGAACTCGAAGCGGCGGGTGCGCGGCCGCAGGCTGTTCGCGAGGTCGCTGATCTCCGGCAGCACGAGCCCGGGCCGCCCGGAGCCGAGGATGACCGGCGCGACCGTGATCTGCAGGCGATCGAGCGCGCCCGCCGCGAGGAACCGCGACACGGTGCTGCCGCCCCCCTCGACGAAGAGCCGGGTGAGCCCGCGCCGCGCGAGCACGCGCCGGATCTCCAGCGGGTCGAGCTGGCCGGCGACCCGCGCGATCGGGACCACCTCGGCCAGACCCGGGTCCGGCCCCTCGCCCGCGCGGTCATCGGCGACCAGCAGCAGCGTCGGCGCGGCGCCGTCGCGGAACACCCGCTGGGTGGCGTCGAGCCGGCGCTCCGGATCGACGACGACCCGCACCGGGCTCGTGCCGGTGCAGCGGCGCACGGTGAGCTGCGGATCGTCGTGCAGCACGGTCTGCGAGCCGACCAGCACCACGTCGCACAGCGCGCGCATCCGGTGCGTGTGCAGCAGGTCCTCGGCACCGCTCAGCCAGCGCGACATGCCGCCGGCGGTCGCGATGCGCCCGTCCAGGCTCTGGGCGAGGTGCGCGAACGCGCAGCTCGCGCGGCGCGGCGCGCACAGCGGACCGTAGAGCGTCGCGAGCGCCGTGCCCTCGGGCACGGGGCCGCGGCCGTGGCGCGCGGCCAGCACCGCCCGCCAGTCGGCGCAGTCGTCGGGCGGCGGCTCGCCGGTCGAAACGCGCCCATGGGGCAGGCCGACGTCGGGCGCGTTCATCGCCGGACGCCCGCATCGCCGGCCGACGAGAAGGCGTCGAATACCAGGTCGGGGGCGCTGAGGTTGTGGCGCGAGGGCTCGACGCGGCCGAAGCGCGCGCTGCGCGCGCCGGCACTCCCGAATCCCATCACCGGCGCCTGCCCCGCGCCGCGCGCCCCACCCTCCCAGCGCGCGAGCGCGACGTCCGCCTGCGCGGTCGCGACGAACATGGAGCGCAGGGCGGCAAAGGGCCGGCCGGACGCGACCGGCGGATCGAGCGCGATCGACAGGGCGAGGCGCTCGGCGCTCGCCTCGGCGACCGACAGCACGGCGCGCGAGCCGTCGCGAAAGACCAGCCTGAAGGTCAGCGTCGCCGGCTCGAACGTCAGGCTGCGGATCGCGACGAACGGGCGGCCGTCCTCCTCGACCGGACCGATCAGGAACGAGCTGCCGTAGGCGGTGTCGGGCAGCGAGGCGGGCGGCAGCGGCTTGGGCCGCCAGTAGCCATCGGCCGGATAGACCACCAGCATCTCGACGTCGCGCGCCGGCAGCCGGCGGATCAGCTGCACCAGGTGCAGGCCGCGCTCGACGCGATCGCCGACCCGGAACTCGACCGACTCCGGTCGCCAGTTCGTCGCGAAGACATGGCCGACCAGCCGGATCGACGCATCCTCGTGGAGCACGGTGCTGCGGGGCGTGAAGACGAAGCTCGGGTCGGACGACATGTCGCAGTCGGTGAAGTCGGGTGCGGTGCTGTCGGTACGCACGTCGGCGATATAGGGCGGATGCTCGGCGGTGATCCGGAACGAGGCGACCGGCGCGCCGACGAGCTTCACGTAGACGTTGTCCTCCTCGGCGCAGCGCGTCGGGCGGCTCGCATCGACGAACTCGACCTCGAGCGGCGCGGCGAGACCATGGGCGGCCGCAGCGAGCCAGCCCGACACGCCGAGCAGCATGACCGCGATGGCGCGGCGGGTCACTCGGAGCCCGCCGCGACCGCGAACGGCCTGAACAGCACCGCCGAGCCGGCTGCGGCGGGCGGGCGGACCTCCTCGGGGATGCGGCACAGGCCGATCCGGCCGAGCGCGCGGCCGACCGCCGGATGCGCGGTGAACATCGCGAACGGGATGGCGCCGACCAGCCCGAGGGCGAACGGCGTGCCGATGCCCAGCCACAGCGCGCCGGGCGCCACCCGGGCGAGCCACACCGAGAACGCGAGGCCGACCAGCGTGTGCGGCCACAGGCGCCGCAGCGCTACGCCGAACCGGATGCCGTCGGCATCACGCAGCTGCGCGGCCCAGCCGACCTGCCGCCCGAACGGCAGCCCGATCACGAACAGCGTGACCGACACCGCGCAGACCGGCACGATCAGCAGCGTGAACAGCGTCTCGAGCAGGGCGCCGGCCACGATGCGCGGCGCCCCGCCGAAGGCCGCGCGCAGCCGCGGCCGCAGCAGCACGTCGATCAGCGTGGCGAGCTTGGGCGCGAAGCTCATCAGCAGCGTGATCGCCAGCACGATCGCGCCGATGTCCGGCCGGAACGGCCCCTGGCGGATCAGGCCGAGCAGCATGAAGCCCAGCCAGGCGGGGGTGCCGACGTACATCGCGATCGCCAGCCACAGCTGGCAGCGGCTCACCGGCAGCAGCCCGTCCATGCGGCCGAGCTTCAGGTACTGCAGGTTGCCCTGGCACCAGCGCAGGTCGCGCCGGATGAACTCGAGCAGCGTCGGCGGATTCTCCTCCCAGCTGCCGTCCTCCTCCGGCAGCACACGGACCTCGAAGCCGGCGCGTCGCATCAGCACCGCCTCGAGCTGGTCGTGGCTCAGCACGTCGCCCCCCAGCGGCGGGCCGCCGGGCAGCACCGGCAGGCGGCAATGCTCGGTGAACGGCGCGAGCCGGATGATCGCGTTGTGGCCCCAGTACGGCCCGCAGTCGCCCTGCCAGCTGGCGGCGCCCAGCGTGTAGGAGCGCATGCCGAGCCGCATGCCGAACTGGAAGATCCGCGCGAACGCGCTGGCGCTCGGCAGCCCGGTGGCCAGGGTCTGCAGGATGCCGATCTCCGGACGGACCTGCATGACGCGGACCAGGCGCAGCATCGCGGCCGGCGTCATCACGCTGTCGGCGTCGAGCACGATCAGCGTCTCGTGCGCCGTGCCCCAGCGCTCGCAGAAGTCGCGCAGGTTGCCGGCCTTGAATCCGGTGCCGCGCTCGCGTCGCCGGTAGGTGATCCCGATCCGGGTGCCGAAGCGCGCCCCGAGGCGCTCGACGAGCGCGGCCTCGTCGGCGGCGATCGCCGGGTCGTCGGTGTCGCTCAGCACGTACAGCCGGAACCAGCGCGCCTCGCCGGTCGCCACCAGCCCCTCGAGCATCCAGTGCAGGTTGCGCGAGACCCGGGTGGTGTCCTCGTTGCGGATGCAGATCGCCAACGCCGTGGACGTCGCGATCGGTTCGTCGCCCGCGATCGCGCGGAGGTGAGGCGCGACCAGCCCCTCCGGGTCGCGCGCCGCGCTCATCAGCGCCAGGCCGATGACGGCGTTCCAGAAGCCGATCGTGGTCCAGGGCAAGGTGAGCGCGAAGAGCGCCAGCATCGCGAGGCCGAGCGGGTCGGGGCCGGACGGGAAGGTCGCGGCGGCCATCAGCGCCAGCAGCGCCGCCGACGTGGCGAGCACGAGCAGGGCGAAGCCGAGGCGCCGCGTGCGCAGGGCGGGAAGGCGCGACCGGGAGGGGGCCGCGTCGGGAGGAGTCGCTTCGGGTGTCACGTGGGTCTGCCGTACTGCATCCGGTCGGCGGGTCGGCCGGCCGGGACGCCGAAGGATCTCATGCCTTCGGCGCGAATCGTCGCCGGGTCGATCAGAGCATGCGTCTGATCAGCCCGTCGCGCCGGACGAGCTGGTGATACAGCGCACCGACGATGTGCCCCAGGATCAGCGACCCGATCGCGATCGCGCCGCTCCAGTGCAGGAACGAGAAGACCTTCGCGAGCGCCTCGTCCTTGCCCACCGGAGACGGCAACGGCAGCACGCCGAACACCGACAGCGGGAAGCCCCAGGCGTTGGTGGCGAGGAAGCCGCCGATCGGCATCAGCAGCAGCAGCGCGTACAGGGCGAGGTGCACCGCGTGGGCGGCGAACCGCACGAAGGCCGGGGTGTCGGCCGGCAGCGGCGGCGGCGGATTGCGCCACCGGTAGACCAGCCGCAGCAGCACCAGCACGAACACGATCACGCCGACGCTCTCGTGGACGTTGTACAGCCGCAGCTTGAAGGCCTCGTCGGCCGGCTCGAAGTACTTGATCCAGACACCGGCCGGAATCACGATGCCGAGCACGAGCAGCGAGGTCAGCCAGTGCAGCCCGCGTGCGGGCGCGGCGTATCGGAGGACTCGGTTCATGGGGGTGCTCCACGTGCGGGCCGGGCGCCATGGCCCTCGCCGTGTCGGGACGATACCGCCGGCCGGGCGCCCGCGGGGTGATTCGATCCCGGCGGATAGGGGCATCGCGTCGGCCAGCCGGGAACATCGATTCGGATGATGACGGTGCCGGGCGGTTCCCGATACCCTGAGGCTGCCCTGCAGTTCCCCGGCAGCCGCCTCCAAGAGGAGCGGCCGATGGCAGCCGTCCCCCGAACCGACCCGACGAAGGCCCGCCATGTTCCCGTTCCCACGCGTCAAGTCCATCCTCCTGTCGCCGCGTACGGAGTGGCCGGTCATCGACGCGGAGGCCTCGACGGTCCGTTCGATCTACCGCGACTACGTCGTCTGGCTCGCCGCGATTCCGGCCCTCGCGGGCTTCATCGGGCTCTCGCTGATCGGCGTCGGCGGCTTCGGCGTCACCGTCCGCGTGCCGGTGCTGCAGGGGCTGTGGAACGCGGTGATCGGCCTGGCGCTGATGCTGGCGACCGTCTGGGTCATGGCCTGGATCATCGATGCGCTGGCGCCGAAGTTCGGCGGCCGCAAGGACTTCGTCAGCGCCTTCAAGCTCGTCGCCTACGCGAGCACGGCCGCGATGGTGTCGGGGCTGTCGTACCTGCTGACCGCGCTGCCGTTCCTGATGCTGCTCGGCGCGCTCTACAGCCTCTATCTCCTCTACATCGGCCTGCCCGTGCTGATGAAATGTCCGCCGGGCCGGGCCCTGCCCTACACCGCGGTGATCATGGTCTGTGGCTTCGTCGCCAACCTGGCGGGCGCCTTCCTCACCGTGTCGCTCGTGCCCGCGTACGGGCCGACCGCGGGCGGCGACCTGCGGATCGAAACGCAGAAGGGCAGCGTGGCCGTCGACACCGCCCGCCTCGAGGCGATGGCGAAGAAGATGGAAGAGAGCGCCCGCAAGGTCGAGGAGGCCGCGAAGTCGGGCGACGCGGCGGCTACGGGCAAGGCCGCCAACGATGCGATGGCGATGGTCGCCGGGGCGCTCGGCGGCGTCACCGGCGGGCGGGCGCCGGTGACGCCGGGCGACCTCAAGGCGCTGCTGCCGGCCACGCTCGCCGGCCTGGACCGGGGGGAGTGGGAGTCGAGCGGCGGCACGGCGGTCGGGGTGTCGCTCAGCTCGGCCAAGGCCCGCTACGGGGACGGCGATCGGCGCATCGAACTCGAGATCACCGACCCCGGCACGCTCGCCGGCGTCGCGGCCATGGTCGGGCAGCTCGCCACCGGCGAGCGCGAGAGCGAGGGGCGCATCGAGAAACGCTACCGGCAGGGACGGCACATGGTGCAGGAAGTGACCGATCGCCGCAGCGGTCACACCGAGTACACGCTGACGCTCGACAGCGGGCTGGTCGTCGAAGCCCAGGGGCGCGGTGTCGACGTGGCGGCCCTCAAGGGCGCGGTCGAGGGCCTGGACCTGGGGCGCCTGGAGTCGCTGGCGAAGGCGCGCTAGTCGATCGGGGAGCCCCCGCCGCAGGGCGGCGGGCGCCCGACGCGCTCAGGCCGCCGGGTCGCGGCCCACGACATCCCCCGCGACTGACGCGACAATGCCGCTCGGAGACACGGAGACGACCCTGACCATGCCCCCCCTCGACACCACCCACGACCCCGCCCGGCGCAGCTGGGTCGACTCGGCGAACGATCCCGAGACCGACTTCCCGATCCAGAACCTGCCCTTCGGGCGCTTCCGGCACGCGGGTTCGGACGAACCGTGGCGGATCGGCGTGGCGATCGGCGATCGCGTGCTCGACCTCGCCGCGGCACGCACCGCAGGCGGCTGGGACACCGAGGTCGCCGCGCTCCTCGGGCCGCTGGCCGCGGGCGACCTGAACGGCTTCATGGCCCTCGGCGCGCCGGCACGGCGCCGGCTCCGGGCAGCGCTGTCCGAGGCGCTCGAGGTCTCGAGCGCCCGGCGCGACGCGCTCGCGGGCGCCCTCGTCGCGCAGTCCGACATCGTGCTGACGGTGCCCTGCGCGATCGGCGACTACACCGACTTCTACACCGGCATCCACCACGCGACCGCGGTCGGCAAGCTGTTCCGGCCCGACAATCCGCTGCTGCCCAACTACCGCTGGGTGCCGATCGGCTACCACGGACGCGCCTCGTCGATCGTGGCCAGCGGCCATCCGGTGCGCCGCCCGAACGGCCAGACCAAGGCCCCCGACGCCGAGACGCCCGCCTTCGGCCCGAGCCGACGCCTCGACTACGAGCTCGAGCTCGGCTTCCTGATCGGCACCGCCAATCCGCTCGGCGAGCCGATCCCGATGGCCGAGGCCGAGGAGCACCTGTTCGGCGTGACCCTGTTCAACGACTGGTCGGCGCGCGACATCCAGCCCTGGGAATACCAGCCGCTCGGCCCCTTCCTCGCGAAGAACTTCGCCAGCACGATCTCGCCCTGGGTGGTGACGATGGAGGCGCTCGCCCCCTTCCGTGCGCCCTTCGTGCGGCCCGAGGGCGACCCCGCGCCGCTGCCCTACCTCGACTCGCCGGCGAACCGCGCCGCGGGTGCGCTGGACATCCAGCTCGAGGCCTGGCTGCAGACCGCGGCGATGCGCGCGGCCGGCTCGCCCGGCGTGCGCCTGTCCTCGGGCAACGCACGCGACGCGGCCTACTGGACCGCCGCGCAGCTCGTCGCCCACCACGCCTCGGGCGGCTGCAACCTGCAGCCCGGCGACCTGCTCGGCTCGGGCACGCTGTCGGGCCGCGAACCCTCGCAGGCCGGCTCGCTGCTCGAGCTCTCCGATGGCGGCAAGCGGCCGATCGCGCTGCCCGACGGCGAGACGCGCACCTTCCTCGCCGACGGCGACACGCTGACGCTGCGCGCGCACTGCGAGCGCGCCGGCGCGCGCCGCATCGGCTTCGGCCGTTGCGCCGGCACGATCGTCCCGGCGCCGCCGCTGCCCTGAGGCGACACGTCATGCTCAAGACCTACACCTTCCCGAAGTTCGAGTACCGGCCCGCGGCGGCGCGGCCCGACGGCAGCGTCGAGCGGCAGCCCGTGGTGGTGATCGGCGCCGGCCCAGTAGGCCTGAGCGCAGCGCTCGATCTCGCGCGCCGCGGCGTGCCGGTGGTGGTGCTCGACGACAACGACACGGTCAGCGTCGGCTCGCGCGCGCTGTGCTATGCCAAGCGCACCCTCGAGGTCTGGGACCGGCTCGGCGTGGCCGAGCGCATGGTCGACAAGGGCGTGCAGTGGCAGCTCGGCAAGGTCTTCCGCGACCGCGATCTGGTCTACGGCTTCGACCTGCTGCCCGAGGCCGGTCACCGCATGCCGGCGATGATCAACCTGCAGCAGTACTACCTCGAGGAGTACCTGGTCGAGGCATGCCTGCGCACCGGCCGGGTGGACCTGCGCTGGAAGCACCGCGTGGCCGGCCTCGAACAGGACGGCGAGCGGGTCGCGCTGACGGTGCAGACGCCCGACGGCACCCATGGCCTCGAGGCCGACTGGGTCGTCGCCTGCGACGGCGCCAACAGCGACGTGCGCCGGATGGTCGGCGCCGACTTCACCGGCCGGCTCTTCCAGGACCGCTTCCTGATCGCCGACGTGCTGATGAAGGCGGAGTTCCCGACCGAGCGCTGGTTCTGGTTCGACCCGCCCTTCCATCGCGGCCAGAGCGTGCTGCTGCACCGCGAGGCCGACAACGTCTGGCGCATCGACTTCCAGCTCGGCTGGGACGCGGACCCGGACGAGGAGAGGAAGCCCGAACGGGTGATCCCGCGCATCCAGGCGATGCTCGGGCCCGAGGTCGCGTTCGACCTCGAATGGGTGTCGGTCTACCAGTTCGCCTGCCGGCGCATCGACCGGTTCCGGCACGGGCGCGTGATCTTCGCGGGCGACTCGGCGCACCAGGTCTCGCCGTTCGGCGCGCGCGGCGCGAACTCGGGCGTGCAGGACGTCGACAACCTCGTCTGGAAGCTCGCGCTGGTGCTCGACGGCACGGCGCCCGCGTCGCTGCTCGACTCGTACCACGACGAGCGCGCGCGCGCCGCCGACGACAACCTGCTGGCCTCGACGCGCTCGACCGACTTCATCACGCCCAAGAGCCGAGCGAGCCGGGTGCTGCGCGATGCGGTGCTCGAACTCGCAGAGCACGAGCCGTTCGCCCGCAAGCTGGTCAACAGCGGCCGGCTGTCGATGCCGACGCCCTACCTGGAGTCGCCGCTGAACACGCCCGACGCGTCCGACTTCGCCGGCGCGATGCGGCCCGGCACGCCCTGCGCCGATGCGCCGGTCAGCCGCGACGGGCGCCCCGCCTGGCTGCTGGGCGAACTGCCCGAGGGCTTCTCGCTGCTGGTGTTCGGCGCGAAGCCGCCGGTGCCCGCGGTCGCCTCGGGCGGGGTGGGCGCGACGGTGCTGTCGGTGGGCATCGATCTCGTCGACGTCGAGGGCCTGGCCGCCGCCCGCTACGATGCGCGGCCCGGCACCGTGTACCTGCTGCGCCCCGACCAGCATGTCGCCGCACGCTGGCGGGCCTTCGACGCGCAGGCGATCGAAGCCGCGATCGCGCGCGCCTGCGGCCGCTGAGCGGCAACGAGGAGAGTCGTTCATGACGCTGAAGCACGATCCGAACATCCCCGACCCCGACGGCTTCTACGAAGAGCTGATCGCCTGCGTGCGCGACCTGGACGATGACCGGGCCGAACGCTTCCAGGCCAAGCTGCTGCTGGTGCTGGCGAACCATGTCGGCGACCGCGAGGTGCTGCGCGAGGCCATGCAGACGGCGAGGCGCGGCCTGTGAGCGCGTACCCCGTGCCGCCCAAGACCACCGACCTCTGCGACGGCGGCGGGTCCGGGCGCGGCGTGAGCGTGCGATTCGCCTATCGGGCGCGCATTCACTACAGTCAGCGCTGACGGGACACGGTCCCGCGAGGAGACTCCCATGTTTCGACGCCGCCTTCTCGGCGCGGGCTCCGGCGCCGCGCTGCTCGCCGCGCTGGCGCCCGCCGCCCGGGCCCAGACATCCCCGATCCGTATCGTGCTCGGCTTCGCCGCCGGCGGCAGCGTCGATGGTGTCGGCCGCCTGCTCGCCGAGCAGATCGGCACCGGCCTCGGCCGCGCGGCGATCGTCGAGAACCGCACCGGCGCCGCCGGCCGGCTCGCCATCGAGGCGGTCAAGGCCTCGGCGCCCGACGGCGACACGCTGCTGCTGGTGCCGCAGGGACCGATGACGCTCTTCACCCACGTCTTCCGCGGCCTGAAGTTCGATCCGCTCAAGGACTTCGCGCCGATCTCGCGGATCTGCATCGGCGACTACGGACTGACCGTCGGGCCCTCGGTCCCGGCCAAGGACTTCGCGGGCTTTCGCGACTGGCTCAAGGGCGCCGGGAGCGGCGCCAGCTACGGCTCGCCCGGCGCCGGCACGATCCCGCACTTCCTGGGCGTCGCGACCGCGCGCGCGCTCGGCGTGCCGATGGCGCACGTGCCGTACCGCGGCTCGGCGCTCGCGGTCACCGACGTCGCCGGCGGCCAGATCCCGTGCATGGTCTCGCCGGTGGGCGATGCGATCGAGCAGCACAAGGCCGGCCGGGTGCGCATCGTCGCGACCATGGGCGCGCAGCGCTCGCCCTTCCTCGAGGGCGTGCCGACGCTCAAGGAGTCGGGCATCGACCTCGACGTGCCGCTCTGGTACGGCCTCTACGCGCCGGCGGCGGTGCCACCCGCGACCCTCGAGCGCCTGCGCGCGACCGTGGTCGCGTCACTGGGCACGCCGGCCACGAAGGAGCGGCTCGCACGCCTCGGCCTGGTGCCCGCGCCGAGCACCGGCGCCGAGCTGACCGCGCTTCAGCAGCGCGAATCCGCGATGTGGGGCCCGCTCGTCAAGGCATCCGGCTTCACCCCCGAAGACTGAACGCAGGCAGAGCCCTCCCGCCCATGGCATCGACCCGCCCCAACTTCGTCTTCATCGTCGCCGACGACCTCGGGTACGCGGACCTC
>Ga0164292_10005319_pt1 | contig 10540 bp, 11 predicted proteins | sample GEODES117metaG_FD_111486 | JGI IMG/M metagenome (GOLD analysis project Ga0164292, IMG submission 111486) | Eutrophic lake water microbial communities from Lake Mendota, Wisconsin, USA - GEODES117 metaG | ecosystem: Environmental > Aquatic > Freshwater > Lake | place: USA: Lake Mendota... | reverse complement strand
TATAAAATTTTTTTCGTAATTAGACATATTAGATATAAATTCATTAATATTCTTTTCATTTTTAGACAGCAAAATATCAATAATTTCATCGTTCTTTTTTAGATCTACGTCAGTGCAAATTTCTTCAATTATTTGATCTGTAATTTTTCCTGAATTTTTATATAGATTTAATTTTTCCATTACCTCTTTAATCTTTGATCTTTTCAAAGAAGATGAATTCATAATTACTTCACTTTGAGTATCTGATAATTGAATATTATTTATCCGGATTTGTTGTGCAAGAAATTTTTTTATATCAAATTTAGTTTCTTGGTAACAAGGAATACAAATAGCCAATTTATCGTATTCTCCAAATTGTCTTAGTTTAGAATTTTTTAAAAGTATCTCAGAGTTCAGAATAATAACATTATCATTAATACTATTTTTTATTTTATTAATAATCTCTAATATTTTGTCAGAACAGTTTTTAATTATTGAGATATTTTTATTGTTATCAAATAATGAACCATTTAGATAAAAATTTATAATATTTTCCGGATTTTTAATTACTTCTTCTTCAAAAAAAGATTTTGAGACTTTTTTTTCTTCTATAAATTTAGATACAATTTGTTGATTTAAGTCATTAATTAAATCTTGATTTTCACCATACAAAAGAATTACTCTTTCTTTGAAAAAATCTTTATTTTTTAGAACTATCTCTTGTGATTTTAAGAGCATTTAAACTAATTTAATGAGACTCTAGATTTAAATAAGATATTTTGAATTATAGAATCTAATAATAGTCTTTTTTCATTATTTTTTACTATAATGTTATTTGATAGGTTGTCAGTGACAGAGACTCTTTTGTCCTTCGTTATGGCGTCTTGATATATGATAACACCATTTTTATCTTGAAATTGGTAGCTTACTGTTAATTTAATAGTTTCTTCCGTGGCTATCCCTCTTGAATCTACTATAGAGCTTTCTGCTCTATCATAAATTTGAGCTTTAAATATATAAGCGTTCAAATTTTTTTCATCCCTTGTAAAATTTAATTTTTGCTCTAAGTTAAAAGCTAGATCTTTATCACCCACTATTTCCGATTTAGAAATAATTACTTGTTTAGGATTTACAGTATATATAGGTGAGAAACCACAATGTGTTAAAGTAATTGATATTATAATAGTTAAAAAAAATTTATTTATCATTAGTGACGATATTAAGAAGTTTATTTTTTATAAATATTTTTTTAATTATAGTTTTTTCTTCTAATATAACTTTAATATTTTTAATTGCTAAGGATTTGCTAAAAATATTTTCCTCATTTTCATTGTTAATAGCGTTGATAATTGCTCTTTTTTTACCATTTATTTGAATTACAACGTCGAAGTGATCTTTTTTTATAAGAGTATTTTCAATTTTAGGCCACTCTTGTGCACTTAGATTATTTTCTTTTGTAATTTTTTCCCAGCATTCATTTGCGATGTAAGGAATGAAGGCAGATATAATAATTAAAAATTTTTTATAAGTGTTGATAACGTCTTCCTCATTTAAGATTTTTTTATCAATCTCCTCATTAAGATTATTTAGAAAAATATAAAGTTTAGCAACGGCAACATTGATATGAAACTTTTCTATACATTCTGTAATTTCTTTTATTAAGATATTAATTTTAATTAAAAAATTATTATCCGTTCCTTCTTTTTCTTTTTTATAGATTTGAATTTTTTCACAAATACGCCAGATTTTTTGTATGTACTTAAATGCTCCTTGGATACCATTATCGCTCCATTGAATATCGCGGTCAGGTGGACTATCTGATAAAATGAACCATCTCACAGCGTCTGCTCCATAAATTTTAATAATATCATCTGGATCAACAATGTTTTTTTTAGACTTAGACATAGCCTGACTGTCTCCTTTTAAAACTTTTTCTTTATTATCTAAAAAATAGGATCCGTCTTTTTCAATAACTTCTTTTGGGAAAACCCATTTCCCTTTTTCTGTTTTAAAGGTTGGATGACATACCATTCCTTGCGTAAAAAGATTTTCAAAAGGCTCAGAAGCTTTTAATTTAAATTCATCTTGCAGAGCTAAAGTAAAGAATCTTGAATACAGAAGATGAAGTATAGCATGTTCAACGCCGCCAATGTATTGATCTACCGGCATCCAATAATTGGCTTCATCTATATTAAAAGGTTGTCCATTTTCTTTCGGGGAGCAAAAACGAAGAAAATACCAAGAAGAATCTACAAATGTATCAAGGGTGTCGGTTTCGCGAATAGCTTTCATTCCAGTTTCCGGACATTTTGTATATTTCCATGTTGGATGACTCTCCAATGGATTTCCTGGTTTACTAAAGTCTATATCTTTAGGAAGTTCTATGGGAAGGTCTTTTTCTGGAACTAGAATAACTTTGCCATCTTCTCTATAAATAATAGGAATTGGACATCCCCAATATCTTTGTCTAGATATTCCCCAGTCTTTAAGACGATAAATTATTTTAGAGTTTCCTATTTTTTTTTCTTCAATTTTTTCAATAATATTTTTTTTTGCTTGTTCAACACTTAAATCATTAAGAAAATCTGAATTGATAATATAACCATCCTCCGTATATGCCTGATCATTAATGATAATAGATTTAGACTTATTAGGACTTACAACCGGTATTATTTCTAGATTGTATTTTTTGGCAAATTCCAAATCTCTTTGATCATGTGCTGGGCAACCAAATATAGCCCCGGTTCCATAATCCATAAGGATAAAATTAGCCACGTAAATTGGCATTTTTTTATTTAAAAAAGGGTGTGATACAAAAAATGGAGTTTTAAAACCTAATTTTTCATTTTTAGACAATGTTGATTCTGTTCCAATATTTTTTAAAGCAAGCTCTTTAAAATCTTGAAAATCTTTTTCATTTTTAAAAGATTCGGTAAAAGGGTGATCAGGAGCGATTGCAACAAATGAGGCTCCAAATATTGTATCTGGTCGTGTTGTAAAAATTTTAATTTTAATATTTTTAAAATCAGAAACAAAATCTATTTCACAACCTAAAGATTTTCCAATCCAGTTTTTTTGCATTAACCTTACTTTCTCAGGCCAACCTTTTAATTCATCAAGTGATTTTAATAATTGGTCAGAATATTTTGTAATATTTAAGAACCATTGATTTAATTCTTTTTTCTCAACGACCGCTCCAGACCTCCAGCCTTTACCATCTATTACCTGCTCGTTTGCAAGAACTGTATTGTCTGCCGGATCCCAATTTACATAACTTTTTTTTTTATAGACAATTTCTTTTTTAAAAAGAATAGAAAATAAGGTTTGTTGATGTTTATAATATGAAGGGTCGCAAGTAGAAATTTCTTTATCCCAATCAATAGATAGTCCTAAGTGTTTTAATTGCATTTTCATTGTAGAAATATTTTTTAATGTCCAGTCTTTAGGATGCAGATTATTTTGTATCGCTGCATTTTCCGCTGGTAGTCCAAAAGCATCCCAACCCATGGGATGCAAAACGTTGTAACCATTTAATCTTTTAAAATTAGCTATAATGTCACCTAATGTATAATTTCTAACATGACCCATATGAATGTTGCCCGATGGGTAAGGAAACATTTCAAGACAGTAAAATTTTTTACCTATATTTTCTTTAGTTTTAAATATTTGATTTTTTTCAAAAAAAGATTGCCATTTTTTTTCAATAACTAAAGGATTATAATTTTCCATCCTTTAAAAACTACTTTTTTTCTTTTTTAGCTTCTTCAATTTTTAAAGTACGAGCAGAGGTGATGATGCTGTCTCTAATAGAATTTGCAAAGTTTTGATCTAGGGTAGAATTTGAGCAGCGCTCTATCGTCTCACAAATTTTTTTATGAGCTGTTATTTTAATTGAATCTGATCTTAACTCGTTATTTAAAAATTGAACTGAAACTTTTATCTGCTCTTTAGGATTATTAGATTGTGAGTACCAATCATAAATAATAATTCCTCCACTATAATCAGCATTAAGTAAGGGCAAAAAATCCAAGGATTTAAGTGTTGCCCTCCATAAAACGTTGGAGCTAGCAAATTCGAAATTAGTTCCAGATTTGCTTTGACCTATTGAACCAAATAATCCTCCTTGTTTATCAGCAGCATCTCTTGCTCTCACTCTTTCATTTGTTTCAATAATGACTTTTTCGCCAGTTATAGGATCAGTTTTTGCACAATGATTGAGCAAAATTAATAAAAAGATAATAGTAAATATGGGTAAAATTCGCTTTAACGGATTTAGAGGAATATTCATAAATTTATGAGTATTTTAACATATAAAAGGTCTTTTTACTTAAATATTTAGTTGTAAATATATCACATACAAAATTTAAAATTGAAGTAAAGTAAAAAAGTTATCAGTAATTTAAGCACATATTATATAAAAGCTCAGTTAATACTAAACAATAAACAAAAAGGTAAAACATGAAAAAACTAATGTTGACGACAGCTCTAGCGTCTTTAATTACTACAGGTGCTATAGCTCAAACAACAATTACTGGAGAACTTCGAGTAAGTTACAAGAGTAATAGTATGGATAAGGGCACAGGCAATATGACCACAAACGATACTGAAAATACTAGTTATGGTTTTGGTGCTGAACAACAAATCAATATCCAAACTAAAGGCAAATTAAATCTTGGCGGACTTGATTATGCTGCTGGTTTTTCTATTGAAAATGACGGAGAACAACAAACTACGTTGTTCAATGAAAACGTTTACATGGATTTGATTAAAGCAAGTTCAGGAACAACGATTTCACTTGGTAGAGATCATATCCAAAGATCTGATTCAGATTTTTCTGCAACAAATCTAGTTGGATTTAACCAAGCTGAATTAACTGCTAAAGGTGGAATCTCTAACGCATCTAATACACCTGGAGGAACTCATTTCCTATCTACTATAGGTGCAGGACCAGGACAAAGCTTTGGAGCAGCTATATTGCAAAAAACTCCCTTTGGAACTTTTTCATATAACTACGTTCCAAATAATGGAGCATCTACTGCAGCAACAAGCTCAAACAACGGGGCTGTGCCAGCACTAGGTAATTCTGAGTATGTTAACGAGAATACTACTGGTGCTTATGAAGCTGGTTTCGTTGGTGATTTAGGTGTTAAAGGTTTAACAGTGCACTATTTTCAAAACAAAAATAGTGATTTTGTAACAGCTGCTAACACTGTAAAAGCTGAAGGAAAAAACTACGGTATCAAATATAATGTTGGTCAATTTACTGTAGCGGCTAACAGAAAAGAACACCAAGCAGAAAATCTAGGAATGTCAACAACAGCTGGTATTGGTGAATTAACTGAAAAAGCTTATGCTGTTGCATATGCAGTTAATAAGGATCTTTCAGTAGGTTTACTTTACGCTACAGCACAAAGAGATGCTAATACTAATACTACTCAACAAGCTGCACCAATTCTTGCAGAGGGTGGAAAACAAAAACTTAAAGCAATCAATATTGGTTACAACTTAGGACCAGTAGCTTTATCAGCAGCCTATGCTAAAAATCAAGATGCACAAGGTGTTGATGGTGCAGATGATAAGCAGTATATGTTAAGACTTATCGGAGCATTTTAAGTATTTAATTAATACTTCGTAATTTAAAAACCCACACACTTTAAGTAGTGTGTGGGTTTTTTTATTTCAGGATTAGTGATTTTATCCCAATTGATTTTGATTTTGTAAGATTTATTAGTTTAATATTCTTATTATTTATTCCTCCTAGCGCACAAACTTTAATATTCCAATTGAGTGTAATGAGATTGAATTTAGTTGGGTTTAATATTTTATTTGTTGAGTACTTAATGTTATAAAAAATCGGGGATAACATTATAGTTGAGCAATTTTGCCTCCTCTTTATGCTATATTCAAATTGATTGTGCGCTGAACCTATAACTTCTAATTTTGTTGTTTGTTTAATATTGTTTTTTAATGATTTATTAGTGGAAGTCAAAAATACACCTTCAGCTTTATATTGAATTGCTAATTTTAAATTATCTACAAAATATAATGGAATTTTATTTTTTTTTGAAAATTTAGTTATAATTAAATAACTTTTTTCAGTGCAAATAATATGTATTTTAATTTTTTTTTGTTTAAGTTTTATTATATTTCTTGCTATTATTTCATTCAGTTGTTCTATAAATATATAGTAATCTAATTTATTATTTTTCACTGTAATTTCTTATATGAATTGTTTTGATAATTATAAAGCTATAAAAGAAGAAATTTTTAATTTAAATGCTATATCCAATGTAATTGTTGTAACCAAAAACAGATCTTTTGATACAATTTTACCGATAATTCAAAATGGACATTTACATTTTGGTGAGAATAAAGTTCAAGAAGCAAAAGAAAAATGGAGCGCTTTTTTAGTAAATAATAAAAACATTCAATTACATCTTATAGGTAAACTTCAATCCAATAAGGCTAAAGATGCCTTTGTATTATTTGATTTTATACACACACTCGACAATGAAAAGCTTGCAAAAAAATTTTCTGATCTAGAATTTAATTCCAAAAGAAAAATAAAGTATTTTATTCAAATAAATATTGGCGATGAGATTCAGAAAAATGGTATTAATCAATCGCTTGCAAGAGAGTTTGTCAATTTTTGCAAAAGTGATTTAAAGCTCAATATTATAGGACTGATGTGTATCCCTCCAATGAACTTAGATCCTCGCCCCCTCTTCGAGCAAATGCTAAAGCTCAAGATTAATAACAATTTGAGTGAACTTAGTATGGGTATGTCTTCTGATTATAAGGAAGCGCTACACTATGGTTCTACTTATCTTAGAATTGGCTCCGCTATATTTAAATAATATAATTATCCTATTTTTATTTTGGTATTTTTTTTAATTAGTGACAATAATTTTTTTAAATGATTTTTTTTAAGAGCAATGCAACCTTTGGTTTTTTGATATTTATTTCTTGAAACGTGTAAAAAAATAGCACTACCTTTTTTTTTTAACGTAGGATTTATATTGTAATTAATGACACATACAATATCGTAAATATTATCTTTTCGATATAAAGTTTCATGACTAAGTTTACTAGGTATTTTTATTTGTTTATTGTAATATTTACTCTTCGAATCGTCACACCAGCCCATTTGTTTAGTGATTTTTACTTTTTTAATTGAGCATTTAATTTTTTTAATTCTATCTTCTCTATAATAAATAGTTAAAATTTTGTAAGTGCCTTTTGGCGTTATTTTGTCTCCTTCTTTAATTTTTTTTTGAATTCCGGCTTTTCCCAAAGCGCAACGAAACTTAAGATTTTTATATTCTAGGTAGTTGTTTTTTTTTACAACAATCATATTAAATATATTATATAGTGATTTTATGGGTAATATTCACCTCCATATTATTGGATCAAATTTATTTTCTAAATTGATGACTGAATTAGATCTTAATTATGTCATAAGTTCAGATAACCAAGCTGAATATAACATTCATGATCTTTTGGTTAGAATTATATTTGCAGAGGAAATTGAGTTATCAAAATTAAAGAAATTATTCTCTGATAATATACCAACCTTGTTTATGTTAAATAATAAGAATTTTTTAATCAAAAATAAATTACGTTTATTAGATTTTCATGTATCTTTAATTTTACCCATAGAAATACTTTCGCTTAAAGAAATATTAAACATTTTGCTTACAAAGTATAATTTCTTTAAAAAATCTAAAATTATAATCAAAGGTTACGAAATAAATTCTAACCAAAGACTTATTATAAAAAAAGGCAAAAAAGCCAAACTTACAGAAAAAGAATTAGAATTAATACTCCTCTTAAACAAAAATAATGGTCTAGATAAATCTTTTTTATTAAGAAATATATGGAAACATAATTCAGATTTAGAAAGTCATGCTTTTGAAACTCATCTGCACAGATTAAGGAAGAAAATAAATAATATTTTTGAAGATAATAAATTTATTATTGAAGAAAATTCTAGATATTATTTACTCACTAAGTGAGCTGTATATTTTATTCTAGGCGAGCACCTATTTTTTGAATTATTTTTGAAGCAAGCATTGATCCAGTCATTAAGCATTTTTTTATTTCAGATTTTTCTATATATTCTTTTAAAAATCCAGCCGCAAACAAGTCTCCAGCGCCGGTTAGATCCACTATTTTATTAACTTTTGCACTATCGCAACTTATAATTTCATTATCTTTAATAGCTAAACTTCCATTTTCACTTCTTGTAACAATTATTAATTTATTTAATTTTTTTAATTGATTAATTGAATCTAATAAATTTTTTTTATTTGTTAATTCATTTATTTCATTTTCATTCCCTATTAATATATTTAAGTCATTTTTTAAAAGATTATAAAAATCTTCCTTATGTCTGGTTACGCAAAAAATATCAGACAAACTCATTGCTATTTTTATTTCATTTTTCTTTGCTATGTTAATTACATGTTTAAACATTTTTTCACTTATTCCTTTATCCCAAAGATATCCTTCTAAAAAAATTAGCTCATTCTTTATGATATTATTTTCATTTATATCGCTAGCCGAAAGATGTGAGGATATTCCTAGATAAGTGCACATAGTCCTTTCCGAGTCGGGAGTGATTAAGATAATCGAGGCACCTGTAGATAAATTTTCATTTTTTTGATGGTAAGAAAAATTTACACTTATATCCTCAAGACTTTTTTTGTATATTTCTCCAAAACTATCGGAATTTATTTTTCCAATAAAAGAAGGATTGCCTTTTAAATAAGCAATTCCAGACATCGTATTAGCAACAGAACCTCCTGCTACAATTTTCTCAATTTTAATATTTTTTTTAAGATCTTCAAATTCAGTTTTATTAATAAGTTTCATAGAACCTTTAATAAAGTTTCTTTTAATTAAAAACTCCTCGTCTACTTTTGCAAGCACATCAACAATTGCATTGCCAATTCCTAATATTTTTTTATTCATTTTTTCCTTTGTATAAGCAAACTTTATTTATTACACACTTTTTGCATAATGGATTTCTAGCCTTACAGGTATATCTTCCATGCAAAAGTATTAAATGATGGGCTTTTTTGATGTATTTTTTCGGTAAAATCTTTAAAAGTTGATTTTCTACTTGTTCAGGTTTCTTGCCGTCTGAAAGGCCCGTTCGGTTAGCAACTCTGAAAACATGTGTATCTACAGCGATAGTTGGTTTATTAAATACTTCATTTAAAACCACGTTTGCTGTTTTTCTTCCAACTCCAGGAAGAAGTATTAGATCTTCAAGGTTATTTGGAACTTTGCTCTGATATTTTTCTAATAAAATTTTAGATAAATAATATAAATTTTTAGCTTTGTTATTAAACAGTCCTATACTTTTAATAAGATTCCTTATTTTATTTATTCCAAGGTCTACAAAATGTTTCGGTGTATAATATTTTTTATATATGTTTTTAGTTACATTATTTACATTAACATCTGTACATTGTGCTGAAAGAACAACAGAAGCTAGTAAAGTGAATTGATTTCTGTATTTTAAAGATGTTTTTGGATTCTTTATTGATTTATTTAAAAACTCAATAAGCTTTAAAGCTTTATTTTTATTCAGAAGCATTAAAAAAGATTCAAATACTTTTATAAAATTTATTTCAAGTCGAACATATCTTGCATATTAAATAAGCCTTTATTCTTTTTACTTATCCATATAGCTGCATTTAATGCTCCATCAGCAAAGAGCTCTCTTGAAAAAGCAGTATGCTTTAATTCTATGTTTTCTATTTTATTATTAAAAAGCACGGAATGTTTACCAATCGTAGTGCCTTTTCTTGTAATAAAGAAATTAATTTTATTTTTTTGTAAATTACCTTTTTTATTAAAAAAAGTTTTTCCTTTTATTGCTTCTAGATTTTTATTTTTACCTTTGCAAACTGCGTTTGCTAACATCAATGCCGTTCCTGATGGGTAGTCAACTTTCTTTTTATGATGATCATCGTTAATTCCAATATGATAATTGTTAGGAATTTTTTTTGAGAGAATATTAACAATATACTCCAGCAGATTGATACCAAGGCTCATGTTGCCAGACTTAAATATTGCAATTTTTTTTGAGTAATTTTTAATTAAATTATTTTGTTGTTTAGTGAAACCTGTTGTTCCAATAACAAGTTTTTTTTTTAATTTTTTTGCATAATTCAAAATTTCAAGGGAAGCTTTGGGTTTTGAAAAATCAATAATAACATCTGTTTTTTTAAAGGCCTCTAGGTTATTTTTTTGTGTCTTAATTCCGTTTATAATTTTTCCAGATTTAAGATCTGTTAAGCTAAATAATTTTAGATTTTTGTTTGTAGATAATCTTTTAATTAGAATTTTTCCCATTCTTCCAAGAGCGCCTGTTATTGTGATGTTAATTTTTTTCATTAATTTCCGCTCCAAAACTTTTTAGCTTTACTTATAAAATTTTTTATTTCTGAATTATTATCTAAATCTTCTAAAGATTTAAATTTTTCGAGCAAGTCTTTTTGCTCTTTTGATAAGGATTCAGGAATTATTACATTTGTTTCTAGATATAAAT
>Ga0164292_10005318_pt1 | contig 10540 bp, 9 predicted proteins | sample GEODES117metaG_FD_111486 | JGI IMG/M metagenome (GOLD analysis project Ga0164292, IMG submission 111486) | Eutrophic lake water microbial communities from Lake Mendota, Wisconsin, USA - GEODES117 metaG | ecosystem: Environmental > Aquatic > Freshwater > Lake | place: USA: Lake Mendota, Wisconsin... | reverse complement strand
CCCTCCAGGGCGACGCCGCGAAGCTCCATGTCCCGCAGCTCGGCCGCCAGGATGCGCCGCTGGGTGGCATCGAGGTCATCGCGTTCGCCGAGACGCCGTAGGGCTGCGTGGATCACCTGGCTTTGGCCCGCCCGGTTGCCGAAGGCCACCACAGCCCCCTGCTGGCGGGCGTGCGCCTCCCGCAATTCGGGACTGTTGCAGACGCCCGTGAGATGGCTCACCACGCCCCAGCTCCAGCGCAGGCGTTCGCCCAGGCGGTGGAGCGGATCCATCACCTCGGCCCAGTCCAGGGCGCGGCCGCTGGCGATCGCCGCTCCGAGATGCCCCTCGATCGTGCCGAGATCGGCCTCGAGCTGGGCCATCAGCTCGGGGATGTGTTCATCGACATGCTCCGGCTGGATCGCCTCGAAGGGGGGCAGTCCCTCCCCGTGCAGAAGCGGCGGCGGGAGCGCGGCGGCGGCAGTCATCGGCGGCAGCGAGGAATGGGCCCATTCCAACCGATCAGCGCCAGCGACGGCGGCGGCAGGCGGGGCGCAAGAACAACCTCGGATCTACCTCCGTGCTCCCTCAGCCCGCTCCGCCCGCGCGGGCCAGGGTTTGGGCACCCACCTGGGCGAGCTCGGTGGCCAGGGCGTTGGTGCTCGCCTCGTAGAGATCGATCGCCACCCGAGGCCAGAAACCGATCACCAGGGTGGGGACCAGCAAGGTCAGGCCGATCACGAGCTCGCGGGGACGCATGTCCCCCACCACTGCCAGGGCCGGGATTCGGGGCCCGAAGAAAACCCGGCGGCAAAGGGAGAGCAGATAGATGGGCGTTAGCACCAAGCCAATGGCGGCGAGCACCACGGCGATCACCCGGAAGGGAATGGTGTAGTCGTCGCTGGAGGTCACCCCCAGAAACACGGTGATTTCGCTGACGAAACCGCTCATCCCCGGCAGGGCAAGCGAGGCCAGGCAGCTGGCGAGAAAGAAGGCGAAGGTGACCGGCAGGGCCTTGGCCAAGCCCCCCATGTTCGGAATCGAGAGGGTTTCCGTGCGTTCGTAGAAAACGCCGGTAACGAAGAACATGGCGGCCGCGATCAGGCCATGGCTGATCATCTGCAGCATCGCCCCGCTCAGGCCGAGGGCATCGATGGCGCCGATCCCCATCAGCACGAAGCCCATGTGGCTCACTGAGCTGCAGGCGATGCGGCGCTTGACGTTGTCCTGGGCGAAGGCGTTGAGGGCGCCGTAGATGATGTTGACGATGCCGAGCACGATCAGGGCTGGCGCCAACAAATGGTGGGCCTCCGGCAGCATCTGCACGTTGAAGCGCAGCAGGGCGTAGCCTCCCATCTTGAGGAGAACGCCGGCCAGCAGCATCGATACCGGTGCATTCGCCTCACCGTGGGCATCAGGCAACCAGGTATGCAGGGGGAATATGGGCAGCTTCACCCCGAACCCCACCAGAAAACCGAGGTAGCAGAGCAGCGCGAGGGTTCCGCCAGGGCTGCGGGCGGCCAGCTCGCTGAGATTGAGGGTGAAGGGGCCATTCAGGGCCAGTGCCAGACCGCTGATCAGGATCAGTAAAGAGGCGGTGGCGGTATAGAGAATGAATTTGGTGGCTGCGTACTGGCGTTGCTTGCCTCCCCAGATGGCGATCAGCAGGTACACCGGTACTAACTCCAGCTCCCAGGCGAGGAAGAAGAGAAGGAAATCCTGGGAGAGGAAGACCAGGCTCTGGGCGGAGGCCTGGAGCAGCAGCAGGGCGAAATAGAGGCGGGTTTTGCGGGCGATGTTCCAGCTGGCCGCAGCGGCAAGGAGGGTCACCAGACCGCTGAGCACCACCAGCGGCGCGGAGAGGCCATCGGCCGCCAGGGACCATTCCAGACCCAGGGTGGGTACCCAGGGCACCCGTTCCACCAGCTGGAGGCCGGACTCCGATCCCTGGAAGTGACGGGCGAAGCACCAGATCATCAGGCCCAGGTCGGCCAGAAGGGTGACCAGGGCGATGGTGCGGGGCAGCTTCGGATCGCTGGGGTCCCCTGGTAGCAGGGGCAGCAGCAGGGCGGCCGCGGCTGGCAGCAGAACGATCAGGCTCAACCAGGGGAATGCGGCGGCGGACGCAACCGGTTCGGCAAGGGAGGCGTCCATCACGGGGTGCGGCGTGCGGAATGGCAGGGGCGGGGAAGACCGCCTTTGCCAGCATGCACCGGCGGCGGTTTCAACCCACGCTGAGCATATCTACCCATTTGCGGCGCTGACTTGTGCGCCCCCCTCACCGGCCCTCTGCCATGGGTTCCCACAGGCTTCCCTGCTGCTGCAGTCCCACCACCGAGTGACGGCTGCTCACCCCCTCCGACTCCCAGGCGCTCACCATCGCTTCCCCTACCGCTTCGGCCGTTTCCGCCGGGCAGAGGGCCAGCAGGCTGGGGCCAGCGCCGCTGATCACGCATCCCCAGGCGCCCGCCTGCAGGGCTGCATCCCGCACGCTCCTCCCCCCCTGAATCAATCCCCAGCGGTAGGGCTCGTGGATGCGGTCGTGCATGCCATCGCTGATCAGGTCGCCATTGCCGCTGCGCAGCCCCTGCAGCAGCAGGGTGAGGGCGCCCAGATTGAGGACCGCGTCTTGGATCGGGATGCTGCGGGGCATCGCGCGCCGCGCCTCACTGGTGCTCAGGCGGATCGAGGGGATCGCCACCACCGCCTTGACGGCCCCATTCCATTCGCAGCGCAGCACCCGCCAGTGCTGGGAGGCGGCCCGGGCCGTCAGGCACAGGCCCCCCACCAGGGAGGGCACAACGTTGTCGGGATGGCCCTCCAGATCGATCGCCAGCTCCAGCAACTTCTCCCGGCTCAGCGGTTCGCCCATCAGCGCGTTTGCGCCCACCAGCCCGGCCACGATCGCCGTGGCGCTGCTGCCGAGGCCACGGGCGGGCGGCACCGCCAGCTCCACCCGGGCCCGCAGGCCCACCGGCTCCTGGCGGGCTTCCCGCCAGACCCGCTGCGCTGCCCGATACACGAGGTTGTCGGGTCCGCCGCGTAGGTGCGACCCCTCACTGCCCTCGATGATGAGATCGAAGCGTTCGCCATCGCCCTCGATCACCTCCAGCGCGAAGCGGTTGCTGAGGTCGAGGGCGGCGCCGAGGCAATCGAAGCCCGGGCCGATGTTTGCCGTGGTGGCGGGCACATCTACCAACACCCCCTGGCCGATCTGGGGCCGAGCCATGGCTACCGGGTCACTGCTTGCCAGTGTTGCAGTCGACCCGTTGCACCTTGGGCCTGCCGGGGGCTTCAGGCCAACAGGGCCCTGGCCCGGCAGGCGGCGCTGAACGATCCCACCTTGGGATCGATCACCGCCTGGATCGGCAGCGGCTCGAGTGTTGGCCGCAGGCGCCCCTTGGCCAGGAAGGCCTCGGCAAAGGTGCGGGAGCGCAACCCCGCGAGCAATTTGGCGGCGGTGCCGCCCGCGAGCCAGATGCCGCCGCGGCTCAGGCTCGTCAGCGCCAGATCCCCTACCACCGATCCGTAGGCCGAGAGCCACAGCTCCATCGCTTCGCTGGCCAAGGGGTCCCCCTGGTTCGCCGCTTCCGACACCGCCGCCGGCAGATCCGCGGGGCCGGATCCCTCGGCGCTGGCGCCTGGCCCCTTTGCCGCAACCCCGCGCCAGCGGCGGGCAACCTCCTGGAGGGGATGCTGTCCCTGCGGGTCGTGCATGTGCAGTAGCCAGCGGGCTACATGCCCCAGGCCGGTGCCGCTCACCACCCGCTCGATGGAGAGCCGCTCCAGGGCCAGGTCGGCCCGCAGCCACTCCCGCATGGACCATTCCGCCTCGCTGCGCGGTGCGAATTCGCCGTGGGCCGCCTCCGAGGCGACGGCCCTCAGGCCCGCGGCGGTGGGGATGCCCAGGGCCACCCCTAAGCCTGTGCCCGCGCCGAGGATCAGCAGCGGTTCGCCCGGCACCGCGGTGCCCTCGCGCACCGGCGCCAGCTGGTGGTTGCCCAGGTAGGGCAGGCCGTGCAGCAGAACGGCGAAATCGTTGACCAACGCCACGCGGGGGATGCCGCAGGCAGCCGCCAGGGCGCTCTCACTCAGCCGCCAAGGCAGGTTGGTGAGTCTGGCCTGTCCGCCCTGCACCGGACCGGCCACCGCCAGGCAGGCAGCCGCAGGTGCCTGGGCGCCTGGATCGCTGAGGAACTGCTGCACCATGGGCGACAGATCGTCCCAGTCCGCAGATACAAACCGCTCTTCACGGACCAGTTCCAGCGTGGTGCCGTCCCAGCTGTAAAGACTCAGGAGAGTCTTGGTGCCGCCGATGTCACCGGCCAACAGGGTGGTGATCACGGTGCACCTCCTGGCGCCTCGCTGCTGTCTTCATCGCGCGAGAGGCGCTCGAGGTAGTCGGCATCGGCTCCGCCCCGGTTGCGGGAGTGATGCTGCTGGTGGCGCATCGGGCGACGGTGTCGCACCAGGGACAGCTGGTCGAGCCAGGAGCCCCGATTTTCGTCTCGCATGGCGATCGCGGCGAAGACGCCGCTGAGCATGGCGCTGATGCCCCCGAGGCGAATCAGCAGCAGCACCTCGGAAATGCGGCGGTTTTGGGTGGCGATGCGCTGCTGGGATTCCAATTCACTGAGGCGGTTGCGCATGCCGGTGCCGGCGTTGGTGCGCACCTGCTCCAGGGACTGCTGGACGCCCGGCGGCAGCTGCGGAGATCCAGGCAGGGTTCGCAGGGCCTGATTGAGTTCAGAGAAGCTGCGGCTCTGCTCAATTCCTTGCAGGGATCCCTGCAGGCGTCCGATCTGCTGGCGGACGGGGCGCTCCACCCGCTGGCCCATCTGCCAAAGGGCCGAAGCCTGCAGGGGAATTAGCAGGAGGTAGCCAAGACAAGCGATCCAGGCCAGTTGGCGCGTGCGCTGCCACCAGCCCTCGATCCAGGAGTGCTGGGGGTCGATGCATGCCCCGAGCAGCAAGAGACAGCTGCCGATCAGGGCAAAGGGGGAGGAGCCGATCAGTAGCTCCCCGAGCCGCAGCTGCCAGCTGGGATCCAGAAGCCGAGGGGTCAGCAGCTGGCCGAGCAACCCGGAGAGAAACACCCCGAACAGAGCCAGGCCTGAGAGGGCCAACAACATGCCGGCGTCTTGGAGCATGCCGGGGGCGAAGGCTCGGCTCCCGCTGCCGGCGCGAGGGGTGTCGGGATCCACAGGGTGGGCGTCAGTGAGACAGCTGGAAGCTAGTCGCGCTGCTTGGATTCGCCATCCCCAGTCCCCAGGGGCAGGATGGCCAGGCGGTGGGCGTTGGCCTCGAGGGCCGCGCTGCGCAACCACTCCCCAGACACACTGCCCAGATCGCCCTGTCGGCGGCTGCGCAGGCTCACCTGGCCCGCCTCCGCTTCGCGCGCTCCGATCACGGCGAGAACGGGGATCTTCATCGTTTCACCGTTACGAATCAGTTTGCCCAGTCGTTCACCGCTGCGATCAATGGCAGCCCGCACGCCCGCTTCGCACAGCTGGCGGTGCAGGGCCTCGGCGTAGGGCAACACCTCATCGGTCACCGGCAATAGACGAATCTGCTCCGGTGCCAGCCAGAACGGAAAATCGCCCGCATAGTTTTCCGTCATGATTCCGAAGAACCGCTCCAGGGAGCCGAAGATGGCCCGGTGGATCATGATCGGTCGTTGGCGGCTGCCATCGGCGGCCACATAATCCAGCCCAAAACGTTCGGGCAGGTTGAAATCCAGCTGAATCGTGGAGCATTGCCAGAGGCGGCCGATCGCATCTTCGATCTTCAGATCAATTTTTGGACCGTAGAAGGCGCCGCCACCCTCGTCGACCCGGTAGCTCCATCCCTTGCGTTCCAGGGCATCCACCAGCCCGCGGGTGGCCAGTTCCCAGACGGAGTCGTCGCCGATGGATTTCTCGGGTCGGGTGGAGAGATGGATCTCGTAATTGCGGAAATCGAAGGTGGTGAGGATGCGCTCCGTGAGGTTGAGAACGCGCAGGATCTCATCGCCAATCTGGTCCGGCAGGCAGAAAACATGGGCGTCATCCTGGGTGAAGCCGCGCACTCGCATCAGGCCGTGCATCACCCCCGGCCGTTCATAGCGGTAGACAGTGCCGAGCTCCGCCCAGCGGATCGGCAGCTCGCGATAGGAGCGCAGCCGGGAGGCGTAGGTGAGCACATGGAACGGGCAGTTCATCGGCTTCAACTGGAACTGCCGTTCATCCACCTGCATGGGGCCGAACATGCTGTCGGCGTAGAAGTCGAGGTGACCGGAGGTGCGCCACAGCTCGATGTCGGCCACATGGGGGGTGTACAGCAGTTCATAGCCGTCCTCGAAGTGCGCTTGCCGCCAGAAGTCTTCGATCAGCAGCCGCATGCGTGCGCCGCGGGGATGCCAGAACACCAAGCCGGCGCCCGCTTCGTCCTCGATCGAGAAGAGATCGAGGTCGGTTCCGAGGCGGCGGTGGTCGCGGCGCAGGGCCTCCTGGCGGCGCCGCTGATGTTCCGCCAGTTGTTCGGGGGTTTCCCAGGCGGTTCCGTAAATCCGCTGCAGCTGGGCATTCTTCTCATCGCCGCGCCAGTAGGCGCCGGCGACGCTCTCGAGATCGAAGGCCTTGGGGTCGAGGTCGGCGGTGTTCTCCACGTGGGGGCCCGCGCAGAGATCCCACCAGCTTTCGCCCAAGGTGTACAGGGTGATCGGCTCCTTGAGTCCCGCCAGGATCTCGAGCTTGTAGGGCTCGTTCTGGGCTCGGATGCGGCGCTCGGCCTCCTCGCGACTCACCTCCAGGCGCTCCAGGGGAAGGCGGCGGGCGATGATCCGGCCCATCTCCTTCTTAATGGCCTTGAGATCGGCCTCCGTGAAGGGCTCGGGGTGGTCGAAGTCGTAGTAGAAGCCGGTTTCGGTCCAGGGACCGATGGTCACCTGGGCCCGGGGGAAGAGTTTCTGCACGGCCATGGCCAGCACATGGCTCATCGAGTGGCGGATGCGCAGCAGGCTGGGGCTTTCGCTGGTCTTGGGCAGGGGGATCGCCGCCTGGGCCATCGGCGAGCTGGTCACGGGAGCTTCGGAGCACGAAGAATCGATCCTACGCAGACCCAGGCAGGCTCAGGCCATCGCCGACTTTCTCCCTAGCCTGGGGTCGGCCATGGCTGCCGATGAGCTTCACGCCCCGCCCCGATTCCGATTCCCTGCGCCGCTCGCTCAGCCGATCGGTGGCAAAGGGTCTGGGCCGCCCGTGGCGTGGCCTCTTCGCTAAGGCCAACGGCTCGGGCCCGTTGCCGGAAGAACCCCGCACCCTGGCGGTGAGCTATCTGCTCTGGGGGGCTGCCGTATTCGGGGTGTGTGGCCTGCAGCGTTTCTATAACCGCCGGCCCCTCTCCGGTCTCCTCTGGCTGTTCACCCTGGGTCTGTGCGGCTTGGGCCAGCTGGCCGATCTGCTGCTCATCCCTGATCTGGTCAAGCAGGCGAACCAGCGGGCCCTGCTGGAGGATGCCCTTTCGGCGTTGGCCCAGGCGGAGGGCGAGGAGATGGCCGTGCCGCTCGAGCGTCAGCTGCTGTTGCTGGCCCGACGGGCCGGTGCCCAGGGGTTCACCCTCAATGATGCCCTGGTGGATCTGCAACTGCCCCGCTCGATCGACAGCGGCATGGTGCGCGCTGAGATTGAGCGATTGCTGCAGGTCGAGCTGCTCGATGTGGGAAACGATGAGCGGGGTCGCGTCATTTACCGCGAGCCCTGAAGCCTTTGGTTGAGCTTGCGCTTCCAAAGCTCACATGTTTTGGCAATGGCCTGGTCGGTTCGCGCGAAACAATGGAGAAGGGGCGCGTCAATATCAAGTCTTGATGGCGTTATCAGCCCAGTGTGCCGCTTCTTTCTTGTGGATCTATCCCGGTAATCTTCGCTTGATATTGACGTTCTCTGTGGTTGGTCTCTAGTGTTGTCGCAGACAGTCTGCGGCGGGGAAGGGTTCATTGAATCCACGAGGATTCTTATCTGCTGATCCCTGATTCATCTCCGTCGTATGTACTGATACCAGCACCTCAAGCCCCCTCTCCAACGCTTCACTTCCCATGGCTGATCGCGCTTCCCAATCCGCCCGAGGTCGTCGGCTGGCGTTTCTGCTTGCCGGTGGCAGTCTGCTGGCAACGGCCGCAGCTCTGCCCGCCATTGCTGCCGACACGTTTTCCTACGGCATCGATGACAAGCAGCGCATCCTTCAGGTCGACCTGACCCAAAAAGACCAGCAGGTTGTCTTTAGCGGAGCTTCTATCATCTGTGGTGGCCTCAGCCCGACTGAGTACGATTCGTGCTCCGGCAAGGATGGCGGCCTGCAGCGCTACTACTCCAATAATTTTGCCTATGACGATGTCCGTCGTCAATTCTATTTCATGGATTTCAAGGGCAATCTCCGCTATTGGGATTTCAAGTCCAGCTCCAACCTCCCCGTGATTGCGGATAAGGATGCCATTGGTCTGGATCAGGTGAGCCGCACCAGCACCCAATTCACGGCCAACGGAAGTTACTACAAAGACTCCTTTTATTACTTCATTGACAGCCTGGCTCCCAACGGTAATGGCGCCCCCCCACCGGCCAGCCCCGATCGCACCAAGCTGGTTAAATTCGATCTGAGCTTCGACGGTGATAACAAGCCGACGGGGGGAACGGCCACCAAGATCACTGTTGACGGGCTGGAGGACAATTTCATTTTCGGCGATATCGCCATTGACAGCACCGGCAAGCTTTACGGCGCCAACACGAGTGGTTCCTTCTTCACACTCGATCTCAACCAGTGCCCAGGTGCTTCCTGTGCTGCGCAGTATCTTCTCAATTCCGGCTCCCAGGTGAATCCGAGTCTGCAGATCGCCTTCGATCAAGACTTCCAGACCCTCTACGGCCACACCTTCGATGCCGATAGCAACGGCACAGGCTCAGAGGCCGGGGGCTGGGGCACCGTAGATACCGCCACCGGCGTCTATACGCCGTTTGGGGGATCCGAAGCCTTCGTCAGCACTCCCCTCCGCGACATCGCTGGGGCGTCGAGCCAGGAGATCTTCGTGCCCGGCCCGCTGCCGGTGCTCGGGGCCGGGGCGGCCTTCGGCTGGACCCGCCGCCTGCGGCGTCGTCTGGCTCAGGCCGGCCGCAGCTCCCGCTGACGGCTCAGCTCCTGCTGGTAGAAGGCCTGCAGTTCCGCCGCAGATCGCACGGGTTGTCCATACGCGCTGCCGCCGTGCCACGACGGCAGCGATGCCCATTCCGGGGCCAGTCGTGCCAGTACCTCCGTACTTAGGCCGTCCCGGTCGAAGGACTGCAGGGCGCCGCGCTTGCGCACCAGGTGCAGAGCTGCCTGATCCTGGCTGCTGGGTCTGAAGTCCGGGAGCGCGAGCTCCCGGGCCGTGGCCTTCCAGGTTTGGGGAAGAAATTGATACGCCCCGGCGGCGGCGCTCACGTAGCGTCGCCGCACTTCTGTTTCCGGGTGGCGCGCAAAGCCCGCGAAACGGCCGCCCCCGTAGAGCATTCGATATCCCTCCGCGCTTCCCCCTAGCCAGGTGCCCTCGGCATACCGGATTGTGTTCAGCAGGGCCCGGCGCTCCGGGGTGAGGTGGTAAATCCCGGCGGGTAGGGCCATGGCTTTCGCAGGGGCCTGGCGCAGGTTCGGTTCGTTGGCGCTGGGCGGGCGATCCGGACTAGGGCCTGGATGGGGGCCGGCCAGCGGCAGCAGCAAGAGCAGTGTGGCCAGGAACGGGCGACCGGCCGGGGGCAGGGCGATCGGTCCGGTGGGGCGCAGAGGGCGTCGCAGTCTGTTGCGAAAGCGGAGCGAGGTCAGGGCGCTAAGAATGAAGTGTCAGGACCTTGCTCGAAAGCCCTGCGTCTCCACCACCCCCCGCAGCCCGGTCTGGACAAGCTCGACCGCATGTGCAGGCGTTGGACTCGGCGAGCCAATGCGTGGTTAATCCCACACGTGCAGTGGGATTTGAAGAAAAACCAACGAAACAAGTCCCGGTTGGAGAGCCTCCTGAGACGGGCGCTACGCATTAGCGGCGCTTATTGGTTGGACTGGAATCGTTCAGGCCTCAGCCCGGCTCCAGGAACCCCATGGCCTGGCGCACGCGCGCCAGGCTCCGGCCCGCCACCTCCTGGGCCCGCTCCCGGCCCTGCCGCAGCACCATCTGCAAAGCGCCCGGATCGGCGCGGAGTTCGCTGTAGCGCTCCTGGATCGGCCGCAACGCCTCCACCACGGTTTCCGCCAGAAGTGGTTTGAACTGCCCCCAGCCCATGGCGGCGCACTCCTCGGCTGCCCTCTCCCGTCCCAGACCGCTCAGCAGGGCGTACAGCCCCAGCAGGTTGTCGGCTTCGGGGCGCTCCGGCTGATTGAAGGCCAGACCCATCAGGGCATCGGTCTTGGCCCGCTTGATCTTGCGGGTGATCAACTCCGGTGGATCGAGCAGGGTGATGCGCGAGGCCTCGTTGGGATCGCTCTTGCTCATCTTGCTGCGACCATCCGTGAGGCTCATCACCCGGGCCCCCTGGGAGAGGATCAGCGGCTCGGGCACCTTGAGGAT
>Ga0164292_10005317_pt1 | contig 10542 bp, 1 predicted proteins | sample GEODES117metaG_FD_111486 | JGI IMG/M metagenome (GOLD analysis project Ga0164292, IMG submission 111486) | Eutrophic lake water microbial communities from Lake Mendota, Wisconsin, USA - GEODES117 metaG | ecosystem: Environmental > Aquatic > Freshwater > Lake | place: USA: Lake Mendota, Wisconsin... | reverse complement strand
TTAATCAAAATATCACCATCAAGCTTAGATGGTAAAGAAGTTGTTTTAAATTTACCAACATCCAGTGATGATCAAGATCTCTTAACTAAAACTTAACTTACTTAAAGTTAATAAAAAGTAAATTTTAAGCCACCTTAGGGTGGTTTTTTGTTTTCTTAACCAAGACTCATATTCAAATTTTTCTGGTTTAACTTTCCATTTTTAATTTTTTAACTTTTTGGGTCACCAATTTTTTTTAAACGGTTAACGATATTTTGGCTCAAGCAAATTTCGAATGAATTTTAATTTATTCAACAACTTATAAGCATTTAACTTTGCTTATGAAGTGCCTTTCCCATAAAATCACGTACGCGCCCGCGCTTTAAAAGTACATCTTTGACCAAAAAAGAATAAATGAGACATCGTTTGCCCGTTCACCTTGTAGCTATTGGCCTTACAGCCATGAGTCTGCTCGGGCATGCAGCTCAAAGTCCAGATGCTGGAGCTTTGCAGCAAGAGTTGCAAAAGCAAGTCCCACAGTTACAGCCATTACCTTTGCCTAAGGCGCCAACGGTTAAACCTAAACCCCAAGAAGCCAAGCCAGGAGAGGTCAAAGTCACGATCAAAGGCTTTAGGATTGATGGCAACAAGTCCTTATCCGATGAGGCTATCAAGGAAACCCTCAAGCCTTGGTTGGGCCAAACAGTGGCATTCCAAGATTTGCAAAAAGCTGCAGATTCGGTTGCAGCCTTGTATCAGACCTTTGGCAAGCTTGCGCAGGTTTCTGTGCCACCACAAAAAATCACTGATGGCATCGTCATCCTCAAGGTGCTTGAGGCCAAACTTGGGGCTGTTCACATCGATACTCCCAACGGCCCATCACGTTTTACTGAAGATCGCGCCAGACGATACGTGACCGATGCAAACAGACTTTCAGAGATCGTTCAAACTCAAAGCATTGAACGTTCCATCTACATCCTCAATGAAACTCCTGGTATTGCGGTGACCACCCAGCTGGAGCCAGGTCAGAATGAGGGCGATGTTGATTTGAAAGTTTCCTTGGTTGATACCAAGCCAGTGCGAGGAAAGCTGGAGGCCAATAACTACGGCAGTCGCAGCACTGGTATGGGACAACGAATCATCAACGTCATATTCGACAGCCCTGGCAGTTTTGGCGATCAACTATCGCTCAGTAACATCAAATCCAGTGGCTCAGATTACTCTCAAGCGAGTTACTCCATCCCCCTCAACACTGATGGGCTTAGAGTCGGATTTAGCAGCAGTTATTTAGATTATGAGAACGTAGGGAAATTTAGTTACCCATCCAGCCCTGTTGCAGGCTTTGGCTATGCGAAAACTATTGGGGTCAATCTCAGCTACCCAATTCTAAGAAGTCCTCAAGCTAACACCAATTTCACGGCAGGCGCAGACCGTAAGTTCTATGCCAACAAAAGCGCGGCAGATGGAACATTTACCAGCGATTACCGAATCAACAACATGGTTTTGGGGTTATCTGGTAACCAGTTTGACGGTTGGAATGGCGGTGGGGTTAACTCAGCCTCTGTCACTATGACCAAAGGTCATATCGTGGTTGGTTCTGGTCGTCCTGACTATGGGGTCAATACGCCAAAAACCTTCACGAAATACAACATCAATCTATCCAGAAATCAACAGCTTGTGCCTGATAAAACCGTTTTATCAGTGAGTGTGTCTGGGCAAATCGCCTCTGTTGACCTTGATTCTGCGGAGAAGTTTTACCTCGGAGGCCCAAACGGTATCCGTTCGTACCCAGGCTCTCAGGGTGGTGGATCACAGGGGGCAATGATCAACATTGAAGTCCAGCAGCAACTCGAAGATAAGCTTGTGGCAACCGCTTTCTTTGATGCGGGCTTTGTGCAGCAGTACCTCAATAAAGCTACCTACCTTGCCAACAAAGGCGCAACCCTGACCAATTCCGGAACAAATGCTAACAACAGCTATTCCTTGAGAGGGGCTGGAGTTGGATTGAAGCGTGCTGACAAAGACATCATCTGGAGCACATCGATTGCCTGGAAACTGGGTCACAACCCGCTTTACACGGCAGAAAACGTCGGTGTGAATAACGACGGTCGTTCAAAGAGTGCCTATCTGTGGGCTCAGGTGCAGTGGATTTTCTGATGAAACTTATCAGTAAAAACCTCATACTGATTGCTGGTTGCTTGCTCACCAGCCAGGTTTTTGCTCAGGCAAACTCAGCCACAGCCATTCCCATCGGCGGTAATGTCGTGGCTGGTAGTGCCACCATCCAGCAATCAGGCAATACTCTGAATGTGGTTCAGGCCTCCCAGCGCGCGGTGGTCAACTGGCAAAGCTTCAATGTTGGTTCCAATGCCAAGGTGGAGTTTGTTCAACCCAATGCTCAAGCCGTGATCCACAACCGTGTGATCTCAGCGACTGCCTCACAAATAGATGGCATGGTCAAAGCCAATGGCCAAGTCATCATCTCCAATGCCAACGGCGTGGTCTTTGGTAAAGGCTCTCAGATAGACGCTGCTGCGATTGTTGCCACAACGATGGACATCAATGACAAAGACTTCATGGAAGGTAAGAGCACCTTCAAAGGCAATGGCACAGGCGCTGTCATCAACTATGGCAAGCTTCAAACCAATGACCCCAAAGGCTACATCGCTTTACTAGCCCCTGAAGTACGCAACGAAGGTTACATCCTTGCTAAGGGCGGAGCAGGCAACACCGTGGTTCTGGCCAGCGGTAGCCAAATCACCCTGGACTTCCGCGGTGATCAGCTCATGACCGTCAAGGTCGATGCCTCAGCCTACAAGAGCCTGATTGAGAACAAGCGCTTGGTGCAGGTCGATGGCGGCATGGTCGTGATTGCCGCTAACTCAGCCGCCCAGCTCATGGGCTCAGTCATCAAGAACAGCGGTCGCGTCAGCACCAGCACCATGGTCAACAACGGTGGTGTCATCGAGATCTTGGCCGATAACGTCCAGAACTCCGGCAGCATCACGGCTAGCGCCAAAGGCAACACCGGCAATGGCGGTCAGATCAATATCAAAGGCAACACCATCGCTCTAGCCGATACCAGCAAGATCAAGGCCAATGCCAAAGAGCAGGGCAATGGCGGACAAATCATTGTTCTCTCAGAGAAAAAGACCCAGGTATCAGGCATCCTAGAAGCCAAGGGCGGTAAGACCAGCGGTAACGGCGGCTTCATTGATACCAGCTCTAAGGAAGTCCTAGAGATCAGCAGCCAGACCAAAGTAGATACATCAGCTAGAAACATCCTGGGTAAAGCCGGTACTTGGTTGCTAGATCCCATGGATCTGCTAATAACCACAGGCTTTGCTCAAGTAATCAGCGATGCCTTGCAGAACAACAACGTCACAGTTCAGGTACAAGGTAACGTCTGCTCAGGGGGAAGTTGTACCCAGCATGGCAGCGGTAACCTCACGATTGACCAAGGCGTAACCATCACCAAAACCGGAAGCCTCAAAACAATCTTAACCTTCCTGGCCGATGGGACCTTCTACAACTATGGCACCATTAACCAGGCAGCAGATTCGATCTTAGAAGTGGTGATCCAGGCACAAAACGTTAACCTGGCCCAAAACAGCAAGATAGAAGTTAACAAAGTTACGATCACAGCAGTTAACTCAGTAATAGGTTACGGTAGCATCGTAGGTCGTGGAGCCAACCCATTGGTTAACATCTTGGCCAATGTGTTTAACTTCCATGGCGCGATCACAGTTAACAGTAACGGAAGTAACGGCACCATAGGTAACAATGCAGTTAACAATGGAAGTAACACCACAGCAGGAACCATCCGCATCACAGCGAATGACTTAACTTTGGCACCAACTGCCAAACTCGAGGCCAATGGTGAAGTTGATGGCGGCACAGTCATACTCAAAGCTAATACCACGGGCACGATTAATATCGAGGGTATTATTCAGACAAATGGTGGTAATGGTCGTGGTGGAGAGATTATCATCTCCGACGCTAAAGATATTAATATCATTCAAGATACTACTAATCAAAACAGTAATATCCATTATATAAACAATAACAGCGCTATTATTCAAGCCAACGGCAATGATGGCGGTAATATTCAGATATTCACCAACTCTGGTGATTTAATCTTACAAAATGCATTAATCCAAACCAACGGTTCAAATGGCCGGGGTGGTTCTATTATTCTCACCTCCGATAATGACCTATTCATTAGAAACTCAGATATTCAATTAAATGGTCAAAATGGTGGTGATATCAAAATCACTTCAAACCATCAGCAAGTCATATTAGATAATTCAGTAATTCAAACAAATGGTAGTTCTGGCAGAGGCGGTACAGTTAATATCTCTGCAAATTCAGACACACTCATTATTAATGGCACCATAGAAGTCAAGGGTGCAACTCTCGGTGGTGGAGTTATTCTCACAGCCACACATATTCAACTCAATAATCAAACTAACATTAATGCCACAGGTAATCTTGGTGGTGGTGATGTTTTAGTCGGTGGTGATTGGCAAGGTTCAGGTTCTTTACATCAAGCTACCACTGTAACCATGCAACAACTTGCAATCATTGATGCAAGTGCTGGTCAAAATGGTAACGGCGGAACAGTCGTATTGTGGAGTGATGTCACTCAGCAAAATTCAGTCACGACAGCTAAAGGAATAATTTATTCAAAAGGCGGTTTGACTGGCGGTAACGGTGGTCAGATTGAAACCTCTGGCTATAACTTAAATGTTGATGGCGCTTCCATCTCCACCCAATCTTCAACTGGGCAAATGGGTCAATGGTTACTTGACCCACGCAATATCACCATTAGTTCTGGTACCGATAGTGGAGTTTCCAGCTACACAGCTACTGCAGATAACGCCGTTATCAATGTAACCACCTTGAATAATGCGCTGGCAAGCACCAACGTGACAGTTTTTACAGGATCCACTGGCAATACTCAGGCTGGCAATATTACTGTAAGTAATGCGATAACAGCAGGTGGAACAGGAACACTCACCTTGCAAGCAGCGGGGGACATTTTAATCAGCGCTGATATCACTCGTTCATCTACTGGCGGCTTGATACTTCGTTCTGGCTCGGGATCTGTTTCTGGTATTGGCAAGCTGTATCTTAGCGGTGGCACTACGCTTCAATTGGCTCATGGAAATACGCTTTCAAACGATATTGTGGTCGGTACTGATGGTGCAACCATCAAACTATTTGAGCAGCTAGATCTACAAGTTCTCATTGTTGCTGGCGGAGGCGCAGGTGGTTCAGATGCCTGGGCCGGTGGCGGTGGCGGTGGCGGTGTTATTTACGGAAATACACTCACAAGTTCAGGAACAACCATAGTCACAGTGGGTGCCGGCGGATCTGGAAGGTCTACTACACCGGGCACACAAGGACGTGGCAATAATGGTGGTAGTAGTAAATTTGGTACAGTGACCGCCATTGGTGGTGGTGGTGGTGGTGGGTATGGATGGAGTAATGACGGACTATCTGCTGCTGGTGCTGATGGAGGATCAGGTGGTGGTACTGGTGAAGATAACAATACATCACAACTTTGGGGCGGTCTTGCTTCAACCCAAACAGTTCCTTCTGGATGGACTGCATACGGAAATAGAGGCGGTAATGGATTAAGTAGTACTGGATCGCAAGCTGGTGGTGGTGGTGGTGGTGCTGGTTCCACTGGTGAAGATGTCCCCTCTGGTAGTTCGAGCAGTAATCGTCAACCTGGTAATGGCGGCGCTGGTATCGCCATGAATATTTCTGGTTCAAGCGTCACTTATGGTAGCGGCGGTGGCGGTGCAACAGCCACGGTAGGAACTGGAGGTTGCGGTCTTGGAGGTTCGGGTGGAGGTAATGGTGGATGTAACGGATCAGACTCTGGAACTGCCGGAACAAATGGATTGGGTGGCGGCGGTGGTGGCTCACAAAATGGTGTGACAGCATCTGGCGGTTCCGGCGTTGTCATTGTTCGCTATGCAGGCACAAGTAACATTGCTTCTGGTGGAACTAAGACAACATCAGGTAACAGCACAATCCATACAATTTCGACAGTTGGTGACACTAACTTTACAGTGAGTGGCGCACTCTCTGCTTCATTGACTGGTGCTATTTCAGGATCAGGGGCAATAACAATTGATGCCACAGGTGGCTCGCTCACTTTATCTGGAAACAATACATCCGCAAGCTCAACAACTATTTCAGCGGGAACCTTGCGAACTGGTTCAAGTAGTGCTTTGCCATCTACAACTGCTCTAACAGTTAATGCTGGCGCTACTCTTGATATGTGGGGGCACTCAATCTCAATTGGTTCTTTATCAGGTGCGGGAACGATTATTTCTAGCAGAACTCCAGTCGGTACACAGACTGGATTGATAGTTTATTTAGATGCAGCCAATAGCGCTTCATATACTGGTGAAGGCAGTGTTTGGACTAACTTAGTTAATGGCTCTCTAAACGCCACTATCGTAGGCAGTCCAACCTATAACTCTTCTGGTGGTTATTTCACATTAAACGGGACAAGCCAGTATTTTAATTTAGGTAATTCCTCTAGCTTATTGTTAAACGGTACGAGTTCGTTTTCATTTAATTTATGGGTTAGCCTTCCAACCCAATCCGGTTCGGTCTCCTTAGTTTCGCGCCATAACGGTAGTGTTGAAGGTGACTATGTGTTTAGAGCCTATGCCAATGGAAAGATTACTGCCTTCCGTGAAGTAAGCCCATGGGGCTTTGAGAGCACGGGAACTGTGCCGACCAGTAGTTTGTCTCAGTTGACGATGGTTTATAACGGAAGCACTTTGACATCGTATATCAATGGAGTTTCACAGGGCTCTTTGGAGATGGGGCATGTGTTTGGGGGTGGCGGAGCCACCATGGAGACATTAATTGGTGCTGCAAAAAATAGTTCAGTTGTAAACGAATTCTTAAAGGGTGATTTATACGCCGCTCAAATTTACAACACAGCGTTAACTGCTAATCAAATTCAACAGACTGCTGCAGGTGCTACTTTGACTGTGGGTGGAAGTAATGCTAACAGCACTTTTTCTGGTGTCATTAGTAATGCGGGCAAGTTAATTAATTTGACTAAAGCTGGCACAGGCACTTTGACGCTGTCTGGTAACAGCACCTACACTGGCTTAACTACTGTCAGCGCAGGTGCGTTAAATTTTGCACCTTCCTCTGGCTTTCAGATGACTTTAAGTGGTGACATTGCGAATAATTCTGAGGTGCTATACGAAGCAGCGACTGGTAGCGCATTATTTTTGGATGGCGCAGTTTCAGGTGCTGGTACATGGACGGTAAACAGTGCATCCAGCAACACAGCATTTGATAATCGAATGATATTTAGAGGTACCTCCACTGTATCTGGTCAGGTGACGGTGACTAACTACGGTAATTTATGGTTAGAGGGCTCATCCGTCAATGCGACTTCAGCGATTTATTTAAATGGTGCAAATACCTATTTGCGAGTTTATGGAGCAGTAGGTGCGACCATTAAGTCAGGCATTATTACAGGTAACGGTACGATTGATTTCGCCTCAGGTGGAGGTGGCAAGGCGCTCACACTTTCAGTTGGGAATGATAATGGTTCGGGAAGCTTTACAGGAACAATTGTCAATAGCGCTTCGAGTGATGGGCCTACTGTTTTGAGTATCGCTAAAGAAGGTTCAGGCACATGGACACTCTCTGGCGCTAACACATATAAGGGCGGTACCACGATCACTGCCGGTACTGTCAAAATCGGTCACGCAACAGCCTTGGGAGCCTCTACCGGTGCCGTCACTTTGAGCAGTGGAGCGGTGCTTGACCTAAACGGTATCACAATGACGAATACCAACGCTCTTTCATTATCAGGAACGGGTATTAGTGCTGGTGGATCACTCATTAATAGTTCAAGCACTGCTTCTACCTACGCGGGTGCTGTGACTATGGGGTCGGCCACTATCATGAATACTGCCAGCGGTATCACTTTAACTGGCGCGTTAACCGGTGGTAGCACTACCAATACCCTATTGCTAAAAGGTGGTGGTAACTTCACATTAAATAATGCAAGCAATGTGATATCAACCTTTGCTGGTCAAGTTGGATCGTTAACTCTGAGAAGCGATAACTTATTAATTGGTACTGCAAGTGCCGTATCAGGTTTGAGTGCAACTGGCAACATCACAATTAATGTGACTGGCGACATTATTGCTAACTCTGCTGTAGCTTATTCTGGCTCAACATCTGGCACATTGTCATTTACTGCTGGCGATGACATTTTTATCAATAGCACAATCGCTACTTCTGATGGTGCATTAGGCGTTCAGTTAACTGCCGGTGCTTTAACTGGATACATTGGCATTGAAAACAATATCACCACAAGAGGTGGTGCAGTAGCAATGACTGCTTCTACCATCGCACTTCAACAAAACGCATTCACTATCAATACAACTGCACTCTCAGGCACTGGTGGTGCTGTGACATTTACTGGCCCTGTGTTGCTCGCAGTTGATGCATCAGACGTCACGATTAATACAGGTGGCGGTAATGTTAGTTTCTCATCAACGGTCGATTCAGCATCGTCTTATTTACGACAAGCAGATTTGTTTACCGATATCGTTACGACCACTGATGGATGGAGCAGCGCTTCGACTAATACAAGTACGGCATGGGGCACAATTCTAGGGTTATACACTGTTGGACCACTAACCCGCACATTCAACTTGGGTGGAGCTGCAAGAACTATTACTTTTGATTTTTATCGTGTGGATTCTTGGGATAGTGAGTATTTTGACATCACAATTGGAAGTCGTATATTCAGGGCCCAATTGAGATGCTGTCAAACTGCTGAAGCAGATAATATGCTCAGTGCTGCCTCACAAACAGTTGGAAGCTACACTACAACAATTGCTTCACAAGGTATGGCATCTTCAAGTGTCAACAATGCCACTTGGACTGATCAAAAATACCTCATCACTATTGCGGCGCCTTCATCAAGCATCAATCAAACAATTAGTTTAAGTTCTACTCTTGATTCAGCAAATACTGACGAAGCTTGGGGAATCAGGAATTTCACTGTATCAGCAGCGAATACTGTGTTTATGGCAAATGCTAGTGGCCTTAATATTAATGCGGGTGCCGGTAATATCACCGTGTCTGGAGCGATGGGCGCAACTAAGAACGCTGGTAATACAGCATTTACTGGCGCACAGATTACAGCAACAGCTATTAATCTTTGGGGTAGTAGCGCACCTCTATACATTAATAACTCAGCGACAAGCTCGATTACTGGGGCTATCTCTCAGGCAAAATTAACTAAAGATGGTATTGGCACCTTAACCCTATCTGGCAGCAATACTTACACAGGCACAACCACAATCAATGGCGGTATTTTATCTATAGGCACTAACGGCGCTTTAGCTAACAACGCAAGCGCTGGCATTACCGTTAATGATGGCGCTACCTTAAGTTTTGGTCGTGATAATGTATTTGGCGATCATGTCACTAGCGCTGCTACACCCATTACTGTTAATGCTGGCGGCACCTTGACCAATAGCGGTACTTTCTTCAGTCGCTTAGGTACTCTAACATTAGCTGGCGGCACACTCACCTCAACTAATGGCTTAACTAGAGCAGGCTTAGATGGCCCACTTGCTTGGGCTCTTGCAGGTACAGTGACCGTCTCTGGCGATACGCAATCTACCATCTCTGGTACCGGTAATGTGATGCTGGGCTCTGGTACTTCTGTCACTGGCACCACATTTGATGTGGGTAACGGAACGGCCGCTACAGATTTATTGATTTCAGCAAAACTAATTAATAGCAGTACAAATACTTGGGGTACAGCCCAGGCTAGCTCATTTACTCAAACAGGAGCGGGTACATTAACGCTTTCTGGTAGTAATAGCTATACCGGTGTTACAACAATATCAGCTGGGGTGTTGTCAGTTTCAACTTTAGCTGATGGTGGTACCAACAGTAATATTGGCGCCTCAACAAACGTTGCTGGAAACCTGGTATTCAATGGAGGTACCTTAAGTTACACCGGTGCTGGAGTTAGTACCAATCGCCTGTTTAATATCACAGCCAGCGGAGGTACGATCGATGCCTCTGGCAGCGGTGCGCTTACTTTTTCTAACTCAGGTTCAATTACTTATGCAGGCACAACTGCAAGGACCTTGACATTAACTGGAAGTAATACCGGCGACAATAAGCTGTCAGCCATTCTTGCAAATAGCACTGGTTTAAATGTTTTGAATAAATCAGGTGGCGGTACTTGGTTGTTGGCTGGCGCCAATACCTTTACAGGTGGAACAACCATTACTGCTGGCACATTCAAAGTTGGTAACGTTGCCGCATTGAGCGGCTCTACTTCAACAGTTTCTTTAACAAGTGGAGCTGTTCTTGATCTCAATGGTACAGCCATTACTAATACAAACGTACTCACATTGAACGGCACAGGTATTAGCTCGGGTGGTGCAATGATCAATAGCTCGGCGACTGCAGCAAGCTATGCTGGTGCGATCAGTTTGGCATCTGCCTCATCAATTGGCAGTTCAAGTGGTGATATCA
>Ga0164292_10005316_pt1 | contig 10542 bp, 14 predicted proteins | sample GEODES117metaG_FD_111486 | JGI IMG/M metagenome (GOLD analysis project Ga0164292, IMG submission 111486) | Eutrophic lake water microbial communities from Lake Mendota, Wisconsin, USA - GEODES117 metaG | ecosystem: Environmental > Aquatic > Freshwater > Lake | place: USA: Lake Mendota... | reverse complement strand
AACGATTCTTGATGTCATTAATTATCTACAATCAACACTTCCAGATTCGCATGGTGGTTGTCCTGTATTAATTGGCGATTCAAATGTTTTGAGTAGTTATGAATATGAACCACTTACTCAATTGTACCGAGACGGCGTGATAAAGGCTCTTAAAATTATCACTGTAGAAGAAGACGATTCTGACGCTGATAAGTTTTGGATTCAGTTCGAGATAGCAAATAACAAGGATGTGCCACAAGTTGTCCTACGAGAGCAATTTGGCAAAAAGAACTTCAATAAAACCGATGCCTTAAATAAACTTATAGTCTGTCTGAAAGACTGTTTTAAACTTCATAAAAAATGATTGCACCTCAGTATCTAATACGATATACTAAAATAGTAAGGTAAATCGAGACAAACATGGAATACAAATATCCAGAACAATTGACGAAAGAAGAATTGTCTATAGTACTAAGAAAAGTCTTAGACAATCTTAAACAACTACAACAGCTATACACTAAATTTTATTATGAGGAGGAATACGAGAAAGCACTAGAAACCAAAAAGGCAATAGACTTACATTATGTAGCTCTTAATAAGTTTTTGACCGAACACCAAATGGATGAGGTTCAATAATGTCTGCTAAAATATATCAATTCCCTAGAAATTCATCGCAACAAATGATACAATGTAAAAGGATAGCTACTCAAATTGCGAATAAGTATGGGTTTAAAACAAATGATATAGTGTCCGAGATACTTGAACATGCGTATGAAGTATTACCGGATAACTTTTCCTACAAAGATTTTGAGGAAGAAGTGATTGCTATTTGTGAAGATTTATCTTTAGTATACTGAGATTTTTAAAATGAAATCAAACAATGCAATACAGAATTATGAGCTACTGGCAAAACTGTTTGCTAGTGAAAATATCGGCGTTGTTCTTAATCAGAGTTTGACTACCGCAGCCTTTGATATAAAGAACAGAACTTTATATTTACCATTCTGGGACTTCAAGCAAGAACAATTATATCATTTCGTTATAGGACACGAAGTTGGCCACGCATTGTTTACTCCGTATGATGATATATTTGTGAGTGAAGAGGGTAAAGAATTAAAACCAATCATCAATATAGTAGAAGACTATCGAATCGATATAAAGATAAAACAAAAATATCCTGGCTTGGTTTCTGATTATAAAAACGGAATTAAATGGTTGTTGGAAAATGATTTCTTTGGTAACGAAGAAAAAATATCACACTCATTACACAAAATTAATTACAAAACATTTTTGGATAGATTGGTATTATACCTCAAGGTAAAAGCCAATTATGAATCGTATGGTAGAATAGTCTTTAACACCGAAGAACTTTCATTAGTCAAGAAATGTATAACTTGTTATAACTTTGAAAGTGTTGTAACAGTATCGAGAGAAATTCTAGAGTATCTAAAGAGAGAAAAAGAAAAAGATCAAGAAAACGAAGAAGACCAAGAGAATGAATCTCAAATGCAAAAAGTAGAAGTTTCTGGTACTGAGACTTCTGATGGTGGTCAAAATGAACAAAATGAAACGCAACAACAATCCGAACAGATTCAACCACAGAAACCCACGAAGAATGATTCTGGCGAATTCTTTTCTGAAATCCAAAACACCTTTGAACAGAAAATGAATGAAAGTTTACAAGAAGCATTATCTAAAAATATCACTTGCATTGAAATTAGTAATTGCGATATCATTAGTAATAGCAAATTATTCACTGCTGATGTACTCCATCGAATTTTATCATATTATGAAGGTTGATAAAAATGAATTACTATACCAGAGATAATGCATCAAGATATAAATCTGATTATGAAAAAATGGATCGTGCATTAGAAATGATTTCGAGTCATATGACGCAATTGTTTCTAAGAAAACAAAAAACCAGAGAATATCACAAAACGCAATTCAAAAAAACTGGTATACTAGACACTCAATCATTATCCAAACATAAACTATCGGAAGATATTTTTATTAGAAAACAGATCGATTACAAAGGCGACAGTTACGGTTTTGTCGTATTGTTTGATATGTCTGGTAGTATGGGTTCTGAATATTTGCCTTGCATACTACAAATTTTATTGTTTGCCAAGTTTTGTAAAAAGGCCGGTTTGCCGTTTGATGTTTATGGGTTTAGTGATTTTAGAGTACATAATTATGAGTCTGAACATTATCCATTTAATGCACCTCCGGACAAATGCAGATTATATAATTTTTTATCATCTTCATCATCGAAGCTAGATTTTCAAATGCAATCTAAAGCATTTTATTATCTCGCTAGAGCTGCCTCCGAGGCGAGCTATGCACACTCATTCGGCTACGGACTCTCTGGTACTCCACTGAATAATTCAATGTTTGAATGTTTTAAGGTAGTAGATAATTTTCAACAAAAACACAAAAAGGATATAACTCATTTAATCGTCATAACCGATGGCGATGCAACGGATACAATTGAAAGCAGAAACGAATTATTCTCCAGAGACTCACTTGGCGGACAAACATCTTTAAACATAAAGTACAAAAATAAAAGTTACTTTTATGATGTTTTGTCTAATTATGAAACACTTGTGAAAAATGGATTAATTAGAAATAGAACCGACAATATGATGTACCATCACATCGATTGGAAACCGGCTCAATATCATACTTTAGTTTCTGCATTAAGAAAACACTTTGGTCAATCATTGAAGTGCCACGAATTCTATATCCACAGTGATAGATTCTCTTCTGATGATATCAAAGTTAAAGTTAATAATTTGCCACAATCTTTCAATACTTTTATTTGTCTTAATAAGAGTGTATTTGGATGTTTTGATGTAATACAACGAAGTGATTTTTGGAATGACGTAGAATCTTTGGACGATGAAGGACTCGATGATGATTTCGATAAAGATATATATGCCAAAAGACCAAAACAAGTCGAAAATGTAAAAAAAGAAATAAGCAAAATTGGCAGAGATATGACCAAAAGTTTAGTCAAGACAAAATCTTTAAAAATTATTTCCGAAAAAATTGTTGATCTGTTAGTTTGATTGTGTGATAATTTAATTATAGAAAAATTGTTTATCTTGGAGATCATTGTTATGTCAATTGTACCGACCAAAAATAACAACTATGTAAAGTGGGGCCATCATAATCTACTTTCACAGATTGTCGGTAGTCAAAATTTCTTTCCTGTCTTTATTACTGGTTTGTCCGGTAACGGCAAAACTATGATGGTAGAACAAGTATGCGCCGATCTGAAAAGAAAATTGATCAGAATAAACGTAACCATTGAAACGGATGAAGATGATTTGATCGGTGGTTTTAGATTGAAGGATGGTGACACCGTATGGCATTATGGTCCGGTCGTTGAAGCAATGCGGGAAGGTGCGGTTCTTTTGTTAGACGAGGTTGATTTGGCATCTAACAGAATTATGTGTCTACAACCTGTACTTGAAGGTAATCCTTTGTACATAAAGAAAATGAATGAGGTCGTAACGCCAGCACCTGGCTTTACCATAATCGCTACCGCCAATACGAAAGGTCAAGGTGATGAAACTGGTAAGTTTATCGGTACTAACTTTTTGAATGAAGCATTTCTGGAAAGATTTGCAATCACACTGGAACAAAAATATCCAAGTAAAGCGAATGAGAAAAAGATTCTTACCAAGATAATGACTAGAGGCGATGAAAAAATTGTCAATACCTTACTCTCGTGGTCTGAATCCATTAGAGATACCTTTGATGATGGTGGTTCAAATGAAGTCGTAACCACTCGTCGTTTGGTTCATATATTACAAACCAATAACATTATAGGAAATATTAATGATTCGGTAAAACTATGTTTAAGTCGATTTGATAAGTCTACTCAAGAAACCTTTTACACACTGTGGGATAAAATGTATAATCTAGAGGAGATAAAAATCTTAGATGGTCAAACCGATATAGAAGAACTGAAAAAAGAAGACACCGAAATTGAACTGTTTTAACTATGATGGAACTTTACTTTATACTTGTATTTGCGATTATCATTTTTGTGGTCATTCTAGTGCAAATGATCTTGGATGAATTTAATGATGAAATGAAATAAAACTCTGAGCATATATGAAAATTAAAACAAAAATTGGACTATTGGCATTATCTTTGTTTGTATGTGTAAAGTCACACGCACAAACTACTGAAAGAATTATTAATGGTATAACGGTGAATCGTGCTGTACCATATATGACTGCACTATATCTCGATGGTGAATTCTTTTGTGGCGGGACGCTCATCAAGCCTGGTTGGGTACTGACGGCTGCACACTGTGCCGAATTGTCAAAATTTTACGACCTATCTTTCTTCAAAGTAGGTGTTGGTGGTAAGAGTCTTTCTCATCCAAAGGCAAGATCTGGAGTAGAGTCTGTATTTTTTGATAATTGGAGTGGCTTTACATATAAGCGAGACTGGGCACTCTTTAAATTAAAGAGAAAATTAAAATCAAGATTGTATCCAAAACTGGCAACAAAGAATGTCGTGGGAAACCATAGAGCATTTGGTTGGGGTATTACCGAATCGGGTACAATATCATCCCAATTGAAGGAATTGAAGTTTCCAATTTGGCAACAGAGTCAATGCAGTACTGTTTTGGGCGATCAATTTGACGACAAAACAATGATTTGTGGAGCCAAATTGTCTTCGTCTAGTGAAGTGCTGGATGGTGGTGATACTTGTAATGGTGACAGTGGCGGACCAATTACCTCATTGAACCGAAGGGTTCTCTATGGTATTACATCGTGGGGATTTGAATGTGCAAGTAGTGTTTATCCTGGCGTTTATGCTAGTGTACCCGCCGGTAGAGATTGGATTCTTGAAACTATTAAAAATAATTCTTGACATAAATTAATAAAGGTGCTAGATTGAATAAATCTAGCACCTTCGCCCTTATAGTTAAAAGGTATAACAGTTGATTTGTAATCATCAATTCCTAGTTCGATTCTAGGTGAGGGCTCCACAATTCATTGCAGTAATTACGCAACCGTTACAGATTTAAAGAACGGATTCAAGAATACAGGAACATTCAAGTTCGATGCATTTACTGTACCAGTATCTCTAATAGTTCCCGTAATTTTTGTTTCAGGTGATAAACTTAAAGTACCAGCGGCAGAAGGAACTACACCCTGAAATAAAACTTCATATACTCCGGTCAAGTTTGAAGGAACTGAGCAGTTAAAATTACCACCAGTCCAAGAAACTGATACCGTAGCACCGGCCGTGACATCAACCTTTTCGTTGAATACAACTTTAACGGTTAAAGGATCGCCCCTTTCATACGATTCTTCTGTAAATTTAATATCAACAACATCCGACACTCCTGCATCGATCAGTCTTCCGCCCATTGCGACTAGAACTTCGCCCGTCCTCAAAACGGTCCATCCGGATTGAGTCAGTACTATAGAATCGTTTTTATATTCTTTACACTTCTTTGGCCATAAAGGAGGATTATTCAAACTCCAAAGTCCTGCTGGATTTCTTATTTCAAGTTCGTATTCTTGCTTGAATGTTGTGGCATTAATTCCTAAACTTTCTGTCAACAATTTAACTGAATTTACAGCCGCACCCGAGCTTGTACTGAATGCAATGGTTAATATCTCTTCACTATTACCAAACGAACCATTTGTGAATCCAGGTGTTAGTTCAATTCTAGGTAAATCTAGATGAACTTGCGGATCTTGTCCAAAATATATCAAATATTTTGTACCAACAACACCAGAAGACATCAAAAACACTTTGCTAGATTTAAACCAAGGCGCAAAATCCCCAGATCCTGTTGGTTTGGTATAAACAGCTAGATACGGTTTAGATACAGTAGAATCTAGAGTAACTACGGCGTATGCAGAGAAATTTTGCACAGTAATGTTATTAACAGATCCATCAAAGAAATACCAATTTATTTTTTGTCCTGCTAATGCATTTCTAAAATACCAACCATTTCTCGTTGGAACTGCTGGATCGATACTACCAGGTCGTCCATCCGAATATACTGAGGCGGTATCCTCAAATACTTCAATTGGGGGTAAAAAGTCTGTCATTTTTTTCCTTTTTTGTATGTGTGTTTTTAGCTTTATGTTATTTCTTCCCAAACCATTGCACCCAGTGCATCGTCATCATTTACTCCACCCGTTGCGGCTAGAGTAAAAATTACAGACTGGCCTGTTAATCCATTTCTTTCTAATTGAAATTTGAACATTCCTGAATCTAAACTGGCAGTTTGTGAGCTTTGTGCGTCTATGCCAATATAGCCTTCGACTAAAGACGAACCACCAGTTAGAGTACCCGTGTTGTTATACTCAACGGCAGAATCGCTACCAGCAGAATTCCAAGATCCACCAGTAATCGTACCACCTGATAATATTTTCCAATGTATTCTGGTATTATTACCTTTGCCAAAAACGCTTATGTTTTTTGGCACTACGATAGCATCCAATCTATCTACTTTCAATCTTATTGACATTAAATTGTAAAACGTTCCTGCTGTTGGTAAATTTATTAAAGAGGAACTTCCTGCGCTTTTATTTCTTCCTCTCAGTTCATAACCGCCCTCAGATATCACACTACAACAAATTTGTCTTAACGAGCTTGATACCGAAGTGTTTGCCGTGTTTTGTATTTCATATCTTATTGGCAAGCAAGCTGTTGTCATATAGGTGCTTTCTATATGATTTGCGTGATGAAATGTATGACAGTGTACGAATTGCCCATCTATTACAAAACCACAACGAACCGAACCGACACCCAACCATTCAATATCTGTCCAAAATATTTGTGCTGTGGCTAAATCTAAAGTTTTTCCGGATGGTCCAGTGCCGTCTAATTTGTCTATATTCCAATCGGATTTAGCAACACGATTCAGATCGCTCACAGAACCGGATACGCTAGATCTTATCACAAAACTAATTACGCTATTATCTTGCTCTAAGAAAACTCCGTTATTATCATTAAAGTATCCAACTCTTTGTCTGAGTCCACTTTGTGCTGTATCAAAACAAAATGTTGCTAAAATTTGTAGTGATTTGCCTGTTTGATATGCAAATACCCTTGTCGTCTCTCTTTTTACAAAAGAACCTGAAGATGTGTCTACATTTAATAAAATTGAGCTATCAAATTCATTATAAGAAATTGAACCGCCAGAAACGGATGTTAAAGTGGAGAAATGAGAATTGATTTGATATCTGTTAAAGCTATCGAATAGTGTGACGGGATTTGATACACGCATTCTGCCAAATGCATCTACCGCAGTGCCCGTAGGGTTATTGACGGAAGTCGGATTGCCATTTTGGTCGGCAATCATCACAACTTCAAACAATGTTTTTGCGTGTGTTAGGTAATTCTTTGTTCTCTTACTGTATTGTGCCATTTTCTATTTTTGGAATGATCACAATATTCATTTTTAATTACATACTATTTATGATTTTGGATTTTGTGTCGCACCTAAATTCGACATAAATAAAAATACACCGAGTATACTAAATCGAGAGGTGTTCATACTCAAAATGAATTTTCATAGAATCAAGGTATTAGTCGTATTGCTTTTATTATGCCTACCATTCCAATTTCAATCTGTTGCGCTAACACCAGAAGTCAAAAGACCAAGACTATTCGGTATGGATTATCTTGGTGGTGGTAAGTATCCACAAGTTATAATAGATTCACATCCTCGTGGTTGGGCCGCCGGTTTCTTTACACAAAAAGATTTATTTGATGATCCAACAAATGTCATAAAACATCTTGCTAGAAGAGGACGAACTCCGGCTATAAGACTGAACTTGGCTTGGAGAGACGATCACAATTTTACTAGAAATGATTTTCCTAAAATTATAGCAGAAGCAAAAAGATTTGCTGAATTTCCTAAAAGATATAAAAATGTCATATGGTATTTTTCTGGCGCCACTGAACACGTTCTCAATAAAGAACTTGCAAAAGAACTGGCCGATGAGGTTTTAAAAGTTTTGCCAAAACGTAATAATTGTTTCTATGTAAACAATCCTTGGGTTCCTTTTGGTTCGTTCATAACGGGCGATAGAATAGTCAATGAGGTACACGGGTCAAAAGCAAGTTCACTGAAGGGTGCATATTTATTTTCACATGATGGTAGTAGTTCCGTTGATGATGATATACAAACTAGAAAAGAGTCATTAAAAAGTGCTGAAATCTTTTTTCTTTGGCATCCGGCAATGAATGGCAGATTGAAGGTCACAGATGAAACGCCGAGGCCACAAAGAAGATCGTGGCCGACGAAAAGTTTAATAGAATCTATTAAATATTTACGTAACGATTCCGGCAAAGGAATATCGTTACCTACAAATTGGTTGTGGAAATCACATTCAGACAGACACTATACACCACCAGAGCCAAGAGCATATAAACCAGTTCTAATTGCACCAGCTAGATTAAAGTATTTTGAGTTAGTAACAAAAAGCGGAAAGGTTATTGCCAGATCTAGTTCACCTTTGCCATTTGTTGACGGAAGATGGAGATATTACTTCGATGAATTTGGATATAAATTATCTCAAGAGGCAATAAAAGACCAAAATACAGGAGTTTGTAGATTAAGAGGTTCTGATGGTAAGATTTATGGCAAAGTAAATCCAGCATTTCGTCATGGAACTTTTAGATAGTAAATATTCGCTATGTTGTGGTCCTTTTGTTATAATATAAAAAATAGAGGAAACAATATGGCAAACAAAAATAAAAAAAGAACAAAGACTAGACATTTTATTGACTTCAAATTTCTTTCTGTGTTTGTACATGCAAACAAAAGGAAAAAGAAAAAAGGAAATAGAACACAAATATCTCAGAGGGAAATAAATGACAACTGAAGTCACTTTAGTTCGCTTTGAGGACTATGCCAAATTTCTAGAATACGAAGAGAATATCGACAAGTTTACCGATATTTTCAACAAAGAAATTTGTCCACAGAGTGAAGATGTAGATTTTTGGAGAGATGAAAATAAAAAAGGTATAAATGAATATTCTTATAAGAAGTGGAAATTCTTATCAGAAAAGGGTTTGGTATCTTCATTGGGCGGCAATTTGTATGCACCCATAACATATAAGTTTACATCTTCTATACACAAGAATCACAAATTTAAAATAGGACATTTCATTTCAGAATACAATCAAAATTCATTTGATACTAGATTGACAAAATCAATAGGCAAAAATTTATTTAATGTTTTCGGTCTTAAAATGAATTCATTAAAGATCGACAGATATCAACAACACGATTGGTTGTTATCTTATTACAATGCAATGCACTATAAAGAATTGTATTTACAGCACATTAAAAAATATTCTGAAGCTGAGGCCGACTTCATAACAAACGGTCTTGACATTATAGCCGAAACTTGCGATTATATAATGAATAGACCAGATTCTAAAAAATTATTTTTAAGGTGGATAATATGACTCAAATTACAAGTCACCTTCTAATAAAACAAGAAGAATTAATCCACGAGTTTTATGATCTGGCAAGACATTCTGTATACACTAGTTATGAAGTGTCCGTAATTTTACACCAAAAGTACACTTGCATTTCGAGACAGAAGATTGAAGAAGAGAGTCGAAAGTATAGACGAGAAAGATATACAAATTTGGAAATTAGAGTTAATGAATTAATTCAATATGCGAGAAAAGAAGCATACGCATCAAGTAGTTTTTCATCCGGTTATAATCAAAAACGTTAAACATAGGAAAAATAATGAATTTGACTTTTGTGGATATTGTATTTGCTTTGATATTTTGGGTTATAGGATTTGGCACCGCAAGAAGTGTAAAATCATCAACCTTATCTGATTTGGAAGTGGCAAATAAAATTTTTGCAAGTAATTGCACTGTCTATTCAACTATGATATTATCAATTACAAAGACGTTGAAAATTTTAAAGTTAAAAGGATCAGACTTAAATAATATTAGCGAAAAGCAATTTTGTGAATTAGTTACAGAAGACTATGTTTTGCGTTGCGAAAATTTACAAAATGGGAATACAGAAAATGACGACCTTGATTAAAGAAATTAGAGAAGAAATTGAAAAGACCGAATGCCAAATTCAGTATGTATACAGAACAATACATTCGTGTGTTGGTATAGGTTGCATAAATCTTTTCAGAGAACTTGAAGAGCTGTATCTCAAGAAGAAACGTTTACAGGAGCAATTGAATAATTTATGCAAGAGTGGAGAGAATTTTTAACACTACAATCGCACGAACAATATTTTCAGGATTTGGCATTACGTGTGACCAATGAGAGAAAAAGGGTACTAGTATATCCAGATCCAGAAAATACGTTTAAAATTTTTGCGAGTGTACCACTAGCCAAAATCAAAGTGGTTATAATAGGACAAGATCCTTATCACAATGGTGCTGCTACTGGCGTTGCATTCGAGTCTACGGAAGAGACTGTACCCGCTTCTCTGAACAATATATTTAAGGAAATACAGTCAGACATCGGAGATATCCAAATTCAAGGTAGACTGTCAAATTGGATTGATCAGGGTGTATTTTT
>Ga0164292_10005313_pt1 | contig 10543 bp, 7 predicted proteins | sample GEODES117metaG_FD_111486 | JGI IMG/M metagenome (GOLD analysis project Ga0164292, IMG submission 111486) | Eutrophic lake water microbial communities from Lake Mendota, Wisconsin, USA - GEODES117 metaG | ecosystem: Environmental > Aquatic > Freshwater > Lake | place: USA: Lake Mendota, Wisconsin... | reverse complement strand
TGAGAATAATTTTTGAAGTGGTGGTTGTACACAAACATATTGGACAAAACAGCGGCTGAGGCCACCTGAAACCGTTTAGAGGCTAAGTCTCCATCAAATGTGGATGCCGCTGCTGATGGATTTACTGTAACAAGAATTACGTTTTCTATACCTTTTTTACAGGAAAAAAACGATATAAAGTCATTTATGGTAAGGAGGACAAATTTGGCTTTCACTAAACTAAGCTTTTTTGTAATAATTTGCTTAAAGACCGTGCTAAATGCCTTAAATTGATAAGGTTGGGCTTCCAAAAAGTATTTTCGGGAGCTAAAATAATACATGTAGGTTTTCTTTTTAGATAAATTGAGGTTATGAATTAAGGTTCTAGTCGAAAGGGTTATTTACCCACGCAAATAAGGAGCTTCTTGAGATCGTCACAATAGAGAAAAAAGAAAATGATAGATACAATTGTCATTTTTTTGATATTTTACTTGATTTATCTAATAGTTTTATCTACTTTGGTTATCTAAAAAATCTAAACATCATGCCTACCTCAGTAAAAACTATTTTGAATAACAAAAAGATAAAAACCATTCTTTCGGTTCTTCCGTCTGTCACCGTTTATGAGGCTTTGGAAGTTATGAGCAATCATAACATCGGGGCACTGTTGGTGATGGAAGGTGATAAACTTGTTGGTATTTTTTCAGAAAGAGATTATGCCCGAAAGGGAATTGTGCAGGGTAGAAGTGCCAAAACTACCACTATTGCCGAAGTAATGACTCCCAATGTGTACACCGTGGCATCAAAAATGACCTCAAAAGATTGTATGGAAATCATGAACGCAAGGAAATTTAGACATCTTCCCGTTGTTGACGACGGCACTGTGGTGGGGGTCTTGAGTGTTGGAGATATTGTAGGTGCTATTCTTGACGAACAAAAAGAACACATCAAATACCTCGAAAGTTATATTGTGAATGGTTAATACTAAAAATAATATATTGCGTAAAAGTTTATAAAAAAAGCACTTGAGGGTTTTCCCCAAGTGCTTTTTTCGTGTGCTGAGCTTATATGGCTGGTTTTTCTTCTTTCGGTGGGAACAATAAAGAAGCCCCTATACTTAAGCCTAATATTAAAACAATGACAATCAACGAGTGTAAATTGGTAAAGCCCATACCCTCTAACCAATGATGTGCTAACATTTTTACTCTAATAAATGTCAACAGAACGCCTAGGCCGTATTTTAAATAGGCAAACATATCAATGATATTTACCAAGAAAAAGAACATCGAACGCAAGCCCATAATAGCGAATACGTTTGAGAAAAATACAATATATGGGTCTTTGGTGATACTAAAAATGGCAGGAATTGAATCCACCGCAAAAATAACATCAGTAAAGGCTATAACTACTATGACCACAAACAAAGGCGTGATATACAGCTTGTTGGCTTTGTATTTATGTCTAAAGAAGAATCTGTCGGAAACGAATTTTTCGTACACATTAAAAAACCTCGAGGTCACTTTCACCGCTGGATGATTCTTGGTGTCAATATTTTCTTCTTCATCCTTTGAAAAGAGAATTTTAATACCAGTGTAAACCAAAAACGCACCGAAGATATAAAGAATCCACTCGAATTTTTGAATTAAAGCAGCTCCTAGAAAAATGAATACAAAACGCAAAACAATTGAACCAAGTATCCCCCAAACCAACACGTCTTTATAGTTTTTCTTTCTGACCCCGAAGGAATTGAAAATCAGAATAAATACAAAAATATTATCTACCGAAAGTGAGTATTCTACCAAGTAACCTGTAACATATTCTAAGGCCATATTATTCTGGAAAGTCTTAAGATTTTCGGAATAGTCTGAGCCTAGCTTTAGGTTTTTATAGTACAATTGTTGGATAGTATTTAAATGGCTAGCATCGCTGATATCATGAATAAAGTATCCGTAGTTTCTGAGAAAAAAGTAAAAGCCAATTGAAAGCCCCACCCAAATGGCACTCCAAAAGGCTGCCTCTTTGAATTTTACAATCCCTGCCTTTTTAGGATTAAAGGCTCCAAGGTCGAGGAGCATTACAAATATCACAAACAAGGCAAAAGCACCGAAAAACAAAACTTCGTTTGACATATATCTTAATTTTACTGAAAACTGAATTAAATCGCAATTTGCACAAAAAATCGCAAAATTGGGTAGTTTTTGGCGTAAAAACTACGGAAGTGCATCAAATTACCGAACCAAGTTCTTCGGCTATTAGTTTGAGAATTCCTCTTTTTTTACCCACCTGATTCATGATTATTTCCAAATCTTCGTCCGAAGCGGTGTCTACTTCTTCTATGAGGCTGTCAATTTCTTTTTGGATTTTCTCTTTTCTGATTCTCAGCACCAAACGGTAAGAAAACTCATTAAGCATTTCCTCATATTTCGGAATGAAAATCTCGAATTTATCCCATCTTTCGCTCAGCTCGTGTTTTGGACTTAGCCAGCTTACGGCCACGTCTTGTATCAGTGGGTTGGGGTTCGAAGAAAACATTTGGCTTGTGGGAGCATTGCCAGTAAGATATTCTGTTTTATACAATTGATAGATTTCAGAAAAAAGCGGTGTTTCTATCTTCAGGTCGTTGGTTTCATGTAAAAGATAGTCCGCTAAGGTGTGGTCTTGACCTGTTTCTTCGTCTTTTTCTATTACAAAATGCCCATAGAGCACCAAGTCTTTTACTAAGGCTTCCTCTTGTACATTGTGTTTTTTGAGGGTGGCTATTATTTCCAGTTCCTGATTTCTAAGTGGTGGTGCTGGGCTTATTGTGCCACCATCGAATTTTTCTGTTCGCTTGTTGTTGTCGTTAATTTTGGTCTTAACTATCTTATTGCCTTCGTTTATCAGAATATTTTCGTCAATCTGCAGCATTTTGGCCACTTCCTGATAAAACACCGACCTTTTTATTGGATTCGGAATCTTGGTTATTGAATTCACCAGATCAGCTATTAGGTCGGCTTTTTTTATGGCGTCATCGCCCACATCGGCGAGTGAAAGCTCCGTTTTGAAGTTTATGAAGTTCTTTTGGTGAGTTTTTACATATTCTGAAAACGCCGCAACACCTACTTTTCTGATATAGCTGTCGGGGTCGTCTCCGTCTGGAAAAACCACCGACTTCACGTTCATATCTTCTTCCAGAATGATGTCTATACCTCTTAAGGATGCCTTAATTCCGGCGGCATCGCCGTCATAAAGTACAGTTATGTTGTCGCTAAATCGCCTAATAAGTCGCACTTGTTCAGGTGTTAACGACGTTCCTGATGAAGCCACTACGTTTTCTATTCCAGCTTGGTGCAACGAAACCACGTCGGTGTAGCCTTCCACCAAAAAACAATTGTCGGTCTGACGAATGGCATTTTTGGCCTGATAAATGCCATAAACTATCTGGCTTTTGTGATAGATTTCGGTTTCAGGCGAATTGATGTATTTTGGAGCTTTGGGGTCGTTTTTGAGTATTCTAGCACCAAAGGCAATCGGTTTGCCAGCCACGTTGTGTATCGGGAATATCACTCTGCCTCTAAACCTATCTATTTTTATATCTCCTTCTTTTACACTTATCAGACCCGCTTTTTCGAGAATTTCGCTGCTAAATCCTGCTCTTTCAGCCTTTTTTACAAATTCATTTCTAGCGTCAAGGGCATAGCCGAGCTGAAATTTTTCAATCGCAGTTTTTGAAAAACCCCTTTCAATAAAATACGATTGACCCACACTTTGGCCTTCCTCTGAGTTGGCCATAGTTTCGGCAAAATATTGTTGAGCATACTCCAAAACGATAAAAAGACTTTCTTTTTCGTTTTGATTGATGAGGTCTTGATCGGTGAATTCACGCTCTTTTACCTCAATATTGTATTTTTTTGCCAACCAACGCAAGGCATCAGGGTAGGAGAGCCCTTCTAAATCCATCACAAACCTGAGAGAGTCACCACCTTTACCGCACCCAAAGCATTTGTAAATGCCTTTTGAGGGCGAGACGTTGAAGGATGGTGTTTTTTCGTTGTGAAACGGACAGCAAGCAATCATGCTCGCCCCTCTTTTTTTGAGGCTTACAAATTCGCCCACCACTTCTACGATGTCGGCGGCCTGAATAATTTGCTGAACGGTATCCTGAGGTATCATGTCGTAAAATTATCTTTATTTTTCTTTCTAAAAAATTTTAAAGTGAGATTATCTAACTAAAGTTTCGGTTTTAAGAATACAGCCAAATTACCTACTAGGTGTGCCCTGATATGCGGTACTGGGCCTACCCGCTTCTTTTTTGCGGATTGCTGCATTTTTGTAAAAAGTCGAATCGCCGAAACAGTCAAAAAAAACGTTTTTTGTGATGCTAGGGCTGTACGAAATGGTTTTTTCTATGCAAGCCTCTGTAAATTTCACTTTGTTACTTTTTTGTTATTTTAGAAATTTAGGGACGAAATCTTATAACGGAGGGCATATTTTTTTTTAGAAACAGTTCGTATTTCTTCTAAAATCTGTAACATACTGATATTTTTTAGAAATTTTAGTTTTTTAAGTTTCTGTATTTCAATGACTTAGTTTATATAGAAATTTGATATTCTAATCCTCTTAAGGGTATTAAAACCTAAAACCAATATTATTTTTTTTGAAGACAAACTGAGCAAAGGTGTTTTTCGTATTTGGGTTTTAGGAAATTTTGCCAAAAAATAAAAGCTTTTTATGTTTTTGGAGTCTCGTTGTTAAAGGTTTTTTTGTCTGGACAAAACTAAAAAATATTTCTATTCTCATGAATTTTAGAATGATTTTATTTACCACTAAATTGGCTTTGTTTGTCGTGTATTTTTGGTTTGGATTATTAAAGGAAATCCGAGCATTCTCCGAGTAAGGGGCTTCTACTGACTTAAGGCATCTCACTCTGCCATTTTTTCAGGCGGACAAGTTTATTTTTTTGCTCGTTATTTTAAGTTTTTGGTAGGTTTGATGTGGCACTGCTACCTACAGGAGTGCGTTAAGGTAGGGATAAATAGCAATCTGCGATTCTGAAGGCTTCGTTTGTTTCGAAAACTTTTCCACATTAAGGCTACTTATCTACATATTGAAGTGCTGTCGGTGGAGTTTTTTCAAAATTAACTATATTTGCATCTCTTTAACCGAAGACAATAGATGGGAAAAATTATATCGATAGTAAATCAGAAAGGTGGAGTAGGTAAAACCACTACCGCCATCAATCTTTCAGCCAGTTTGGCGGTATTGGATTACAGGGTTTTGATTGTAGACACTGACCCTCAGGCCAACGCTGGCTCGGGTATTGGTATTGATAGCAAAGACCAAAAGAATAACATTTATTCAACATTGGTGGGGCATTCAAAAATCAAAGACTGCATTATCGAAACCCAAATTCCTAATCTTCATTTGATTTCAAGTCATATCGATTTGGCTGGTTTTGAATTGGAAATAGTCAATCAAGTGGCTCGAGAATATATTTTAAAGGAAATTATTCATGAAATTAAAGAGGATTACGATTTTATTTTCATTGACTGTTCGCCGTCTTTGGGTCTCATGGTTATCAATTCTATCGTAGCTTCTGACTCTGTTTTGATTCCGGTGCAATGCGAATATTTTGCTATGGAGGGTATAGCTAAACTCCAAAATACAATCGACATCATCAAAAAAAGATTGAATCCTAGTCTTGAAATGGAAGGTTATGTATTGACCATGTACGATGCCCGAACCAACTTGTCTAAAATGGTGGTTGACGATGTTAGGAAATATTTTGATACAATATGTTTTGAAACTATAGTTCCTCGTAACGTAAAACTCGCAGAAGCTCCAAGTTACGGAGTGCCAGCGTTGCTTATGTTTTCTGGAGACAAAGAAGCTGAGTTTGATATTAAATTTTTGGAAAATAAAGGAGCTATCAGTTATATAGACCTGGCCAAAGAACTTTTAAAACGTAATAATCTGCCTGAGATAAAAGAAGTAGATGGAACAAAATAAGAATAAGGGCTTGAGTTCGCTATTAACAGACTCTGACATGGTTGTTCAGCGAAAGGTGGCAGCTTTTAGGGGTGTGAGTGAGGTGGAAATAGACAAACTTGAAGTAGGGGCTCAGCAACCTAGAAGTCACTTTGACTCAAAATCTATTGAGGAATTGGCGGAATCTATTCGTGTACATGGTTTGATTCAGCCCATCACTGTTCGCGAAAAAGAAGGCGGAAAATTTGAGATAATTTCTGGCGAAAGACGTTTCAGAGCGGCTAAACTTGTTGGCCTACATAAAATGCCCGCTTTTATACGGGATGTAGACGATCAACGCTCCATCGAAATGGCTCTGATTGAGAATATACAAAGAGAAAATCTCAACCCTATAGAGATAGCACTTTCCTACCAAAGAATGGTGACGGAATGCCAAGTAAGTCAGGAAGAACTGGGCAAAAGAGTGGGTAAAAGCCGCTCGGCTGTAACGAATTACCTGAGGTTGCTGAATCTTCCCACAGAGGTTCAGTCGGGATTAATTTTAGGTGTAATTTCCATGGGTCAAGCTCGACCGCTCATACCGATTCCAGACACAAATCTGCAAATAGATATCTACCAACGCATACTCGAAAATGAGCTAAGTGCCAGAGAAATAGAGGCTTTAGTGAAGAAAGGCAACGTCTTTGAAGCTGGTGCCAATGAGCTAGACTTACACCGCGAAGACATGCGAATAGAGGAAATTACTCTCAAAGGCAAAACCTCGGTGCCTATAAAAATACAAATTCAAGACATCAATAAAGGAAATGTCGCTATTAAATTTTCTAATGCAGAGGAGTTGGCTGAAATTTTAGAAAAGCTAGAAGTAGGTTGATTATTGTTTTCTTTATATTCGAGTTCTACATTCATAATTTCTGCAGAATTTAGTTTTCTCAGGCTTATAGTTAAATAGCTTGCTTGTTCGCTATGGAACAAACTTTTACCTTCATTTTTATTGGAAAATAATTCAATAATTTTCACTATATTTGTGGGTTAAAATTCTACAATAAAATCGTTTAAAAATCAGTTCTGAGGATTCGGAATTTACACTATTTGAAATAAAGTTTATGGCAGAAAAAGATTTAGAGAATAGGGCAGATTATTCCGCCAACAATATACAAGTTTTAGAAGGTTTAGAAGCAGTAAGAAAGAGGCCGGCCATGTATATTGGCGATATCGGTTTCAAAGGTCTCCATCACTTGATTTGGGAAGTTGTCGATAACTCCATAGACGAAGCAATGGCCGGATATTGCGATACCATTGATACCATTATCAATGTTGATAATTCAGTTACTGTAAAAGACAACGGTAGAGGTATTCCGACAGGATGGCACGATAAAGAACAAAAGTCGGCACTTGAGGTGGTTATGACGGTGCTTCACGCAGGTGGTAAATTCGATAAAGATACTTATAAAGTTTCTGGTGGTTTACATGGTGTGGGTGTGTCATGTGTTAACGCACTTTCTACAGATCTTAGAGTAGAGGTTCACAGAGAAGGAAAACTGTACGAGCAAGAATACAAAATAGGTAAGCCACAATATCCGGTTCGTGAAATAGGCACCACAGAAATAAGAGGTACTCAGGTGACATTTAAGCCTGATGATACGATTTTTCAGGTAACTGAATACAAGTACGAGACTGTAGCAAATCGTTTGAGAGAGCTTTCTTTCCTAAATAAAGGAATTACTCTGACCTTAACAGATATGCGTGATTTGGACGAAAATAACGCACCAAAACACGAGGTGTTTCATTCAGAGGGCGGTCTGATAGAGTTTGTAGAATATTTAGACCAAAGCCGTGAGCGTTTAATACCTGCTCCTATGTGGATGGAAGGCGAAAGAGACGGTGTTCCTGTGGAGGTTTCGATGATTTATAACTCATCTTATACCGAAAACGTATCGTCTTTTGTAAACAATATTAACACGCCAGAAGGTGGAACCCACGTTTCGGGTTTCAGAATGGCACTTACGCGTACCTTGAAAGCCTATGCAGACAAGTCGGGTATTTTGGTAAAAGAAAAAATTGAGATTTCGGGCGATGACTTTAGAGAAGGTCTAACGGCTGTAATTTCTGTTAAAGTCCAAGAGCCACAGTTTGAGGGACAAACCAAATCAAAACTAGGAAACTCTGAGGTGACTGCCGCTGTAAGTAACTGCGTGCAGTCGATGTTGGAGAACTACTTAGAGGAAAATCCGAAAGATGCTAGAACCATAGTGGATAAGGTAGTTTTGGCTGCCAAAGCACGAATTGCTGCCAAGAAAGCCCGTGAAATGGTACAGCGTAAGAACGTTTTAATTGGTTCAGGCTTGCCAGGAAAATTAGCCGACTGTGCAGAATCTGATCCGGCTCTATGTGAAGTGTACTTGGTGGAGGGAGACTCGGCGGGTGGTTCAGCCAAGCAAGGTAGAGATCGTAGCGTACAGGCCATTTTGCCATTGAGAGGTAAAATATTGAACGTGGAAAAAGCCCAGGAATATAGAATATACGAAAACGACGAAATTAAAAACATCTTTACGGCCTTGGGTGTACAGATGGGTAAAGACGGCGACGATAGAGCTTTGAATTTGGATAAATTGCGTTATCACAAAATCATCATCATGACCGATGCTGATATTGACGGTAGCCATATTCGTACCCTTATTTTGACGTTTTTCTATCGTTTTATGAAAGAATTGATAGAAAAAGGCTACCTATATATTGCTCAGCCACCTTTGTATTTGATCAAAAAAGGAAAGGAAGAAGAGTATTGTTGGACAGAAGAACAAAGACAGGCTGCGGTGAAGCGTTTGGCTGGTTCAGGAAAAGAAGACAGTGTGGGCCAACAGCGTTACAAAGGTCTTGGAGAAATGAACCCGGAGCAATTGTGGACAACCACCATGAACCCTGAGTTTAGAACCCTGAAACAAGTAACCATAGAGTCTGCAACGGAGGCAGATTTACTGTTCTCGATGTTGATGGGCGACGAGGTGCCGCCTCGTAGAGACTTTATAGAGCGAAATGCCAAATACGCCAATGTAGACGCATAATAATCCTTTGACTATAGAACGGGGCGAATCGGTAACGGTTCGCCTTTTTTGGTTTATATAATATGCGAAGTCTGGTTTTGAGCCAAATATGAATACATTTCATAGATGTTTTTTATATAAATTGTATTTTATAAATAATAAATAGGTGTTTTTTTTAATAGATAAGGCCTTTTGTTATATTTGTAGTTCACTTTATCGTTCATTATAAACAACCTTAAAATCAATTGATATGTCTGTTAATCAAAATACCTTTCCTTGGATAAGTAAATATCCAAAAGGAATTTCTTCAGAACTCAATCCCGAGGCCTACCCATCTTTGGTGGAACTCATGGAAGAGGGTTTTAAAAAATATAGCTCTCAGCCTGCTTACACCTTCATGGACAAAACCATCACTTATGCACAAGTAGATAAAATGTCTCTAGATTTTGCCGCATATTTGCAAGGTTTGGGTCTTCAGAAAGGAGATAGAATTGCGATTCAGATGCCCAATTGTTCGCAGTATCCCATTGCACTTTATGGTGCTTTGCGTGCTGGTTTGGTAGTGGTAAACACCAATCCCCTCTATACGCCACGGGAAATGAAACATCAGTTTACTGACTCAGGTGCCAAGGCGATAGTAATGGTGGCCAATTTTGCCTTTAATCTTGAAAAAGTTATTGGAGAAACGCAAATAGAGCACGTTATCATAACTGAACTAGGGGATTTGTTGGGTTTTCCGAAAAAACAAATCGTGAATTTTGTGGTAAAAAGCGTCAAAAAAATGGTGCCAGATTATTCTATTTCTGGAGTTGTGAAATTCAGTGATGCTTTGTCAAAAGGGGCTTCTGCAAATTATAGCAGGCCGAATGTACAGAGCGGCGATACGGCATTTATACAGTATACAGGTGGTACCACTGGGGTTTCAAAAGGGGCGGTTTTAAGCCACCGAAACATGGTAGCCAATACAGAAGGAATAGCAGCATGGTTTGGGCCTATGATGGGTTTTACTGGCCCTCGAACCATACTTGGAGCTTTGCCTTTTTATCATATTTTTGCCTTGACTGTTAATGCTTTTTCTACTTTTAAGTTGGGCTTTCATAATTTGATGATTCCGAATCCAAGAGATCAAAAGGCCTTATTGAAAGATCTAAAAAAACACAAATTGTTTGTTTTTCCTGGGTTGAATACGCTTTTTAATTCTCTTTTGAACAATCCAGAGTTCTTGGCTCTCGATTTTAGTAACCTAAAAATCACGATTTCGGGCGGAATGGCCTTGCAAAAAACCGTGGCCGATGCTTGGGAAAAAGCCACAGGTTGTAGAGTAACAGAGGGTTATGGCTTGTCAGAGACGGCCCCCGTGTTGTCGTGTAATCCTGTAGATGGTACGCAGCAAATCGGTACAATCGGACTGCCATTTCCTTCTACAGAAATGCGGATTCTAAAAGAAGATAATTCTTGGGGAACAGTGGGCGAAGTGGGCGAAATATGTGCAAATGGCCCACAAGTTATGGCGGGCTATTATTTGCGAGCCGAAGAAACCGCCAATGTGTTTATTG
>Ga0164292_10005310_pt1 | contig 10544 bp, 9 predicted proteins | sample GEODES117metaG_FD_111486 | JGI IMG/M metagenome (GOLD analysis project Ga0164292, IMG submission 111486) | Eutrophic lake water microbial communities from Lake Mendota, Wisconsin, USA - GEODES117 metaG | ecosystem: Environmental > Aquatic > Freshwater > Lake | place: USA: Lake Mendota, Wisconsin... | reverse complement strand
CTGTAACTACTGCGGCTATCCGTATTTCCCAGCGAGACATCTGGCTATCTTGGCGGCAGAAACGTGGTTAAACAAGGAGCGCGGCGCTGGTAGGGTCTGCTCTGCATTTAAGCGTTTTGACGTTTGAATGGGTTGTTAGCTCAGTTGGTAGAGCAAGGCACTCTTAATGCCTGGGTCGGGGGTTCGAGTCCCTCACAACCCACTTGTAGATTCTTCAGTGCCTTAACGGATATTAAAGATTAATCTGAAAATTGGGGATTTTAATCCCAAAAAAATTCGACAAACAGATCGCCATCTGAAAATTGTAGTTAGCTAATCTCTGCTATTAATCATGACATTCTCTTTTCCTTAGGTATTATTTAAACGTGAAGTTTTCCATCGTTATTCCCATAATTCCAAAGCACCATAAGTTTCTGCCAAGTCTAATTAAATCTCTTGCCAAGAATACGGTTGACATACAAGAAATCTTGATTATTTCAAGTTCTACAGATGAATCATCTGAATTGAAATTACGTAATTTGATTAAATCCCTAAATTTAGATTTAACAATTCAAGTTATGGCGATAACATCAAGGCAATCAGCCGGCGAAAATCGAAATTCTGGCTGGAATGCTGCAACGGCAGAATATGTCATGTTCCTTGATGCTGATGATTGGTACTCAACAGATCGCACTTGCGTAATTAGTAAAGTAATTGAGGCCACTAGTGCTGATTTAATAATTCATAACTATTGGAGTTTTAAGCCTAGATTTTTCTTAAAGCAAAATGTCTCTCTTGACATGACTAAATGGCTTAGATCCCAGGAATTAATCGCTTCAACTTGGGAAGGGGGTGCTCGAAATGTTAATCAGGAATTGGGGATTAGAGGTGATACAAATATCATAGCCCGCGATCGATTTGGCCATTCATGGCCCATTCAGCAGGGACATGTAACAATCCGCAGGGAAATTGATATTCGATTTGCATCAAGATACGGTGAGGATGGGCTGATGCTTCGGGATGCGCTTCAGAGAGGATTCGAAGTGCTTTACATTCCAAATAAGCTGAGTATTTACAACCGAATTTCTTTGCACTTCTTGCTACGCTCAACCTACAGACGTTTTAAAGGACTATTTCTGGTCAACTGAAATTCCAGCTCTAGACAAGAAATTGTTGAAATGCAATTCCCTATTCTGTTTTAGAGTTATATTCCGATAATCAATACAATCTCTCCATTCTTGATTACAAATTGGGAGCTTCAGATTGGCAACTTCCTCGAAGCTCTCAACAGTGATCACGTTTGGCATCAAAACTGCATCATAAAAATCTGCTCTGTCTAACCACCAATCCAAATTCATTAACCAATCAATTTCAAGGCCTCGGCTTTGGATGGACTCACGAAAAACTTCAAGTGGGGCGTATAAAATCTCTGAGAGCACAGGATAACCTTCATTCCATAACTGCTTGAGAAATGCCGCAGAAGGAACTATCACCGGTACGCCCATGGTCGCTAGTTCAAAAAGTGACATTGTACTCAATTGATAGGGGAGGAAGAAAACGGCCGAAACGCTTGCCAACTTCTCATATTTGTAGTTCTTTCCAAGACCTTCTTCCGCACTTAACCAATTTTCCCCCAGCTTCTTTTTCAATAACGAGCGCTCTAGATCCGTCTTCCCAACATATATCAAAGTCTTATCTGATGGTGACCATCGGCAATTAACATATGTGCATAACGATGGAACCAATTCAGATTCAACTCCAATGATATTTGAAAGATAGCCTTGATCGACTCTATTATTACTCCACATCGTCAGTTTCCCAGACTCAGATCCCCTGATAATCGAATCATTCAATCCTGTCCATAATTCGGTATTATTTGAATATGGGGCCTCGTATCTTGTTGAATTAATACAGAGGATTGGCTTTCTATATTTTTCAAAGATCTGAATAAACGATGGAGTGTGCGTGACTACGAAAAAATCGACTTCTTGCAGAACTCTCTCATATTTCTCATTAAATCTCCCAATGCTTATTGGATTCAAATTCCTCCAATTATCTTGATTCACAAATTCCACAGGATCTGGGATTCTGAATACTCGACGAAATACAAAATTGTGTGAAGAAATTGACCACCGAACTAATCTAAAAGTTCTACTTGCAAATTCATCGGACAAATCTGCAATGACCGATACATGCAGGTCTAGATTAAATGCGACTAGTCTCTTGGAGCGTCGAAGTAACCCTGGTAGAAAATGCATTTCTACTCGAAACTTGACGAGCCAAATCAATTGAATAGTCACTTTAAGAGCAGATTTAAGCAAGCGCACTATCGGTCCTCCATCCTAACTCTGTTCGTATTCGCCGTAATGAGAACAAGATAAGGATAGCCAAGTATGGAAATGAGTAGAACATTCCAAAGACGACTAGAGTTAATGTCAAGACTAAATCAAGATTTTTAAATTTGGGGGTACTATTTGACCCAATTCGACTTGGAATTAGAATCACCAAAAAGACTAGTAAGCCAAATATTCCGAACTTTTCAAACAAAGATACATACATATTGTGCGCTGCTACATCTAACCCAGCAACAATAATGGATTCTGTACGACCAATTATTTCTCCGAAGACAATTTGTAAATTAGTTTTTGATTGTCCAAGACTGCCCTGCCATCTGAGTATTCGCCAAGTTAATGTTCCGGAATCTGATGCAGCTGTTGAGAGGAAAGAAATATTTTTTACTACAAAAAGAAGAAACGGCGAAATAACTCCCAAAGATACCAAAATTCTAATCTTGAGTCTAAAATTATCTAATCTGAGAGATAGATATAGCAGGCCAATCATTGATGCTATCCAAACACTCCTATGCTGCAGGACCAAAATTTCTGCCATTAACCAACAAATATAGACTGCACTTTTGAAGTCAAAAGTTTCGATTTGTAGAAGGAAATTCCATAATGCCAATAGTAAAAAAAGTGCCCCAGAGGCAGTGGTTGCCCTCTCTGTGATTCCATTCACCTCAGAAATAGCAGAATAATCACCAACCCCATGCAAAACAACTCTGATCAAAATAAGCGCACTAAGAAATATGCTTCCGCGATACAAAGCTTTTGAGAACAGTTCATATCTTATCGACGAGTTCAAACTGAAGCAGTAAAGAATTAACAGAGAACAGAGCAAATTTTCTCGCCAATTAACCACCGCGGGCTGGATTCCTACTGAATACGTCCACGTGATTAACCCACTAATCGATAGTAATAAGTAGAACTTTCCTAAGAGTCTATATCTTGAAACACTTACTTTTTTTGACAATTGGCGGTTTGTCACACTAAAAACTAGCTCGATTGCTAGAAAGAGGGTCAGAAGATCCTCTGGAAAAATGTTTATTCCTTCTAGTGTGAAAACTAAGTTGAGATTAAACAAAGTCGAAGAATCAAACACGAAATAGTAAATCAAAAAGAGAAACAATCTCTCCGGATTATCATGCATAAAAAAAAAGAATACAAGCGCAGTAAAAAGTAATCCTATTAAAGGAACTAGGCCAAGAACACTTCCAACCATAAGAATCAATTCGCTTCTGTGAGTTTATGCAACATACGAAAATGGGTTAACTCTCCAAATATAGACTATATGTCAAACCTGGCATTAGACTTCCATCATGACGTCGCTCGCAATCCTGCGTAAGGCATTCGCCCTTCTAAGTCGTTCCGAGCAAAAGCAATATGTCTTGCGCGTTATTAGTGGGCTATCAATCTCACTTCTGGATATTTTTGGAATAATCCTTGTAGGACTAATTTCATTCGACTCTTCAAAGGGAGGCAATAGTCAAGTAGAGAAGCTTTTAAATAATCTTGAACTCAACCGTTTCAATATTAACTTCTTGGTTGTAGGCGTAACTTTGTTTTTTCTTTTCAAAAGTTTGACTTCAGTACTTATGATAAGGAACACAAATCGATTTCTCACATCAGTTGCTGTGAAAAATTCTTCCGAGTTAGCAGCTTCTCTTTTTTCTAAAAACATTTCGAATATTCAGCAGCATAGTAGCCAACAGTATGCATATTCACTTGGCATTGGAATGAATTCGATTTTTCTGGAGATTTTGGGTGGCTTTCTAATTATTTTTGTCGAAATATTCTTGCTTGTTGTGTTACTTGTAGTATTGGCAATGTTCAATTTGGTGCTTACGCTAATTCTCATTGCCTACTTTGGTCTTGTCGTATTTCTGATGCAGTTTTCTCTTTCCAAGATAAGTCTAAGGTCAGGAAAGATGAGGGTTCGCTCGGAGGTTGCTTCCTCGCAAATTATTCAGGAGTCAATTTTTTCTTTCCGGGAGCTATATGTCTCTGGTGAAATAAATTCTGCGCTCGCAAAATATAAGTTGGTTCGAAAAGATGCTGGAAATGCATATGCAGATTCACAATGGGTTGGTATTTTACCGAAATACACTCTAGAAACTTTTCTCTTGTTGGGTGCTGCTTTGATTTATTCTTTGGCAAAAGTGTTATTTGACAATAGTAATCCCGCTCTCTTTATTCCTTTGTATCTGATAGCAGGGCTTCGCATGTTACCGTCCATGCTTCGAATTCAAGCCGCACTAGGAAATGTTAAAGGCGGAACTGGAAATTCCATGCATACTTTCGAGCTCTTGTCAGACAATCAAGATTCATGCGAGAACTCCCACTTTCCGGGGCTGTCTGGAGAAGTAGGTAGTGAATTTGTTCCAGACATTGTTCTCAAGTCGGTTTCGTTCGATTATCCAAGTACTAATGAGAATGCAATTTCAGGAGTAAATTTAACGATTGCATATGGTTCTCACCTTGCGCTCGTTGGTCCTTCCGGTGCCGGGAAGTCGACTCTTGTGGATTTAATGCTTGGTGGGCGCAGGACAAAGACTGGTTTGATAACTATTTCTGGAATTGAGCCTCGTGATGCGATCTATAGATGGCCGAACGAAATTAGGTATGTTCCGCAGACGGTGGGACTCTTTGATAGCAGTGTTGCTGAAAATGTTGCATTGAGAAAGTTGATCTCAAAAGAAGAGGAATTGCAAGTAATTCGTGCTCTCGAATTTGCTCATCTTGAGGAAATTATAGTTCGCAGCGGTGGCATTCATTCGAATATTGGCGAACGAGGCTTAAAGCTTAGTGGAGGTCAACGTCAAAGGCTCGGAATAGCTAGAGCAATGTTCTCAAATCCTAAACTTATTATTCTTGACGAGGCCACAAGCGCGTTGGATGCAGATACGGAAGAGACAATTACTCAATTAATAAAGGGTCTACATGGGGTAACAACTGTCATTACAATTGCACATAGACTTTCTACTATCAGGATGGCTGACCAAATCGCTTATATGGATAGTGGCAGGATTTTAGCAACAGGGACCTTCGATCAATTGAGAACTAATTTGCCAGAGTTTGATAGACAAGCACGTCTGATGGGCCTAACGAATTGACTCCAAATAAAACACTGCAATTAACAATGTCTAGTCCAGCTGAAATTGCAAATATGATTTGTAGCGGTTCTATGGCGGGAGTGGGATCATCAATAAATCTTATAAATGCTTACTCCTTCACAAACCTTAAAAATAGTAAAGAGTATCAGCATGCGTTGTTAAGGAATTGTACGAATTATGTGGATGGAAAACCTTTGTCACTTTATTTGGGGCTAAGAGATGGTCGTTCCCGTATCAACTCTAGAGGAATGGAGATATTCGCTGAAACTCTCACTAAACAGAGAGGTAAAAATATAAGGAATTTTTTTGTTTACTTTGAGCGTTCAGATGCGAACTTACTACTAGAGTTTGTACAGGATGGAATCTCAGCCAAGAATGCAGTCCTCATTCCTGTCTCGGATAGTTTGGATTTAGTTGCAATCTCTCGGCACGTGCGTAAAGTCGTACAGACATCTCAACCACATATAGTGTGGATTATGCTGGGATCTCCGAAGCAAGAAATCGTTTCCAGTCTGATTTCCAATTCGCTTATGTGTCCAGTCGTCGGATTGGGCGGAGTTATTGACTTCGTGACGGGAAAGGTTCCAGAAGCACCAAAGATAATGCAATTAATTTATTTGGAGTGGTTATTCCGTTTCGCTCGAGAACCATTTCGACTTCTAAAGAGGTACACAATCGGTAATTTGGTTTTCCTTCTAGCATTAAAGAGCGATTTCTTTTTCACCGTTCGCTCAAAACAAAAGCGGGTTCTAACCCGAGATAGTGAAGTTATAAATTTTTATTTGTCGAAACTTAAACTCGATTCAAAACAATAACGGCAAACATTTTTTGTGCCATTTTTCTTGGTTGTAACTCAAGCTGCAAGGCCAGCCGCAACGATTCATCTGAATATTGTCGCAATTCCTTTAAGCCAATTGAAAGTGCATTGGAAATTACCTCCTTTATCTGGTCCTCAGAATATGGGTCAAAAAAGATTCCAAAATCACCAAAAGTTGACAGTTCGTTTATGGCTCCAGCTTTAGTCGATCCAAGAATCGGTAGTCCACGATTTATAGCCTCAACTACCGCCAGACCCCATTCATCTCCAAGCGAAGGGAAGAAAAAGAACTCTGATTTATCAAGAAGTTCAATAATTGCATTGCCAGTTAAGTTGCCATGAAATTCCGAGTCTATTTTATTGGCTAGAGTAAAACTCTCTAACCAATCGCGAAGTTCACCGACGCCGACAAAGTCTATATGTAGTTTCTTTCTAAGATGAAAATCTGTAGTTGCGAGTTTACTTAAGAATTTTACCAGCCCTTTTTCTTCAATAAGACGACCGACAAATATCCACCGGGTTTGATTGCCGTCACGGATACTCTTTCTACTCTCCGCTAATCGAGAATGTGCAGAAGATTGATAAAGTAAGTGCGTCCGCGTGGGGTGCACCGAATTTAGGTAATCAGATCCATCCTTTCCATTGACAAAAACCCCAGTAACGTTCATCAGAATCACTTTTCTAAGCAATCTTCGGGGTAATTTTGTCCTTCTCTCTGACCAGGAAGTCAATCGAGCCCAAGCGTAAATTGGAATTGCATGTTTTTTTGCATATGCAATACAAAGAAGCGTTCGAAGTCCCAAATCACCAGTGAGAATGACGTCTGGGCGTTCCTTCAATAAAGAACTATATACAGACGTAAAGTAAACAATCTTGCGGGAAAAAATGTGCAAAGATTTTTCATGTAATATTTGGAGTGCTGACGAATCGATTTGCTCTCCACAAAAATCAGCCATCAACGAAACTCTCTCGAATTGTGTCCCCAGCTCGGAAATGAACTCTGACCGATAATTTTCAATTCTTGCGTCGACGTAGGCCAAGTGCACTTTTCACTCCTTCTAACAGAACTCGTAAATATGGGGAAATGACAAAAAGGAACCAAATTATTGGGGGGCCATGTCTTTTCATATACCGATATTGACTCTTAAATGGTCTCCCTTTTGGGCTTAAGGAAAACCGGAATCTTGCAATTAGACTCAAGTTGGAGGTGTCATGCGGATTGGCCGAACAATACCCAGCCACACCGGGCAGAAGGTAAGCCTTAACTCCAATTTTTTGAAGCCTTAATGCAAGATCGAAATCGGCATATGCATGTTGAAATGAACCATCTATCCCACCTACTCGAAGCAGGACCTCCTTCGGTATCAAAAGCAAATTTCCATGAAATGCTTCAACTTCGGTTGGAAGCGATACAGTGTCAATCAGCTCAAATGCAAGAGGGTGTAAACCATTCTTTCGTAGCCCACCGTAAGTAACAAATGATGTTTGAGGATCTATGACGGAACCAACAATTACTGAATCTGGATACCGTCCACTTAAGTCAAGCATTCTTTGGACCGTTTCTGGTTTTAAAACTACATCGTCATTGAGAAAAAAGACGAGACTCAATTCTGGAAAAATCTCCAACGCTAAGTCCTGAGCCAACTTCATTCCAGCCGCCCAGAAACAATCTCCACCGGTTTGTACTACTCGTACTGATGGGAAGTACTCATGAATATATTCAGGGGTGCCATCTTCAGAATTATCATCCGCAACCACCGCTAGAAAATTCGGAACCTGTGATTCAACTTGGGATAAGCATCTCAATGTTGTAGAACATCTGTTGAAAGTCGTAAGAATGAAGGCGAAGTCATCTCTTTCCTGAATATACTTGGGCATACTGAGTTATTCCTCTCATAGGTGAGAACCTATAACGTAACGACTTTAGATTTTTTTGCTCCTTTAAAGCCCAGTAACCTGGAATAATTTCCGATGGCGCGGAATCGAAATTTGAAGTCCACCATGAGCCCCATTCGCGTGTTACTAGTACCTCCTTACCTCGAACGAGTGACTCCAATACCACTACGGACATGGCCTCCTTGATGGAAGGCACAACAACAGCATCGCATAATTCGTACCCAATACTGGGTTCCACATCCAAAGTAATTATTCGGGGGTCGGACAGCAATCTGATTTCCTCTGCTTCCGCACCATGCGTGGAACCAATATGAATAACAAGATATTTCTCAAGAACAGATTCATTTGAGAGAATCTCCAAATGATTTTTGTTTCTGTCGCAGTTACCTATTAGAAGTAAGCGCTTGCGAGATCCAAAATTCAAGTCTATCGCAGCATCTAATTCTAAAACTTTTTCATTATTCGGATTTTCGACAGAAGCCCAATTCTCGACAAAATCAATTTTACTTCCATAAGTTTTAGTTTCAATACTCGCAATGTAGGACGAACAAGCAATCCACCGAACTCTAAATAGTCGAATTGCCAAATTCATCATCACTCGTCGGCGAACATACAGGTATCCTGATTGTCGGTGATCACCATGAATTGTTCGCACAATTGTCGACCTGGGATTGACTATCCTCGCAATACAAACCAGCAAGATAAATGCTTGTTCAATATGAATATGAATCACGTCCGGATTATTTGTCCGCAAATATTTTGCATAATTGATTAATGCAAATAAGCTCTTAGCATTACCTTCCATGCTCATAAATTTCATTCCTAAGTTGGAAAGTTCGCTTGCATACGGATGATTCTCTCCAAATCCAATAATCAATATTCTTGATGCTAATTTGGGCCTTGCCTTTATCGCTGAATGAAGCATTCGCTCGGCACCACTCTTCCGTATTTCACTAAACACTTGAAGAATTATCGGATCTCTAAATTGTCTAGGATTATTTGACATCGATACCTTCAATCATATTATAGTAAGTACTCCACAATTGAATAACTACATCTGTGCTAAAAAATTTCTTCCAGACTGTGGTAGAAAATGACAATTGATTTTTGAAATCTAAATTCTGTGAACGCACAATGGCGGACATCAGACTTTTTGTATTCATTTCACAGAAAAAACCATTCAGGTCTTCCTGCACAATAAACGTTCCGATTCCCTTCCTAGTTGTAACAATTGCTTGGCCTCTCGAAAGCGCCTCAACCAGGGTTCGCCCAAACGGTTCTTGCCACGAGAGTGGCGCAAGAAGTGTTTGACATTTTTCTGCGATAGATTCAACCTCGGCAGTATTTAGAGCCCCATAAAATTCAACGTTTGCCAGTTGTGCTGATGATTTACTCACATAATCATGAAGCGATCCAGTTCCAACAATATTGAGTTTCGGTAGTTCTGGATATTCTTGCCAGGTCTCGATTGCAAGTGAAATTCCTTTCTCAGGTTCTAGTCTAGAGACAAAAAGTATCTCTTTTGCATTTTTGTTAATTCTTTGTAGAGGTGCAATTCCATTTGGAATCAACCAGATTTTTTCCTTGGCAATTCCTTGTTGAAGTAAGTATTTTTCTACGTAATCGGAAATAGCGACATAATACGAAATTTTAGCCCTCTCAAATTTGTTGATTTTTTTTGAGATTTCACTCACAACAAGTGATTTCCAAAATGATTTTTGGTAACACCTGTATCTAACGCCACTCCTAAATCTTTGAGATGAGCATTTCTGACAGTCTTTGTTATTTCGGAAATGATTACCGCTGAGGCATGTTTTACGGTAATTGTGTATGACACGAGTAATCGGGACAATACATTGAGATATCTCTCTAAGTTCAAATCTTCCTACCAGTGGGAAGTAGTTATGAATCTGGATGGTATCCTGCTCAGAAAGCCAGTCTCTGAATTTTTTGTTAGGAATAGGTAAGAACAGATGAATAATTCTTAAAGCTTGAGCTCCCAAATTTTTGCTATACCTATCTGAAGATTCAGAATAAAGGGACACTGTGTGCCCCAAGTTTCTGAGACTCGTCACAATCTGATTTACTGTCAGATTCTCTCCGGACGGGATTTCTGAGCGATAGTAATTGTGAATTATCCCGATGCGCACTTGGACATCGTATTTGCCATGACGTCTTGATAGTGAAATTGAAGGTGGGAGAAATGCTGCCTTCTCGAGTACGATTTTCCATTCAAGGGAGCTTTCGTACCAAGCAAGAGGTTTCCTGACCCCCCGGTTGAACTCTTGTCTGATTGATTTTCAAGTAAAAACCGATACCTAGGGCTTATCTTCTCAATGGCTCACGCCTAAACTTAAGACCTAACCCATTGGAGAAGTATGGCCACCGGCTTTCGTGCACGCG
>Ga0164292_10005309_pt1 | contig 10546 bp, 8 predicted proteins | sample GEODES117metaG_FD_111486 | JGI IMG/M metagenome (GOLD analysis project Ga0164292, IMG submission 111486) | Eutrophic lake water microbial communities from Lake Mendota, Wisconsin, USA - GEODES117 metaG | ecosystem: Environmental > Aquatic > Freshwater > Lake | place: USA: Lake Mendota, Wisconsin... | reverse complement strand
TGGGTTAGGCTTTACGCAAGGTATAGAACAAAGGCATCTGTGGCTGGAAATCAACCCATTCTTTGCGCAAGGCAGAAACAGGATACGTCGCGCCAAGCGGGATGTAGGGCACATCTTCGAACACCTGTATTTGCAATTCACGACAGATTCGTTTTTGCTCATCCAAGGTTTTTGCGTTGAACCAATCCAGTCGGAGTTGTTCGATGCGATCGCTGGTCGGCCAGCCAAACCACGCTTTCTTGCCCGTGCCTCTGATGGCCAGATGACCAGCGGGGTCAAGATTATTGGGGCCTGTTGTCGCAGTAAATGCCACGTTCCATCCCCCCGCTGAAGGCGGCTCTTGGCTATTTCGTCGCTGCATCAGCGTACCCCAATTCATGGCCTGAACATCCGTTTTGATACCCAACTTCTTGAAAAGATCAGCGGTGACAAGAGCGGCGGTATGGAAGGCCGGATAATCAACGGGGTCAAGAATGACGACGGTCTCGCCTTTGTAGCCCGCCTCCTTGATCATGGCTCGCGCTTTAGCGATGTCGCGTTTACTTAAAAGTTTATCCATCCCTCCATCGCTACTCATCGGAGAACCCGGAACAAACACGCCGCATTTGTCACTCCAAAACTCCGGAAAATCAGGGCCGTTCATCGCCATCATGTACTCAGTCTGACTGACCACCGACAAGATGGCTTGTCTCATCAACTTATTGTCAAAAGGCGCATGTAAATGATTAAAGCGCATCAGAGAAATTGAGGGCAAGGTCCTCTTGATCAACGTTATGTTTTTGTCTTTCTTCAATACCGGTAAAAAGTCCGCATCAATATGCTCGACGCCATCGACTTCGTTATTGCGTAGTGCAGCTACAGCCGTTGCACTATCAGGGATGATCTGCCATTTCACCTGCTCAATGTGAACGATCTTAGGTCCCGAGGTGAATTCTGGTTTCAGCTTATTGCTGCTCGGCACATAGTCGGCGTATCGCTGATAAACAGCTTGTGAGCCTGAAACCCATTGATCATGGACGAACCTGAAAGGACCAGACCCATTCATGACTTTGACCTGAACATTGTCAGGTGTCAACGCAAGCTTCTCTGGCATGATGCACGCCATACTACCTGTCGGACGTGCAATCGCATGCAAAATTAACGGGAATGGTTTTTTGAGCTTGAACTGCAAGGTCTTGTCATCAAGCGCAGTCAAGGAATCGGTGGCGTCAAACAGCGAGCGACCCATCAGATCCTTTTTCGACCATCTATTCAGACTGGCCACAGCATCTTGCGCCCGGACCGGGGATCCGTCGTGAAACTTCAATCCATCGCGTAATTTTATGGTCCAGATCAGCCCCGTGCTGTCGACCTCGTGGCCTGAGGCCATTTGCGGATGAGGTTGGTAGTCATTATCCAGACCGTATAGCGTATCAAAGATGAGTTGCGAGTGAATATTGGTGATGAACACCGTACTAAACATCGGGTCGAGAATCGTCAGATCCGCATGAGGGACCCAGCGAAACAATTTGGCAGGCGCCGCGGCGTGTACTTTAAACGCAGCGGGCAAGCTCAATACCGCGGCTGTGGCTGAAGACGTCACTAAGAATTTTCTACGATCCATCGATGTTCTCCCAAGAACTCAAGTCAATACATGCCGCCCACCTTATGCGTCGCGACATAATGGCCCTCTCCCACCCTGACAAGCGGTGCGACAAGGGGTTCATCCCCCACGCCCCTCGCGGGACTGGGTATTTCAGAAACTTCAAGTTTGTGTGTGCGTCTTGCTAACGGATCCGCAATCGGCACAGCGGCCATCAGTTTTTTTGTGTAAGGGTGTTGAGGATGTTCAAAGATCGCGCTGCGCGGCCCGATCTCAACAATTTGTCCCAAGTACATCACTGCCACGCGATGACTCACGCGCTCGACAACCGCCATATCATGCGAGATAAATAGATAAGAAACACCCAGATCATCTTGCAAATCAATCAATAGGTTGACGATCTGTGCGCGAATGGAAACATCGAGTGCGGAAACGGCTTCATCCGCGATCAGCACTTTCGGATTGACCGAAAGAGCGCGAGCGATGCAAATCCGTTGCCTCTGCCCTCCGGAAAACTCATGCGGCCAACGATGCGCAGTGGCGGGATCGAGTCCGACCCTTTCCATGAGCTCGGCCACGCGCCTGACCACCTGATCGCCGCTCGCCAAACCTTGAATCACCATGGGTTCGCCGATGCACTCCCCTACGCGCATTCTCGGATTGAGAGACGCGAAGGGATCTTGAAACACAAATTGCATATTGCGACGCACGCTTCGCAAAGAGCGAGCACTGGCAAGATTGACCGCTGCTCCGCCAAAGATCACTTGACCTCCGGTGACCTTGGTCAAGCCCATGAGAGAACGTCCAGTGGTGGTCTTACCGCACCCAGACTCTCCGACCAAAGACAGTGTTTCACCCTCGTGTAAATCGAAAGAAACATGCTCGACCGCATGGACGCGACGCTGCACTCTGGAAAAAATTCCGCCTCTGATATCAAAGCGAGTCACCAAGTCTTTCACACTCAGTATCACCTGGCTGTCATGCGTACCGTCCGCATGACGCGAGCTGTGCTTGATTTCACGATTCGTTGACACCCTGGCCTGATCCTGACTTTCCTGCAAAGGCAAATCAAAACGGGTCGGCTCTCGAATGCCGCGCATCGAACCCAATTTGGGCACCGCAGCTAATAGTGTTTTTGTATAAATATGTTGAGGGTCTGCAAACAAACTAAATACATCGTTTTCTTCGACCACTTCGCCATGTCGCATCACCATGACACGATCGGCGATTTCTGCGACCACACCCATATCGTGCGTGATGAAAATCACGCCCATGTCCATTTCTTTTTGAAGATCGGCGATCAGCTGTAGAATTTGCGCTTGAATCGTCACATCCAAGGCCGTAGTAGGTTCGTCGGCGATCAACACAGAAGGCTTGCAAGAGAGCGCCATCGCAATCATCACGCGCTGACGCATGCCACCAGACAGCTCATGCGGATAACGCTTGAGCATTGCAGCCGCATCGGGAATACGGACCTGATCCAGGATGCGGATCGCAGCTGCAGTCGCTTGCGCCATATCGCAGGCCTGATGCAACAAAATAGCCTCAGTAATCTGCGATCCCACGGTAAAAACGGGGTTCAGCGAGGTCATAGGCTCTTGAAAGATCATGCTGAGATCTGCGCCCCGCATACTGCGCATGACTTCTTCGGGTGCGCGTCTTAAATCAACCGTTTGACCCTGAGCTCGGTGAAACTGCATCTCGCCTTGGGTAATCGTGCCGCCACCAAACTCGATCAAACGCATCAATGCAAGAGATGTGACGGATTTTCCTGAGCCGGACTCCCCGACAATGGCCAAGGTTTCGCCGCGATCGACGTGTAAGTTCAATGATTTAACGGCTTGAACCTGACCAGGGCCTGTACCAAAGACAACTGAAAGATCTTTGACGTCCAGCACACGTCGCGACACATTGACAGAGGGTTGATGAGCATTCGTCATGTCAGATTCTCTTGGCCATGCGCGGATCAATGGCATCACGCAAACCATCGCCCAACATATTGATCGCCAAAATAGTGATCGACAAAAATAACGCGGGGAAAGCAATCATGTGCGGCTTGATCTGCCACAACGCTCGACCTTCAGCCATGATATTGCCCCACGAAGGAATCGAAGGCGGAATACCGGCGCCGATAAAAGACAAGCTGGCTTCGGCCAAAATCGCTAAACCACAGATATATGTTGTCTGTACAGTCAGCGCAGCGATCGTGTTGGGAAAAATATGTTTAAACACCACGCGCACGGGCGAAGCGCCCGCAGCGATGGCCGCCTCAACATAAGGTTGCTCACGCAACGATAACGCCAAGCCTCTGACCAATCGCACGACCCGAGGAACCTCGGCGATCGTGATAGCGATAATGACATTTTCCAGTGAAGCGCGCGTCAAGGCAATCAAGGCAATCGCTAACAAAATCGTCGGGATCGACATCAAACCATCCATGATGCGCATCACGATCGCATCGATCCATTTGACGAAGCCGGAAGTCAAGCCAATGATGGTACCGATCACCGCGGATAAGAGGGCGACGGAGATGCCAACAATCAGCGAAATACGCGCGCCATACACGACACGGGCAAATACATCGCGACCCAGTAAGTCAGTCCCAAACCAGAACCGCTCGCTCGGGACTCGCGCCCGATGAATTGGAGAAAGCGCCATAGGATCTTTTTCAGCGATCCACGGCGCAAAAATCGCCATCAGAATGAGCAAAAAAACAATCGTTCCACCCACAAAAATGGTCGGATGACGCCTGAGGAATTTAAAGGCTTGCGACATCAGTATTTAATCCTCGGGTCAAAGACACGATAAAGCAGATCGATGACGAGATTGACCAGCACATATAAAAAGCTAAAGAGCAAAATCACGCCCTGAATGATGGGATAGTCGCGCCTGAGGATCGCGTCTACAGTCAAGCGGCCCAAGCCTGGAATGGAAAAGACCGTCTCTGTGACCACAGCGCCGCTAATGAGCAAAGCCACACCGCTTCCTATCACGGTGATGACTGGAATCGCGGCGTTTTTGAGCGCATGACGAAATAAGATGTCTTGATTGCCGACGCCTTTGGAGCGTGCGGTCCTGATGTAATCCTGAGAAAGTGTTTCAAGCAGCGTTGCGCGCGTGATCCGTGTAATCAACGCGACATAAACGCTACTGAGCGCGAGTGTCGGAAGAATCAAGGTTTTGATGGAACTCCAAATCCCTTGTGAAAAAGGCGCATACCCTTGAACAGGCAGCCAACGCATTTCAATACCGATCGCCCACGCCAGCATGTAACCCACGACAAACGTGGGTAATGAAAAACTTAAAACAGCCACGATCATGACACCACGGTCATAGCGACTGTTGTGACGCCATGCCGCCAATGCACCGAGTGGAATGGCAATCGTCACAGAGACGATCAAGGTCATGACCATCAAGGTAAAGGTGGGTGGCATCCGCTGCACAATCATCTGTGAAACAGGGACTCCAGTAAAAAGGGAGCTGCCCAAATCACCCTGAAGCACATTGAGTAACCACAAGGTGAAACGATGATAGAAAGGCTGGTCTAATCCAAGCGTTTCTCGGATGCGAGCAATATCCTCGAGCGAGGCTTCTTCGCCGGCAAGGAACACGGCCGGATCGCCCGGCGCCAAATCAAGTAGGCCGTAGACGAAAAGCGCGACGACTAGCATGACAGGTAAAGTCAACAGCAAACGGCGGATAGTGTAAGCAAACATCTAAATCACACGCCTTGTAAAGCCTTCATATGATTTGATGCTATCGACTGAAAGACTTCGCGTCAACTGATTATTTTTAACTTGGCAAGGCGAGGATGACGGCGTACATTGTTCGAGTTGTGTCTCGTCCACCGGATGAAATAATTAAAAATATTAGGAGTCATGCATGGATTTAAGTCGCTTTCCCCGCCGTCAATACACTGTTGGCCCCTCACCCATCGAGTTTTTACCTAATTTCACCAAAGCCTTGGGCGGACCCAAGGTGTGGATCAAGCGTGACGACATGTTGGGTCTGGCACCCGGGGGGAATAAGACGCGCAAGCTCGAGTTTCTGATGGGCGACGCACTGGCTAAAGGCGCGGATACGCTGATCACCTGCGGTGCACCGCAATCCAACCACTGCCGTATTACCTTGGCAGCGGCCGTCAAAGAAGGCCTCAAGTGTCGCTTCGTGATCGAGGAGCGCGTACCAGGAAGCTACAACCCGCAAGCGAGCGGCAATAATTTTATGTTTCGTTTATTGGGCGTTGAAAGCATCACCGTAGTCCCTGGCGGCTCCAACATGGCCCAAGCGATGGAAGCGGCGGCTCAAGAGGCGCGTGCGCAAGGTCGCAAACCCTACATTATCCCGGGTGGCGGCTCAAACGCCGTTGGCGGCTTGGGCTATGTTGCATGTGCACAAGAAATTCAACAACAGCTGTTTGAGATGGGCCAACCCATGGATTACCTCGTTGTGGGCTCTGGCAGCTCAGGGACGCATGGTGGTCTGGTTGCTGGCTTTTTAGGTAACAACATCAAGATCCCTCTCGTGGGTGTCGGTGTCAGTCGCGACCCACAAGATCAAAATCCTTTGGTACACAAAGAAGCGCAAGCCATTATGGACTTGCTAGGCACCGGTATTCAGGTGCCGGCCGAGGCAGTTGTCTCTTTTGGGGACTGGTGGAGACCGAAGTACTCGGTCCCCAATCCCGCGATGGTCGAGGCGGTTCAGTTGCTCGCGCGCACAGAGGCGATTTTGCTCGATCCGGTCTATACAGGCAAGATTATGGCGGGTCTGATTGGTCTGAGTCGCAAAGGCTACTTTAAACCCTCTGACAACGTGCTGTTCTTGCACACAGGCGGTGCGACATCACTTCATGCCTACGAAGCCGTCATTTTGGGTGATCCGGCGGATGCAAAATAGGCGGTCAAGCATGTATTGCGCCGAGGCACAACGAGTAGTATTGTCGTTGGCTTAAGTATGCCATTTTTAAACATATCAACAACACCAAAAAAGGTGGAGACATGAATATTCTAAAAACCGGCCTCATCGCTGCAGCGCTTGCTACGCTATCGTTCAACGCGTTCGCTCAAAACTATCCTTCAAAACCCATTCGCTGGGTCGTACCCTATACGCCAGGCGGCTACACCGATAACGTGACCCGTATCGTGACAGCAAAAGTTCAGACCATTTTGGGTCAACCCATCATCATCGAAAACAAGCCTGGTGCCAACTCGATCATTGGCGTAGACTTCGTGGCTAAAGCAGCGCCCGATGGCTACACGATTTTGACTGTCATCACGGCGCATGCCGCGAACGCCACGCTGTATGAAGGCAAGTTGCCCTTCGATCATAAAGCGTTGTCGCCGGTATCGCTCGTGGCCATCTCACCTTTGATTTTGACGACCAGCAAGCAGTTTCCCGTGAAAAACGTGGGTGAGTTGCTTGCCTACGCCAAGGCTAATCCAGGCAAAGTTGCCTATGGTTCGTCGGGTGTCGGGTCTGCGGCTCACTTGACCTCAGAACTGTTGCAAAGCACCGCCGGCGTCAACATGATTCATGTTCCCTACAAAGGAACGGCTCCCGCGCTGGCCGACTTGATGTCAAACAATATTCAAATGTTGGTCGATGTTCCCAGCTCGATGATGCCGCACGTCAAGGGTGGCAAGGTCAACGCACTGGCCATGTTTTCAAATCAGCGCTTACCGAGTGCTCCCGACGTGCCGACCATTAAAGAGTCCAATGGTCCTGCAATCGAATCCTCGAGTTGGGTGATGTTCTTTGCCCCTCCAGGCACACCCGCCGCGATTGTGGACAAACTCTCCAAAGCCGTCAACGAAGCCGTGAAATCTCCTGAAGTTTCCGCGCGCTTTACCGAGCTCGGTATTGTGCCCATGGGCCTGAATCCTGCAGAAACAGCCAAGTTTCTCGCAACCGAAATCGATAAGTGGGGCAAGGTCATCAAAACAGCCAAGGTCACTGTTCAATAATTTCAATTTTTTATGTTGTCTGTCTCAAGATGAATAAGTCTGTCGCCGCCAGCACGCAAGCTCCACTTAAGGCATCTAGTGCCATGAGCCCGCAGGCGGCGACCATGCCCATTTTATTGTCCTTGAGTTTTTGTCACCTGCTCAACGACCTGATTCAGTCACTCATCCCTGCGCTCTACCCGCTACTCAAAGCCGAGTTCAATCTCGACTTTGCTCAGATCGGCTTGATCACACTCGCCTTCCAGCTCACCGCCTCGCTACTCCAGCCCACAGTTGGCTTTTATACAGACAAACGCCCTCAGCCCTACTCCCTGGCACTAGGGATGGGCTCAACACTCATCGGTTTGCTGTTGCTCTCAGTCGCCAATAGCTACACCGTTGTCCTGATCGCGGCCGCGCTAGTCGGCACAGGATCGGCCATTTTCCATCCTGAGGCTTCGCGCGTCGCCCGCATGGCCTCGGGCGGGCGCTACGGAACTGCACAAGCATTATTCCAAGTCGGCGGCAACGTCGGTCAAGCAATCGGCCCCTTGCTCGCGGCTTTTATCGTGCTGCCACATGGCCAAGGCGCGATTGCCTGGGTATCGATGGCCGCCCTGATCGCGATGGCCTTTTTAACCCGTGTCGGGATGTGGTACGGCGCCAATCTGCGTCCCACCCTGAAAGCGGTTCATGCCAGCATAGAATCTAAAGACTCAGGACTGCCTCGCGGCAGAGTCCTTTTTCTCATCGCGATTTTGATGGTGTTGTTATTTTCCAAAAATGTCTACACCTCAAGCCTCACCTCTTTTTTCACTTTTTATTTGATCGAACGTTTTGATCTTCCCGTCCAGGCGGCTCAAGTTCAGCTGTTCATCTTCATGGCCGCCATCGCTGTCGGCACGCTCTTGGGAGGTGCACTGACTGACAGAATCGGTCGCAGACCGATGATCTGGATCTCCATTCTTGGCGTCCTTCCTTTTACGATGGCCCTCCCCTATGCCGATTTATTCTGGACAGGTGTTCTGATCATCATCATTGGCTTGATCACTGCCTCGGCCTTTCCTGCGGTCCTTGTTTACGCGCACGAAGTGATGCCAGGGCGCGTGGGACTCGTTTCCGGAATGTTTTTTGGTTTCGCGTTTGGACTCGGCGGACTCGGTGCAGCCATCATGGGCGGACTCGCCGATGTGTATGGCATCGCAGTCGTCTATAAGATCTGTTCATTTTTACCGATCTTGGGTGTGGTCGCTTGGTTCTTACCGGACATGACCAAGGAAAAAGAACGCTATCGTTCCATCACGGCGTAAAAACCCGCATCAGCCCTGAGTGTCATCGACTCGCTTAAAACTGATGACGAATCCCCACACCAAAGACAAAACTTTCAGCAGTATGGATCATCGCGAAATTTTGACCATAGGATGCGTATGTATAAAGATTCGTGCGCACAGATAGTTGTTGTGTGAGCGCAGCACTCAAGATTTGTTGCACTTTAAACTGAGAATCACTCGTCAATATTCCCTGGGGCTGCATCATCTGCCAAGAAGCTAAAAGTGTGACTTGCGAGGTCAGCGCTGCGGTGATCCCCACTAAATACGAATTTGCGCGTGCACCTGGTAAAAACAACATTGCACCAGGCGTCCAAGAAGTCGACGTCAATACCGAACCTGAGGTCGCCCCTGTTCCTTGAGCCTGACCGTTCGCAAAACCATTTTGCGCCTGTCCTACAGCCAAGGAGAGCTTCAGCACTTTGAAATCATACGCGCCGCCGAGTACCCAAAAAGAAGGGCTCACAGTGCTATTTGGTTGCGAAGCATCTCCATAAATCTTATCGTACGTCACGACCAAATCCAGAGGTCCTCGCTTGTATTGGGCGCCGAGGGTGATCGCACGCATATTTTGATTGGAGATAAAGTTGTATCCACCTGATGTCGCTGGACAGGAAAACGTGCTGATACAGTCTTGCTCACCGGCATAAATGGCGGACAACCCGGTCGAAAATGAATAACCTGCACCCAACGTCAACCCCGAGACAGGCGTGAGCTGCAACAGCAACATGTTGCCGTAGCGCGAAGTGTTTGTTGAGCCAAACGAGGAACCTATGTTGGCCTGACCAAAGCCCTCCTGAAAAGGATCGATGGATAAAAAGTAATTTGAGGCAAGATTGATTTGACGTCCCACATCGAGACGACCGACATCACGCAGCGTCATCCCCAACGTGGATTGTCGGCCGAATAAGCGTCCGCCCTGACCAGAAGTCCCTTGCCCGGGATTAAAGCCGCCCTCTAGAACGAAATTGACACCAAGTCCACCACCGAGATCTTCGTTGCCACGGAGTCCGAAACGCGAACCTGACTGGATGCCATTGGCGATTCCCAGAAATGACTGATTGAGGGGCCCTTGTGGCAGACCTCCTGAAAATGCTTCTTGTCGCACCCGATCATATTCAATTCCGAGGTCAATGATCCCGTATAACGTGACACCATTTTGCTGCGCCGCAGCGCCCGCACCGAATAGCCCAAGGCACACTAGTGCCGCGCGCATCAATTGGTGAAATGCGTTTTTAATTAATCGTCTGTGTCTCACGAAGGAGCCTTATCAAGATGTTGCAGGGTCCATTGAAGGAGAGTAATCTTTGTGAGATTCGTCCATACCACTCATATTTTGAAAGGTTAGTCATGTCTGTGCACAATCTTAAAACCAAAACTCAGGTCGATGCGCTCCAACAGGCCAAAATCCATCTCGCCGCCGCCAACCGACTGGCTGTCTTGGACGATCTGCACGAAGGGATCGACAACCACTTTACGATGACTGTTCCCGGTGCAAAAGACCGTTATTTGATTTTACCGTTTGGACTCCATTGGTCTGAAGCCCGCGCAAGCGACATGCTCGTGTTTAACGAAAATGGTGAAACACTCGAAGGCGAAGGCGTCGTTGAGCTGTCGGCACAATGCATCCACGCACCGGTGCATCGCATCACCGGCGCCAACGTTGTGTTGCACACACATCAAAACTGGGC
>Ga0164292_10005307_pt1 | contig 10550 bp, 11 predicted proteins | sample GEODES117metaG_FD_111486 | JGI IMG/M metagenome (GOLD analysis project Ga0164292, IMG submission 111486) | Eutrophic lake water microbial communities from Lake Mendota, Wisconsin, USA - GEODES117 metaG | ecosystem: Environmental > Aquatic > Freshwater > Lake | place: USA: Lake Mendota... | reverse complement strand
TTAGCTTCGATCTCGGCTTGACCTGTTGCGCGAAGAGATTCTTCGACACGTTGGGCAAGTAGGACCAAATCATCTTCATTGACTGGACGTCCCTGGCACGCCTTGCGAACACCGACAAGTACCTTCTCGCGGCTAAATGGTTCGGTCGCTCCAGATCGCTTAATGATGTTAAGCAAGGCGACCTCTTGAGTCGAGAAGCGTTGTGAACACTGTGGGCATTCGCGACGACGGCGAATCTGAGTGCCATCTTCGACAGGGCGAGAATCGATCACGCGTGAATCATCGTGGCGACAAAATGGGCAGATCATCCGGCGTGTCCTTTCTCGAAATCCATCACTTTTAGTTCAACTACATATAGTGGGGAATTGGAGAAACTACACTAGAAACACTAGTAATGGAAGTTTTCGCCTCTTGGACCCCTATATATAGTAGGAACTCTAAAGCATTTCTCGAGAGTTTGCCGGATGAACCCTACGACACGCCACAAAATCTTCTAAGGGGGCGGCGGTCACGTAAAAGTTAGGAATTAAGCGGGATTCGGATCTGCTGGCCAGCCTCAAGGTCGACGGTGGCGAGGTTATTGATTTCGAGGATATATGCCACGAGAGCGTGGGTATTTTCCCCTTCAGCGAGCTGGCTAGCGAGTGACCAGAGGGTCTCGCCAGGGGCCACGGTCACGGTGATATAGCGAGCGCTCTGGCTTGCAGCCTCTGCTGGGCGATCACCTGATGTGTTGGCCCCAGCTTCTCCGCCGGCCACTGAAGCCACCACGATAGCGAGAGAAAGAACCACGAGTGTGCGAGCTAGACGACCACGGCGATTGAGTCGCACGGACGGATTGATCGAAAAGCCTTGATTTATACTGCTTTCAGTGATGTTAAAAGCGCTCATGGTCTTTACTCCTGCTATCTAACAACCTTGGGGAAGGTTTTCGAACATCTGTTCGATAAGAGAACAATACCCCCGACCCCCGACAAGTGCAAGAGAAATTCGAACAGATGTTTGATTTTATCCACAATCTGTGGAACCATCTGTGCATGGCCAAAAAGATATCCCCAGATGGCGAGCTCACCGGCCGCCAAATCGAGATCCTCGACTACCTCAAAGCATCCGTTGAGAGTCAGGGCTACGCCCCTACCATGCGTGAAATCGGCGCCGCTGTCGGTCTCACCTCATCTGCCTCCGTTAAATATCAACTCGATATTCTCGAAGAGAAGGGTCTGATTCGTCGCGGTGACAACTCAGGTCGCGCTATCGAATTAGTGATTCCTGATTCCGAACTCGGCAGTGTCATCCCTGTCGGCAAAACACAATTTATCCCTCTCGTTGGATCTATCGCAGCAGGTGTCCCGATCACTGCAGACCAAATGGTTGAAGAGACAATGCCACTTCCTGAAAGTCTGGTCGGAAGCGGTGAGCTCTTTATGCTCAAGGTCAAAGGTGAATCGATGATCGATGCAGCTATCTGTGATGGCGACTTCGTTGTTATTCGTCAGCAGAAAGATGCCAACAACGGCGAGATTGTTGCTGCGATGATTGATGGCGAAGCAACGGTAAAGACCTTCTCTCGCAAGAGCGGCAAGGTCTGGCTACTGCCAGCTAATGATGCATTTGAACCTATCGATGGAACTCATTGCGAGATTCTAGGTAAGGTCACTGCTGTTCTTCGTTCTGTGCACTAGTTTTTGTAACTAGAGCGAGCGCTCGAATAAACGCGTTGCTAGCTTGATCAGCCATGAATTGCGATGGCCGGCAACCCACTTATATCCAAAGCGACCCAGCGGGCCAGAAGCACGAACAATAAAGCCGAGTATGTAATTGCCACGGCGGCCTAATAAAAAGGCGATTGCATCAGGTCCAACATAGACCTTTCTCCCACCAGAAAAACTGTGCACAACATGCACGGCCTTCGAACACTCTTCATATGTGAGTCCGTAGAACCCCAAGTCGGCTCGTTGATAGGCGATTGCATCCACTACTAGCTTCTTTGAGACCCAGGCCATCGTCGCTTCGCAGAAACGACATTCGCCATCTGTCAGAACAATAATCTCAGATGTCTCTGCGGAGCTCACTTACACCGACCGCTCTTTCAAAGACTTGATGAGTTTCCATGCCAAAAAGAATAAAAAGAACTGAAACGGCAGTCGCAGATAAGCAATCAGAGGCTCGGGCATAGGCCGATCGCTCCACTCAAAGGCCATATTGATATTGGCGGGATAGACAGCGATGAATAGCGCCAATGCACCGTAGGCGCCCCATAAGCGAAGTGACTTACCAAAGATCTGGGCAGTACTCGGTGAGAGCAGTGCTAACCCAATTGCAATTTCAGCCAGGCCACTGAGGTAGGTGTAGATGCGTGGATCACCCGGAAGTGCCGATGGCACAATCGCATCGAGCCCCGAAGGAAAAACAAAGTGCCCCACCCCTGCGCCAAGCAGGATGTATCCCATAATGCGACGAAGCTTCTGATCTGCCATCTGATTACTCATAGCTAATGGTTGCACGCCTTAAGAAATTACGAGCAGCTTTCCACTATCGGTTGTGGCAACTATCGCCCCATCAAGGCTGAGCTCTAAATCGCGGATTCGCTCCCCCACTCCGACCTTAACTACCTGTCCCACGGTGTCACGATCGCGAAGCTCAATAAATATCAATGCCTCTTCACGCAAAGTTCCCATGACTATCTGCGATGCCCACTTTCCCCAAGCAGGACCTGCAGGCAATTGAATCAATTCAGTAGGCGCAACTGATGGCACCCAACTGCGCAGCGGTTCTGGGAAACCTTCATGGCTACCTGTAACTGCAGGCTTTACATAATCTCCTGACGTATATGGCTCACCATAAGTAACAGCAGGCCATCCATAATCTCTGCCCTTAACAATTAAGTTGAGTTCATCTCCACCGCGTGGGCCATGTTCAGATGCATAGAGGTCTTTGCCTATCAACACGATTCCCTGCTGATTTCGATGTCCTTTAGAAATTTTCTCTACCTTAGATTTACTGATTTTAAAGAGTGAACCCAGATCTCCGCGCTTACTCTTTTGGTCAATCTCGGTGTATCCCAAATCCCCCACAGTCATATAAACATTAGATTTATCAATAACTTCAATACGACCAGCAGCATGCTGGACCGCACTTATCGGAACACAAGGCTTGCTAGTAAACCAAGTGCGCATGCGCTTGACTGAAGGCTTGGCGCTGAGATTGATTTGATAGGAAGCTAGAACCACGGAGACACAATCACGTGATGCGCTATAGCGCGGATAAGAGACGACTACATCTGCGCGATCAGTAATCGATGAAAGAACTCCTATATCTGTAATTGCAAAACGTGAGTCATCTAAACGCTCAGATTTATCTGCAACCCGTCCAAGTAGTCGTTCTGAATTATCTGTTAAGTCATAGAGGTAGAGACCAAATCCCCCTCTGCCGCCACCCAATAAGAAACGTCCATCTTCAAGACGTGCAATTGCTGCACCGCGTTCGCCGCCAGATGAAACTACATGCGATCCTGGAGTATCAAAGCTTTCGATATCGAGCTTTACGTAATCTTGATTGGCTTCAGAACTGACAGTCGTGATGACTGCCAAGACCATCGATGCCACAAGGATTGCGACCCAGATATAGAGTTGCCGTTTCACATCGCGAGGATATCGAGTGTTTTCTCGCATAAAGTGGTGAAACTCTGTGAGTATTCACAAAAGGATATTCACTTTTTTCGGGGGTCCCGAACAGGCCGGCAGGTATTTTTTCGATATGAAAATAATCGCTGCAGTCATTGCTGCTATCGCTGGACTTGTCTTTCTAGTCAGCCAGGGATCTTCATTATTCTCTGAATTAAAAACTCAGGTTTCTGGGCTGACATCTCAAGCTACGGATTTACTCCCTGATGGTGACACCTATGCACTCGGCCTTGCTGAGGGAAAAAAGATGCTCGAGAATTCAAGTTACCTCGATCAACTTAACATCTCTCTTATCCCAGGGGCCGCCGAGATAATTGCCAGCATTAAATCTGGCCAAATCACTAAAGAACGGATTTCAGAGATTGCCGGACTCTATTTCCCGGTAGCTGCTGTTCAAGCAGGCATCCTTGATGTCTCGGCTGAGAACAAAGCCGAATTTATTCGTGGCGTTCTAGAGGGATACTTCCCGGTCCAATAACTCTCTACTACTCTTATGAGTATGAATCGAGTTATTGCCTTTACCCGCTACGCCGTCTTTATTCCTGCAATAGCTTCAATCTTGGGTGCTCTCTTGCTCATGGTCAAGGGCTCGGTAGAGATGGTTCGCACCATCATCGATGCGACGCTTAACGACGCAAAGTTAAAACTGACAATCGTTGAGGTCCTTACGGCAGTCGATGCGATTCTTCTTGGCACGGTTCTTCTTGTTATTGGTTATGGACTCTACGAGCTCTTTATCGATGAAGACCTTGAGGTCCCTGTCTGGCTGCAGGTCCACGATCTCGATGATTTGAAATCAAAGTTGATTGGGGTAGTTGTTGCTCTAATTGCAGTTATCTTCGTGGGTGTTTTTGTCGATGTCGATCGCGCTGAAGATGTAATCTCATTCGGTGTCGGAGCAGGCGCTCTCGTCACAGGCCTAGCCCTCTTTAGCTTTGCTACAAAGAAAGAGACGAGCAAGCGATATCCAAGAACCCCGTCGGTCTAAACCGCTTACTAATTAAGCGGTTTTGAAAGAGATTACTGCTACTGGTCCCACGATTTGAGGGATATCAATAGTCACCCAATCGCCATCGCGCTTGAGATCAACACTTGCACCATTGAGGTACTTCGCGCTGGCATCAACCACCTGGCTAGCCGGAATCAGAACCTTGGTCGGGCCAACAGATTCGATATGAGCAAAGACTTCTCCATCAAGTGCTGTCCAACGAACCCACGGTGATTCAGATGGTGCAAAACCAACAGCTGGCTGTGTTCCGTAAATTGCTCGTGAATTAACTTTCATCCAGTCGCCGAGTTCGCGCAAGACCTTCTGCTGAAGTTCTGGAATTTCACCTGATGCAGTTGGACCAACATTAAGTAGAAGGTTTCCGCCGCGAGAGACGATATCGAGAAGATGATGAAGCAACTTTGAGATATCTAAATAGTGCTCAGCTGTCTCAACTTGGTTATAGCCAAATGAATAACCAACACCGCGATTGTTCTCCCAGACGCCCCCATCTTCGACATGCAGGTTCATCTTGTACTCACTTGTTTTATAGTCACTATGAGGCACACCCCAACGGTCATTAACCAGACCTGTAGGCACTTTCTCGTAGTAATAATCAAAGAGTGCTGGCAGAGAATATTCACCTTCGCGCTTTGAGAAATCAGGCCAGTTAATATCATTAAAGATAACCTCTGGCTTGTATTTATCAATCAGATCGACAACATGCTCGTAGCAATACATCGAATAAGCAGCATCCGATGGGCGCTCTAGCTCGTATTCGGCGCTATGGGGAGGCAAATCTGTGATTGACCAATCCAAACCACCTGAGTAATAGACGCCAAAACGTAGCCCTGCTGCGCGGACGGCACTTGAAATATCAGCAATCAGATCTCGCTTTGGGCCTCTATCGACTGTATTGCGAGTACCTGTTCCGGGTGCTTGCCAGAGCGCGATTCCGTCGTGGTGCTTTGTTGTTGGAATTACATACTGGGCGCCAGCGTATGCAAAGAGTTCTGCCCATGCTTTAGGGTCAAACTTCTCTGCCTTCCACTGATCAAGGAAATCATCGTAAGGAGCGCCACCATGAACTTCTTGATGGTGCTTCTGTGCAGGAGAACCCTCAATACGAATAGTGTTGAAGTACCACTCTGCATAAGGGTTATGCGGAAACCAATCCTTTGCATCCAACGTACCGAGTTCTCCGACAGGTTCACCCCAAGCAGGAACTGAATAAGCGCCCCAGTGAATGAAGATTCCAAAGCGAGCGTTAGCAAACCATTCAGGCGCGCTGCGCTCAAATCTTTCCCACTTCACTGCATCTGCCATTTTCTTCTCCCTTTTCTTTGGATTTACCAATTACGAATCGATACCGAGGCTGGATCGCCACCAAAATCTAGAACAATGACAGGCATAAGTCCTGAGACTTTGCCGCCACGGACATCAATGATTATCTCGCCGTCAGGATCGGAGTCGTGGGCGTCATTAATGGCAGTCCTACGGGTAAATGAAAGCTCATCGTTACTCCCCAAAACCTTTGCAGATTTCAAGCGAGCAACCTTAACTCCTCGAACAACAACACTTACTTGTGGTTCGGCAAAATTATGTAAATAGATAATCTCACCGCGTCGAGTAGATGGTCCGTAGTACTGCCAATCTTCAAGCCCTGGCAGAACATTTTCAATACTTGCAATATTGGTCTTCATCCAGATAGCTAAATCTTCTAGCGTTTTAGCTTCTTCTTCAGCCAAAGAACCATCAGGTTTTGGTCCAACATTGAGAAGTAAATTTCCTCCACGCGAGACAACTTCAATGAGTGTACGCAAGATTTCATAGGTGGATTTATAAGTTTTATCGGTCGGAACATATGCCCATGAGTAATTGATGGTCATGCAACATTCCCAAGGCTCATTCAGAGGTTTTGGTGGAATCCACTGCTCTGGAGTTCGATAGTCGCCTTGCGTAAAGAGTCTGTCATTAATGAGTGTCTTTGGTGAGATAGAACGAATGTGATCTCCAAAATCTTTAGAGTTCCAGGTCTCGTCACTTCTCTCCCATGCGCCGTCAAACCATAAGAGATCAACAGGACCGTATTCGGTCAGTAGCTCAGTCAATTGATCTTTGGTGTATTGACGAAAGTTCTCCCATTGCTCTTGGGTGCCGATAGGTGGGCTCTCTCCGAAAACATAAGGGCGATACTCATCTTTCCATTCCAGATAATCACTATGGCCCCAGTCGGCTAATGAGTAATAGATGCCTACTTTGATGCCGACTTCACGGGCTGCATTGACATATTCGCGCAAAATATCGCGGCCCGTATTGTGAAATATTGATGACGAAATATTTCGATCGCCAAATTTAGATGGCCAAATTGCCCAACCGCTGTGATGTTTTGCGGTAAAGACTGCATATTTACATCCAGCATCTTTTGCTTTCTGTAGGAACTCTTTTGGATTCCATAAAACAGGATTAAAGGTTGTTTCGGTGGAACGATACTGATCAACTGTAACCAGGCCCCCGAGAGGAAGCGCAAAATTAACGTCCCCCAACATGGGCCACGACATCTCGATACCCTGTTGGCTTGCATGGTCAAGACAAATGAATAGACCTAGTCCAGCTCCGGTAAACCAATCTGCACAACGTTGTTGATGGCCACTTATGAGAGGATGAAAATCATTTAACCTCGGTGCCAACGCTTCCTTATCGAAAACGGTGGATTCTGTGGCCATCACAACATCTATCTTGCTCGACTAGTTAAAAGCTACGACAGTTGGTCCTTCGACCTTAGGAGCAGCAATAGTCATTGAGATCTTAGAACCGCTGCGTGTTACCGCAATTGAGCCGCCACCCAAAACTGTTGCAGTTGAGATATCAACTGCGCTCTCTGGAGCATCGAATTCAACTGAACCTGTTGCATCGATGATTGCAAAACGCTTCTTGCCATTTGCTGTCCAACGAACCCAAGGAGAGTCAGATGGCTTCACATCAGCAGCTGGGCGAGATGCATAGATTGCGCTCTTATTCACATCAAGCCAAGCACCAATGCCTTCAAGGACCTTGCGCTGGAAGGCAGGAATCTCACCATCAGCTGTCGGACCAACGTTAAGAAGTAGGTTTCCACCGCGAGAGACAATATCGATGAGGTGGTGTTGAGCAGCGTTAATGCTCATATAGTGCTTCTCATCTTCAACTTGGTTATAGCCAAATGAAAGTCCGATACCACGACAGTTCTCCCAAGCAGCACCGCTCTCATTATCGAGTGAATGCTGGTACTCACTTGTCTTGTAATCAGAGTGAGGTACTCCCCAACGGTCATTGATTACACCTTGAGGGACGCTCTTGTAGTAGTGATCAAAGATTGCTGCAAGGGAATAAGCACCCTCACGCTTTGCGAAATCTGGATATTCAATATCGTCCCAAAGAACATCTGGCTTATATTTGTTAATCAAATCCATGATGTGCTCATAGCAATACATTGCATATGCAGCATCACTTGGACGGAATCCGCGTACATGTTCTCCGATGGTCATTGGAGGGAAGTTATCGACGCTCCAGTCGAGTCCACCTGAGTAATAGACACCAAATTTGATTCCGGCCTTGCGAACAGCATCTCCGATAGCCCCAACTAGATCGCGCTTTGGGCCACGTGAGACAGTGTTACGAGTACCTGTTCCTGGTGCATCCCAGAGTGTGATTCCGTCGTGGTGCTTTGTTGTTGGAATTACATACTGCGCGCCAGCCTTTGCAAAGAGCGCTGCCCAATCATCTGGATTGAACTTGCTCGCCTTCCATTGATCCAAGAAATCGTCATATGGTGCGCCGCCATAAACCTCTTGCTGGTGCTTCTGCGCCGGAGATCCCTCAATGCGAATTGTGTTGTAGTACCACTCTGCATAAGGATTGTGCTTCATCCAAATACTGTCATCAACTGTTCCGAGTTCGCCCGTTGGTTCTGCCCATGCTGGAACAGAGTAGGCACCCCAGTGGATAAAAATTCCGAATTTCGCATCACTAAACCAAGTCGGAACTGGACGCTCAAAACGCTTAAATACTTCTAGATCCATTTTCTATTCTCCTTAATTGGTTTACTATGAAAATTCAATAACAGTCGGGCCAGCTACTTTTGGTGCTGGCACAGTCATTGAAATCTTATTTGCGGCGCTCTTGACCTCAATTGCACCGCCGCCGAGGATTCGAGTGTTCTTGAGCTTTGTCACCCGCTCTGGAACATCAATCTCTACTGCACCAACGGCGTCGACATAAGCAAAGATGCGGTCGCCCTTCTTTGCCCAGCGAACCCATGGTGCATCTGATGGAGCAATATCGGCCACTGCTCGAGTTGCATAGACACCTTCGCTATTGATTGCCATCCAATCGCCAAGACCCATCAAGACCTTCTTCTGAATTTCAGGAATCTCACCAGATGCAGTTGGGCCAACATTGAGCAAGAAGTTACCGCCGCGAGAGACGATATCTAAGAAGTGGCGAAGTGCGCTCTCAGTGCTGAGTGAGTGCATCTCAGATTCAACTTGGTTGTATCCAAATGAAAGGCCAATACCGCGGCAATTCTCCCAAGCGCCGCCATCTTCATTGTCGGCCATAAACTGATATTCACTCGTCTTGTAATCGGCGTGAGTTGTCGATCCCCATCGGTCATTTACAACACCGTGCGGCACCACTTTGTAATAGTGCTCAAAGAGAGCGGCCAGTGAATACTCGCCACCATGCTTTCCAAAATCAGGCCATTCGATGTCGTTCCATAGGACATCTGGCTTATAGCGATCAATCAAATCAATAACGTGCTTGTAGGCATACATCGCATACGCTGCATCATTAGGTCGAGTAAGTCCGTTGCCATCATGACCTGTGTTATCAGTAATAGCTGGCAATGTTTTGGTAACTTCCCAATCCAATCCACCGGAGTAATAGACCGCAGAACGTAAACCTGCCTTGCGCACTGCAACAGCAAGGTCGCCGATAATGTCGCGCTTTGGGCCACGGTGAACTGTGTTGCGAGTACCAGTACCTGGCGCATCCCAGAGCGTGATTCCGTCATGATGCTTTGAAAGCGGAACGATGTACTGCGCACCAGCATAGGCAAAGAGCTTCGCCCACTCATCAGGGTTAAACTTTTCTGCTTTCCACAAATCTAGTAGATCGTCATAGTCGCAATCATTGAAATTCTTCTTATGATATTCACGAGCAGGGGATCCTTCGATACGGATTGTGTTGTAGTACCACTCCGCATAAGGATTGTGCTTAAACCAGTGTTTCCAATCATCGATGGTGCCAAGTTCGCCAATTGGTTCTCCCCATGCAGGCACAGAGAAGGCGCCCCACGAAACCATGAAGCCTAACTTTGCATCAAGAAACCACTCTGGGACTGGACGATCAAAACGATCGAAGACGTTATCTACCAATTTCTTAGCTCCACATCATTAGGGTTACCACTGAGATCAACCACTATCACCGGAATAATGCTGGAAAGGTCGGCGCCACGTGTATCGATGATGACCTCACCCAATGGATCCTTTGATGTCACATCATTAATTGCTGTTCTGGTTGTGAAAGGCAATTCTTTTTCTGTACCTAGAATCTTGATTGATTTGATGCGCGCAACAGGGATATCTCGTGCAACAACCGATTCTTCAGGTTTTGCAAAGAGGTGAAGGTAAAGAAGATGATCGCGCTTTGTGCTTGGACCATAGAATTGCCATGGCTCAAGACCTGGTTCTGCGCCGACAACGCTCTCTTTATTAACTTTCATCCACTTGGCTATTGCAACCAAGAGATCACGTTCTTCTGGGACAAGTGATCCGTCGCCCCGTGGCCCAATATTAAGCAAGAGATTTCCGCCGCGAGAGACAACTTCAATGAGTGTA
>Ga0164292_10005306_pt1 | contig 10551 bp, 11 predicted proteins | sample GEODES117metaG_FD_111486 | JGI IMG/M metagenome (GOLD analysis project Ga0164292, IMG submission 111486) | Eutrophic lake water microbial communities from Lake Mendota, Wisconsin, USA - GEODES117 metaG | ecosystem: Environmental > Aquatic > Freshwater > Lake | place: USA: Lake Mendota... | reverse complement strand
GCACGCACACCGCGCTCGTCGACACCGGCTACGTCAAGCATCAGGACCTCACCCTCGCCGTCGTGCGCCGCGCGCTCGGCGAGCGCCCGCTCGACCTGCTGGTCAACACCCACCTGCACAGCGACCACTGCGGCGGCAACGCCATCCTGCAGGCGCACTACGGCGTGCGCACGCTGGTGCCCGCGGCCAGCGTCGACGCCGTGCGCGCCTGGGACGAGGACGCCCTCACCTTCGCCGCCACCGGCCAGCGCTGCGAGCGCTTCGTCTGCGACGGCGCGCTCGACGACGGCCAGACGATCGAGCTGGGCGGCCTGTCGTGGCGGGCCATCGCCGCCCCCGGCCACGACCCGCAGGCGCTGATCCTCTATTGCGCCGCCGAGCGCGTGCTGATCTCCGCCGACGCGCTGTGGGGCAACGGCTTCGGCGTGATCTTCCCCGAGCTCGAGGGCGAGTCCGGCTTCACCGAGCAGCGCGCCATCCTCGAGCGCATCGAGGGCCTCGACGTCGCCGTCGTGATCCCCGGCCACGGCCCGATGTTCACCGACGTGCGCGGCGCGCTGCGCACCGCGTGCGAGCGGCTCGAGTACCTGTCGGCCGACCCGCAGCGCAACGCGCTGCAGGCGGTGAAGGTGCTGCTCAAGTTCCTGCTGCTCGAGCACGAGCGCGTGCCGCTCGAGGGCGTGGGGGCGCTGCTGTCGTCGATTCCGCTGACGACGAATGCGAATGCGCGGTACATCGGGATGGAGGCGGATGCGCTGACCGAATGGGCGATCGCGGGGCTGCTGAAGGCGGGGGCGGCGCGGGTTGAGAGTGGGGAGTTGCTTAACGCGTAACGCAGGCCAGCGACGATCGGATCAGGGCGGCCATGACTCGGACTCCCGGCATGCGGGCCGGCTGGGCCGGTTCGGGCATGGCAGTCAACCATTGCTCGGCTCCGCCATGCCGTCGTCGCTCGACGATGCGAGACCCGCGACGACGTCAGAGGCTTGACGGCCGCGCCAATCGGCGGGCAACTGCGGCGCGTCCGGTCGAGCGAGTGGTCGGGCCTCGCCCGTGGCGCTGCACCTACTGCATCGAGTTCAGTCCGAAGACGTTGCCCTCGGTATCCCTGCACAGCGCGACCCAACCGAACTGGCCGATCGAGAACTTGGGCCGCATGACCGTGCCGCCGGCCGCCACGACGCGCGCCTGCTCCACGGCGCAGTCGGCCACGCTGAAGTAGACCATGGTGCCGCCCGGTCCCGGACGACTCTGAGGAGACTTCACGAGTGCGCCCGCGGCGCCGTAGGCGCTCATGTTCGCCGGAAAGCCCCGCATGAGGGTCTCACCGGTCGGATCCTCGATCGACTCCAGTCGGCACGCCAGTACCGCCTCGTAGAAGTCCGCAGCGCGGGCCATGTCGTGCACGTGCAAATCGAACCAGCCGATTGCGTTCGTCTTTTCCATCGCAAGCTCCGTTTTTGAAAGCAGAGCCGTGACGTTAGCGGCCTGGAACGGGGCCGTCTTGTATGGATCAGACACGGAAGCGCTTCCGGTATTGCTCTGGCGTGTAGCCGGTGGCGTGCCGGAATGCATGGGTGAAGTGGGCCTGGTCGGCGTAGAGATCGAGGTAGTGCTTCCGGAACGACTGCTGCACGCGGAGCACCTTGAGCAGGTCATGCGGCGCGAAGCCCGTGAGTCGCTGCAACGTGCGCTGCAACTGCCGGGTGGACAGCCCCACCAGCGCCGCCATGTCGGCGACAGACCGGATGGCATCGAGATTCGACAGGATTCGCGCGGTGATCACATTCGCTCGGGCATGACCATGGGACATGCACCAGCGCACCAGCTCGGCCAGCACAGTCGTCATGTCCAGGAACTCGAGACCCACGAGCCGCCGACACGTCTGCACCAGCGGCAGCCCGCCCACGTACGGCGTTCCGACATACCTGTCCAGGATCTCGGTGCGGTCTCCCTGCCAGGCGCCTGGATAGAACTGGACCCCGGCGTAGTGGAACGACCTGCCGAGGTTGAGCGTCGTCGCTTGCGTATGGAGCGCAGTGACTCCGGCGATCTCGGGGTCGACGAGGTTGAACAGGAGGTTCACGCACGCGTCGGGTAGCGCGTGATAGTGGAAGTCATCCGGCAGCGTGGCGAGCGTCCGCAGCTCCCAGAAGCAGTGAACCACTTCGGACAGGTCGTCGGTGGGCGGCGATTCGGTGTAGCGCACGGCCGATCCACGGATCGAGAAGCCGTCGACGGTCGGGGCATACATCGGTGTCGGCTCGGGCAACTCGCACCTCGGAATCGGAAGGCGCACCGTGGGGCTTGCGCGGTGCCGCGAAGGACGGCCGGCCGGTCAGCCCGGCTCGTGGTCGGACTGCACATGCCACCACCTCGGCCTGCGCGACACGTACGAATGGGCCGTAGGTGCCAAGTCCTTCAGGTGCGGCTTGTCGAAGATCCCCGTGGCGAGGGCGACCGTAGGCGCATCGTCGATGGCGCCGAGGGTGCTGCCGCAGACGCTGCAGAACGCGCGGCTCGAATACGGTGACGACCGCCAGACCGAAGGCCGCCCGCCGGGGCCCGTCCACTCGACCGCATCGCTCGGGAACTCGACCCAGGCGAGCGTCAGGGCGCCGGAGTGTCGGCGGCACGTGGCGCAGGAGCAGGTGTGGGGCTTGCCGGGCAGGCCGGTCGCGCGGAAGCGGATGGCGCCACAGAGGCAGCCGCCTTCGTAGAGCTTGGGGTTCATGGGGGTGGGGTGTGGTGGGGGAACGGAGTTGTCGTTCACACATCCCGTTCGGATGATGGCGTGCGCCTGCTCAGCCAATACGCCACGACGAAATACAGGCAGGTCCCCAGGAGCCCGCTGTAGAGACAGAGCTTGTGCAGCGCACTGACGGAGATGACGCCGAGGAACGGATTGTTGAGCGCGACCGGCGCAAACGGCTCGACATCGCCGTGCATGATGCTGTCGAGCAGCACGTGACTGAACGAACCGATGAAGGCACTCGTCATTGCGACAGGCCAGCTGATCGGCAGATGGTGTACCTGACCGATGAAGCGTAGACCGAACTCCGTAGCGTACTTGCCGGTCAGTCCAGATCCGATGCCGATGAGGGTCGCGCCGATGTAGGTATGCGTGAAGCCATGCAGGTGCCCCTCGCCGGTGAGCAGAACGACCAGAGGTTGGAGATCCATGATGATCTGAGCCCACCCGAACACCATGAGCGAGAAGCTTCCCTGGAGAAGCGCCTTCACCAGCAGGCCGGGCCCCATGTGGAACGGGGTGAATGGCACGGTCAGTCCTCGGGCGTGGCGTTACATTGAGCGGCGGCGTGCATCCATGCAATGCAAGTCTTCGCCAAGGCTCGCCGAACCAGTACGGCGCGAGCACCGCCAAAGCGTGTCGGAGGGCGAACCACGCTGCACCGGCCTACCGCAGCACGTAGCTGGCCAGTACGGACTGGACCTCATAGATGCTCAGCTTCTTGTTGAACTGCTTCTGAATCGGCGCTGCGGTGCCGGAAATCCAGATCTTCAGTTCCCCATCAAGGTCGAACGTACCCGCAGTCTCGATGCTGAAGTGCGTAATGCTCTTGTAGGGGATCGAGTGGTACTCGACCTTGCTGCCCGTGATCCCTTGCTTGTCGACGAGCACGAAGCGCTTGTCGGTGAAGACGAAGTAATCACGGATGAGTTGGTAGGCATGCTCCACCTTCTCGCTTGGAGCGAGAATCTTGCTGAACTCCGCTTGGATCTTCTCAGCGTCGATCTTCGAGGCGTTGCCAAGCATTCCGTCGAGTAGTCCCATGTGTGCCTTCCGATGAGAGTGGATTGTGCGGAGTCGACGCTCTTGGTGACCGCGCAGCCTAGCGCTGACCATGAACGACGGCTTCCATGGGCCGGCGCGGAGCGGGCCATTCGCAGGCGGCGGCGCGCCGGCCCGTTCATGCCGTCCGCGCCAACCTATGGTTGGACCTCGCGCTACTCCGCAATGACATGACACCCCCTTCCGGCATCGGATGGCGAATGGCAATGCATTCGTTCGAATCACCCACAGCCGGAATGACCGGCGAGGCCTGCTGAATTCCTGCGGAAGCGCGTAGCCCGACCAGATCAATCGGCCGGTAGCACGAACCCGAGCACTCCGTGACCGCGAGAAAGGATCGAGGGATCGAGCGCGAGAATGCCCAGCCGCCAATGGCCACTCCGACGCCATGTGCGGCACCAAGTGCGAGGTATCTTTTGATCACCATCGGGCGCTGACGCTGAAGCGAACCGGCGAGCCACGGTTTGGCGCGGCACGCCGCGCATGAGACGACCGCCGGCCGTGGCACGAATTGGTTCGTCCGGTCGAGCGCAAGGCGATGCCGCACCCTTGAAACATGATGCTAGTGCACCCGCTTGTAGAGATGGGTCTTGCCAGAACGCTTGGACGTAAGCCTCAGCTCGGACTCGTTTGCACCGAGGACTTCGTCAATATCGACAAAGCCCGGCTGAATGCCAGGCTGCGATGATCGTTCGTAGCGCCACTCCAGCGTCGATCCCGAAAGCGACCAGGTACCGGAGGCCACCATGAATGGCTGCTCGTTCACCGTGGTCGTCGCTGTGAACTTCGAGTCTTGGGTCAGCCGGATGGAAGTCGTGATCGTCGCACCGCTGGTGTGTTTTGCGGAGACCATCCACTCACCGATGAGCGACTGCGGCGTCGTGGGTTGCTGTGCGAACGAGAGCGAGATGAAGAGCAAACTCATCAGCACTGAAGCGAGGAAGGAGCGCGCCTTCATAGTGGTCCTGTCCGTCGAATGATCGGGCCTTGTGCAGCCCCAGGTTTCTCTTGATGGATTCGCTTCAGCGCGCCCCGCTTGCATGATGGGTCAAGCTGACCGGAAAAAGGTGTTCCCTGAATGTGCGCAGCGATGACCATAAAGCCCTAGCTGTACTTGAGTGTCAGATAGATGGGAACCGACATGAAAGCCCAAAAAACAAGCCAAAACAAGTAGCGCTCAATGTGCTTGACCTGCACCTCGGACTTGCCGAATCTCTTGGCGATTGCATTGATTGCAGCGCCAGTAAGGTCTGCTATCGCACTAAAGACAACGTCAGAAAGCGCCATGAATTTTCCTAACGCCGCCCCGAACGGCGGCTCGAATGGGCCGGCCGAAACGACAAACCGAACTACAGCGCTTTCGGACGAGCAAGTAGCGGGTGCATGTTGAGGTCGAACGTAGAACCGACAGGGGCTGCGCGGCCTTATCGCGTAGCGTCCGTATTGACTGCCGTGTTAGGAGAATAGGGCGTGGTAAGGCGCCGCAAGGACATCGGCGCTGGCTCTACCGTGACCAAACCGACGAGTGCATAGCCCCCTTTTGACGCGTCACTCTTCATTGTGAGCCGGCAGAAGGCATTGACCATATTCTGAATGCAAGCAATGTCGAACTGTCTTGGCATATCGCCCGGAAAAGAGGCCAGGTATTCCCCTCGCTCTGAATCTGTCGATGCTCTGTACTCACAGCCAGCGTCGCAGCTGATGCTCTTCCACGGAGACGCGCCCCCCTCCTTTCCCTCCATAACCCATTTCCCATTGACCTTGGACAAGCGCATCTCTATGCCGCTGGGCTGCCCGTCCTTACCGTCCAGTGAGTAGGTGGCGATATCAAAATCCGATATGTCGCCAGCAGCCGCCAAAGCTGGAGCAAGAAGGGTCGATGCAAGAAGCAGTCGCTTAGGCATGCGCAATCCTCTTGATGTGCATTCCGTTCACAGGACTCTACTAGCCCTTCTCCCTGAGTCATATAACCACAATGGGCGGTCACACGCCCAAACCAATGGACAGCGGATCTCGGCGACCAATGCAGGCTGATTCGCCGGGAGGGTAGGCGCAGCATTCGGAGTCGTCGCTCGCGCCTTACCTAGCCTAAGCCTCCGGTCAAGACTTCCTTAGCCCACACGGGTCGTGTCGGATTCGCAACGCGCCCCGTGTTGCCTGCCGTCGGTACGGCGAAAATGTCCGCCCGACCGGAGCCGCGCTGGCAGAACGGCGCCGAACGCTTGCAATGGCGTCTGGACAATTAGCGCAGAGAGCGCCGTGCCGCCCCGACATGGAGAACCCGATGAAGACTTCATGGAGCCTCGCGATCGCACTCATCGGCGCGGTGCTCGCCCAGGGATGCGGCGGTGGCGGCTCGCCCACACCGGCTGCGGCACCGGCCGCCTCCGTCGGGCAAGCGGATATCTCGGTGAAAGTCGAAGGGCCGTCCGAAGTCACCGGGGGGACCGGCGGCCGCTACGTGGCGAGCGTGACGAACGTCGGCTCGGCGACCGCGACAGACGTTCCGGTCGCTTTGACCGTGAATGGGAGCACCGGCACCCCGTCCTTCGCCTGCGCCGCGTCTGGCGGTGCAGCGTGTCCCGCCTCGGTCGCGATGAGGATGACGATCCCGTCGCTGCCCCCCGGAGGCACGCTGTCGTTCACGATGACGTTCCACGTGTCGTGGCCGCCGAGCCCGACCAGAGATGTGTCGGTCCACATCGCGTCGAGCACCGCCGGCGACCCGCGGACGGACAACGATGCCGCTCGGATGTTCACCGTCGTCGGCAGCCCGTGGTCAGGTCGGTTCACGCTGTTCGGCACCGACGCGCGACAGTACACGCTGGACCTGGATCGGGACGTGTTCAGGTACACACTGAGCGGTGAGGGATTGGCGGAGTCGGCCGTCCTTCAAGGCGAGATGGATGGCACCAGAGTCGCCAGGATTCCGACGGGCCCGGAGTCGGCATCGCCATCGAAGCTTCGCCTTCGGCTGGGACCCGATCTCGTCGCCGGCAGCCTCACCCGGAGCGACGGGGAGATCGTGCCGTTCGTGGGCGTGCGCCGGTTCGTCGAAACGATCGGCGAGCTGCCGACGGGGGATATCTCGATCATCGGGCGCTTCGCACCCCTCTATGCGGTGCGTTCCGCACGCTTCGGCGGCGGCAGGATGCAGCTCTGCGTGTCGATGTACCAGGAGTCGATGGACGACTGCCCGCTGGCCTCGATCATCACTTACGATCTGTCCATGGACGCCGGCGAGATCCTCGGGGTCGCTCCTGACCGGTCCACGCTGCGCTTCCGCATCGCGCGGATCGGCGATGCGTTCGTCTATCTGCAGTCGGAGCGGTCCGCCGACAACAAGTCGGCGTTCTGGATCGGTCTGCGCGCCGTCGCCCGCCCTGCCGCAGTGGGCTCGGTCCGGACGATCGTCGGGGCGACCACCGACGAAGGTCCGCTCACCGCCTCGATGACCGCGACGGACGACACGGGCCGCACGCATGTGTTCCGGGCGACTGGCGCGCTCGCCGAGTGGCCGACGGACATGACCTTCAATGGAACGGCGACCGTGCCGGGCGTCCACTATGGACTGAGCGATAGCCTGCAGCTCGTGACGCTGCTCGACCATCCGCTGCTGTCGGTGACGGTGACGACCCGGCCAAAAGTGGAGATGGGAATCTTCGCGCCCTGAACGGCAGTGGCAGCGGCGGCAAGACCATCGATATGGGCTATTGACTACTGGGCTCGCGCGCAGTCAGGCGATTCGAAGCGCGGTGCTCACGAGCGACGTTCAAACGTTCCTGGCCTGCTGAGCCGAGCCCCCTTCAAGGGATGATCCAGCCCGCCGTCTCCGTACCCTTCCGAGCGTTGACGTCCCCGAACCTGACGCACCGGTGATCAGGAAACGCACTGAATGTCTGCGCAACTTCGCGCTCACCGGCGCGCCGCAGCAGAGCCCTTTGGGCCGGTTGGCGAAGATGGTTCGAAGGCTCGCCGACCGGGCCAAAGGGCCCTGCTGTGGCGCGTCCGGCGCAGCTGCATATTAGGCAACAGAACGATGGAGCGACCTCGCTGATAAGAGGTCGTCATCACCCAGCGATCGCAAGTCCGATGACGTCAACGTCAGTAGAGCCTGCGTACGTCCTGATGCCGCGACGAACTCAACCTCGAATACATCAGGCGCGTAGACCTCGACGATCGCCCCGATGTCGCCAGCGCGTAAGCCCTCCACTGCGATGTCGTGAGTGAGGGCTACCGTATCCAAGATCTGATGCATTGCTTACCCCGGAAACGCTGTGATGAGGCGAGGCAGGTCGCTGCGCGGCGCGACGAGCCAGACTGTGACGAGCCGCGCGCTCCTGCCGGAAGGTCCGATTACGCTACCACTGACCTCCCACTTCTGGCCATAGGCGGTGGGCTTTCCCGGCGCGCAAGCGCCGCTGCGGGCAAGCTGGCGTAGGTCGGCATCCAAGCGCTGCCACTGCTCTGGGCTGTACCCAAGCACGCGAAACACGTGGGCCTTGAATCGCCCGGTTGGGTGGCTCGACGACAAGAGATAGTCAGCAATCTTCGCCGGATCAATCTCAACCGCGCTGAAATCGGGGTTCATGTCGAGCGAAGTAAGATGCTGCCTAACGTTCGGGCTAAGCGGGCGAAGACGGCAGGCCGCCAGCGCCCGGACGGTGCAGATGTACTGCGTACCACAGTCCGGGCGCTGGTAGCCTGCCGTTGGCGCTACGCTTGAACGAGCGGTTAGGTCCGCGTCCGCGGAAACCAGTACGCGACTGTCTTTCCTGCGGGGAAGTGATGACCATTCTCATACGCGACGAGGTTGTGCCGGCCGACGGAGGCGGACAGTAGATTGAGAGCTGTGAACGCTGCAAGACCGGCATCTCTCTCGTGCTCAGTTGACGCCTTGTTCAACACTGTGGCGGCAAAATCCTGCGCTGCTGAGGATACGCGCAATAGCGCCTTGGGATGTGCTTCTGAAACCTGCGCGTCACCGCGCATACCTTTCAAGCCGCTCCTGGAGCGTACTGGTATGCAACTCAAACAGGTTGTTGTCAAAGTCGTAGAAGTACAGGGAGCGCCCCTCTCCTTCAACCCGCGGACGGGGGGGCTTTACCTCGACACCTGCCGAGATCAGACGGCGCTCGTAGTGCTCGAGTGCATCTTCATCGACGGCAAACGCGACATGGCGATACGAACGTCCGAGTGGCTCGCCCTGCATGACCGCCAGCCAAACACCACCGAGCAAGAAGAACTTCTCACGAGACAGCGAGAACTGACGATCTCCGCTGTCATAGACCTCCGATGCACCGAGCGCCTCTCGAAGCAGTTTCGATGTGCGCTCGACGTCGCGCACGATGAAAGTAAGGTGGCTGATTCCTCGGATAGTCATGGGAGTTCTGACGGTAGCGTTGCATAGCGGCTTGCACGGGCGGGCGCGCGGCGGACACTACAAGGGCCGTGGGGCGCGGGTACGTGCAAGCCATCCGCTGCAGTGAAAAAGTTAGGGAAACGCTGAACAATTCGAGCCATCCGCCTGCCTAAGCCGGTAAAATTTCGATCATGTCGAAACACACGCCACCCCCGAAGCAGCTGAGCTTCGCTGCCTACGAGTTCTCGCGCAAGAAGCGCGTGACGCGCCGCGAGAAGTTCCTCGCCGAGATGGAGCGCGTGGTGCCGTGGGCTCGGCTGGAGGCGGTGATCGAGCCGCTGTACCCGAGTGCTGGTCGCGTCGGACGGCAGCCGATCGGGGTGTCGCGGATGCTGCGCATGTACTGCCTGCAGCAGTGGTTCGGTCTGTCCGACGAGGGGCTCGAGGACGCGATCTACGACAGCCAGGCGATGCGCGGGTTCATCGGCATCGATCTGGCTCGAGAGTCGGTGCCGGATGCGACGACGCTGCTGAAGTTCCGCCGCCTGCTCGAGGAGCACCAGTTGACGGCTTCGATCTTCGGGGAGATCAACGCACACCTGGCCGAGCGTGGGCTGCTGCTGCGCGAGGGCACGATGGTGGACGCAACCATCATCGAAGCGCCGCCCTCGACGAAGAACCAGGAGAAGGCGCGCGACCCGGAGATGCATCAGACGAAGAAGGGCAATGCGTGGCACTTCGGGATGAAGGCTCATATCGGCGCGGACGCGGACTCGGGCCTTGTGCACAGCGTTCTCGCGACAGCCGCCAACGAGAGCGACGTGGCGCACATCCACGAAGTGCTGCACGGTAACGAGTCAGTGGTGTTCGTTGACGCGGGCTACAAGGGCGTGGAGAAACGCCCTGAGATCGTTGCGGCTCAAGAGTCCGGTGAGATTCGTCGCGAGATCGCCTGGCACGTGGCACAGCCTCGAAGCACGATCAAGAAGATGCCCGATGGCCCGGCCAAGGACATCCGGCGCGCGCTGGAACGCGTCAAGGCTCAGGTCCGTGCGCGAGTCGAGCATCCGTTCCATGTGGTGAAGAACCTGTTCCGTCACCGCAAGACCCGATACAAGGGATTGGCCAAAAACGCGGCACAGTTGTTCAGCCTGTTCGGGCTGGCCAACCTCGTGATCGCCAAGCGCAGGCTAATGGCGTTGAACTCATGCAGGAGAGATGCGTCCGCTTGATGGCAAATGGGGTGGAGACGCCTCGATTCGAGCCGAAACGGGGCGAAAAGCCGCTCGAAATGGTCGAGATTTCCTGCATCTCGAAATGCAACGAAGGACTCACGGCGAAATCGAGCCGGACGAGTCATTGATCAGCGATTCCT
>Ga0164292_10005305_pt1 | contig 10551 bp, 10 predicted proteins | sample GEODES117metaG_FD_111486 | JGI IMG/M metagenome (GOLD analysis project Ga0164292, IMG submission 111486) | Eutrophic lake water microbial communities from Lake Mendota, Wisconsin, USA - GEODES117 metaG | ecosystem: Environmental > Aquatic > Freshwater > Lake | place: USA: Lake Mendota... | reverse complement strand
CAAAGTTTTGGAGTACATTAGGTATTTGACTGCTGGAGAGGGTTCCAAGATTAAGATTATTACTGAACTTAAAGAGACCGAAGTTATATCAGTCATTTGCCCATCTCGTCGCCGACCTGATCAACTAAGGCTGATGATTTCTTCGTGTCTTGAAACGGCGAACAACCCAAGAGCAATTCAATTCTGTATTTACATCGATCGCGATGATTCTTCATATGAAGGATTTGGGAGAATTTTTCCAGGCGTTGACATTAGGTTTTTACAAGGTCCTCGCTTGTGGTTATCGGGAATGTACAACTCCCTTCTAACCCAGGCAACGGGAGATTACATTTTATGGTTGGGAGATGACGTAGAGTTCCAAACAAAAAATTGGGATATCATTATGAAAACTGAAATTCAAAAATTTCCTAAAAATCTAGGCGTCGTCCATGTTAATGACAAAGCAACTTCCTATAAACAGATTTATGCAACTATCGGGATGGTCCACAAAAACTGGATTGATGTTTTTGGTTATGTATTTACCCCTCACCTTAGGGATAATGGAATCGATTTTTGGATTACAAGTGTTGCAAATCAAGTTAAGAAAAGAACTTATCTGAGTGAAGTTGAAGTTGAGCACATGCAGTACAGACAAGGTAAATCTGCACCTGACTCCACCTACCTAGATAGACTGAATAATCATCAGTTGTATAACCCTCAAGATGTGTATAGGCGTCTTCGGGATGAGCGGCGCAGAGATTCATTACTGCTTTCAGAGCATATCGGCGATAACCAGATTCTTTTTAGCTTTAGATACACAATTAGTTGGATATATCTCTGCTTAAGTAAACCAACCTTGAATGCTGCCAACATAAACACTAGGCGCGTTTATGTTGGAGGGTTTTCCAACTTGGATTTTCTCTTGGTTGTATTCAAGAAAGTCACTAAATCAAAGTTTAGGGAGAGGTGGGACTAAATTTCCCATCACGGTGTCTTTTAGTGCCATCGGGAAGAAAGCTAGGTTTTCACTAGATTTTTGCCAATCAACTTCGCTCCAAACTAAAGTTGAACGTGGAATATCATAAACAACTTCCAGAACTTCATAATTAGGTCTTGATGTCAAGAACTCCATCAATTGAAACTTTTCCACTTCCGAAAGCTTGTCTGGACGCCACTCTAGAATTATGATCGGAGAGAAAATGTTTAGAACCTGGGTAGCGCCATGTAGAACTGAAAACTCCATTCCTTCAACATCAATTTTGATAATAGTTACATCCATATTCCTAAAAAGTAAATCATCAAGGACGCACTCATCCAGCGTTTTTGTCTCAACAATAACTTCTATCGGAGACTTCCTTCCATTATTCCAAGAACGATTACTACTTGTCGCCCCAGAGTTTCCCTCAGGACTGTAGATTTTCATGAAGTTAGAATCTCGAACTGCGGAATTTGATGTCAAAGCCACGGGCCAAATTCTCGCCCGTAAATCCAGGTTTAGTAAAAAATTTGCATTGAATGCTTGAATATTTCTCGGCAAAGGTTCGAATGCAGTTACCTCTGCCCCTAACTTGGCTGCCGCTAAACTGATTAGACCAATATTTGCCCCAATATCTATGAAATCTACCCGCAAATTTCCAGCAAAACCTTTGATAACTTCAGGTACGACGCGATCAAAGCACCCCTTAAAGAAGGCTTGATATTCAACATGTTCAGATAAGTCTAATGAAAATTTCTCTCCATAGATTCCTGTTTGAATGACCAATGATTTAGCTAAAGTTTTTTGAGTCTTTCTGCGAAGGTTATTAGGATCGAAAAAATCTACGCTCTTGGTAGCTATCTCTGAGAATAGATTGCTTTTTTGTAGAAACCTAATGATGCGAAAAAAAACAATGAATCTAAATCTCACAGCAAAGGCAGTGGCAAGTGGATTAATCAAACTCTTGAACAATTGTCTTCCATTTCAACACAATGATTTATTCCTTTAATCTGAGAATAGGTTCGTGAGTGAGTCTACAGCCCTGAATCAGACTGGACCTAACCAAGAGTATCCCCAAAGGAAAAAGTCTTCTTATGGATCTTCCACCAATCTGGAATACCACTCCTTAGTCGTGGGTCTTATGGCTTCTTGAAACCACAAGTGTTCAAGATCGGTTAGCTCCAAAAAATGATGATCTACTCGTTTCACTTAAATCTAATCGAGGCACATTCTTTGCGCCCTTAGAAAGAGGCCAATATTCAACCGATTTATAAGTTTAAATGTTTATCCACATCTATCTTTCGTAATGTACAGTTTGAACTACGAGTCAGAGGCGTTTAATTCAGGGTAGAGGTGGTTGAACTTCAATGAATTTCCCAATGAGTAAGTCAAAATACTTTATTAAGTCACTGTTTCCAGACAAAGTTTGGCGTGTTTTGGTTCAACCCGCTCAAAGAAGAAAAGAAAAAACTTACAGTGAAAGAGTAGTGGTTAATCAGAAAGGGAACATAGATTCCGAGGTATATGTCATTCGTAGGCGTCCACCGGGTGGAGGATTATTCTCAAATGTGAATCACGTACTTCAAGGAATTGAGTATTCTCTTATCAATGATCTCATTCCAGTTGTGGACATGCAAAATTACTGGACACAATATTCACAGAGGAAACAATTTCATGGATCATCTAACGCCTGGGAATACTTCTTTTGCCCTGTCTCTGACCTAGATTTAGGTGGTCTGCAACCATATAGAAGAATTCGGTACTCTAAAGGCGATCGAATTCTTAACGAAAGCATCTTGGCAGATAGGTCGCTTAGTTTTGTCTTAGACCACAATTCAGTTGATATTTATGGATCTATGTATCGGCAGTATGTGAAATTGAATTGGCAAACTTTAAAAATAATTGACGAAGTTAAGGAATCCATCAGGTGGACTCCTGACACCATAGGCGTCTCTTATCGTGGTACAGATTATTTGGAGTTGATGGCCCGAGGTCATGCACGCCAACCAGAGATAGCAGAATTACACAGTAATTTGCTGGAAAAACTACAGGAAGACCCTTCTGCTAAAATTTTGATATCAACCGACGATGGTAAAGCACGAGAGAGCTTAGCCTCATCAGTGAAGAATAAGGCTTACATAAACTTCAGAAATGAAAGCATTTTAAGGAAGTTTGTCTCAAATAAAGATGCGCCTTCTCCCCAAGTTATGAACGCCCTAGGTTATTTAATAGAAGTTGTCCTCCTTAGTGAAGGAAAAACTATTGTGTGCTCAATCGCGAATGGATCTGCAGCTGCAATTTTGTTAAACCAGAATAGATATATTGACCCTCGGATTATTAACAAAGGGACCTACTAATTCTCGTTTCTTTAATCCATGACTTAAAAACAAAGGCAAAGTTAAGTACGAATCTTGCAAATAAAAAGCTATCCCAAGTTACTCTTTTTCATTTGAACTTTTTAATTCTCAATAACTTCTTGAAAATTGTCCTTATGCCGGCAGATCTAGCTCTGGAATTGAAGTATCCATCAGCAGCCCATAGATTCGAATCAATAAATGACCAATAATACTTTAGACTGGAGAACTTTCTCGGCACTCTATATTTTACTGGCTCTTGATCGCTTAAACCTTCTCCAAACAAACTCCAAGGGCGGACATGCTTAGTATGAGTAGATCGGGAATCTGCAAAACCTTCGTTGTCTATTAGCCTGTATGTAGGGAGCAATACGGAGAGAGAGTGTAGAAAGAGAATATACTGAACGTTATAGTCCCAAACCTTTCTATCAAATCGCTTCAACCAAATCGCCCTCTTTCTTTTTGAGAGCATCCTCCAGTAATCAGAATTCTCTAATTCGCTTTGGCAGGAGGCGACATTCGAAATTGTCTTGAATTTCTGCCAAAAATTTGAAGTTGTACCCCACCCCCATGCTGAAAAGTAAGGAGATAATCTCCATGAGTTTTTTCTTGACAAGTAAAAACGGTTATGAAAAGGGCTAAATGCTCCCACAATTCCAATATTCTCATGATTTTCCATAATCGAAAGTCCTTTGGAAATGGCCCCGATAAAGCTCTTACCGATAATCACATCATCTTCAATAACGATACAAGTTTGATATTCTAGAAGAACCTCACTAACAGCAAGGATGATGTGATTAGAACAACCTAAATTTTCCTTTCTTCTAATGATTGAAACCTCAAAAGGAAGTAAAACTAAATCAAAGTTGAATTCCTCAAAGGGTGATCCTTCGGGAATGCCATCCAGCGAGATGATAACTTTTTTTGGAAGAACATCAGATTTAGTCAATTCAACTAAACGTCGATTGATACATTCGGGTCGATTATAACCAATCAGTAAAACTGGATGTTGCATGCAGCGATGATATCAGCAGGAGGGTAATTCAAAGTTGATTTGTCCAAAAGCATGGTAGGCCCAAATAAACTTTCTAAGTTAAAAACTTCTTTGTACTTGATCTAACTCTGGGACATTAGCAAGGATCTGTTCATCTTTACGCATGCAAACGTATCCGGTGCCTTTTCGTCGACCAGTCTCGATCAAGGCAGATTGATTAGTAACAAACAACGAAATTTCCGAGGTGGGTGGAAGGATAGAAGGACCAATTTCGATGCTTCCATAAACATCGAACTTATAAAGTGGATCTGTATCCACTTTAAAGTCATCAATTATTGCAATCCATGAGCCACCCCAATTGATCAATGCCTCAATCTCTTTAGTTGTTGGTACCGCCTCGTACCAATGAGCATCCAAGTAAGCAATAACTCTCCTTGACTTTGGGTCAATCCTTTTTAATATGTTGACAATCTCTGAGACAGAATCCCCCATTCGTAGTTGAATCCGTGAATTTGGATGGTTTTTCTTGAATCTCTCATTGGCTTGGGCTCCAGCTGAAGGGTCTATTTCGATCGTGTACATCTCTTCTGAAACCATGGCTGCCAAATAGGGAGTTGATGAACCTAAGTAAGTTCCCGTTTCAATTCCTACATTTGGCGAGAAGTCTCGACAAATCTTTGAAATCGTTGACATTCGTTGAGCTTGGCCATTAAAGGGTTGAATGTGCCACCGGTCGAAGTAGATATGAGGCTTTATGTGATCCAAAAGAAAGTCAGAAAAAAGCGGTCCAAAGAAAAACTTGGGAGTTAAAAGTCTGAGTTTGATGCTGGCGCGGGTCCAAAAGTTCATGCTCGAATCCTAGGGTATTCTTTCGGCAAGGAGATCTAAACAGGGAGAAGTGTGCACTATTTAATCACCGGTCACACGGGTTTCAAGGGCAGTTGGCTCATAGCGCTCCTAGCGCAACGTGGACATCTTGTTTCTGGGATTGCCTTAGACCCTTTGGAAAAATCTATCTTCAAAAATTCCAAATTAAACGAATCCCTACAATTTGATTTCCGGATAGACATTAGGAATCTTCGTCAAGTTGAGCAAGCAATCAATCTTGCCCAACCTGACGTGGTAATTCACCTCGCGGCACAGTCGGAAGTCCTGCAATCCTATTTAATTCCCGTAGATACATTCGAAACAAATGTGAATGGGACTTTGAACATTCTAAGTTGTATCAGTAAAATTGATTCAATCAAAGCCGCTGTTATTGTTACCACCGATAAGGTCTATCGAAACCTAGATTCGTTACACAGATACTCTGAACAGGATCCGCTTGGTGGAACTGACCCATATAGCGCATCTAAATCTATGGCCGATCTATTAACTCAATCATGGTGCTCTCTTTATCCGGACACACCAATTGGAATTGCTCGAGCTGGAAATGTAATCGGAGGCGGGGATTGTCTTCCAAATAGAATCATTCCTCATTTGATGGACCGAATACAAAGTCGAGAAACACCTGATTTGAGAAACCCAGACAGCGTGAGACCTTGGCAACATGTCTTAGATTGTTTAAACGGATATTTGAAACTAGTAGATAAACTCTTGCTAGATCAGCGGTCAGGTATTTGGAATTTTGGGCCGTCAGAAGGAGTGGTTAGAACTGTTCGGGAACTCACCGAAGAGGTGTTAAAGGTTGCAAAATCAGAAACAGGATGGAAGAAATCGGAGTCTGTTTCCAACAAGGAGCAAAACTTATTATTGATTGATTCAACTAAGGCGAGGCATGAATTAAACTGGTCAGAGAAGTATAGTTTTGAGGAAAGCGTTAAGAGTTCAGTCGATTGGTACTTGAATCAACAAAAAGAAAGCTTTGATCAGAGAATTATAAGCCAGATCAAGAAATTTGAAAGCTCTCAGTAGAACTCAATTTTTGAATTGTAGATGTCACTACCTAAAATTAGAGTTAAATCAGACTTCATTTCTTTTGGAGCAATCATTAAGTGAGGTAACCCCAGTCTGACTTTAAAAATAATAGCCCAGATGCCTATTTTTGAATTTGTAACAACCAGAGACTTGTATTGAAGTAAAGCGGACAGAGTCTCCCAAGGATTTTGCTCCACCTGTTGAATTGTGAATTTTTCCCTTAGTGGTGAAAGTTTTTGACTGGCTACTTTAGGAGAATCAGAATGTATTCTGATCACGCAACGATTTAGTTTGTGCCTAGAGGATAAATCTTGGATCACGGAAATAATCTTTTCATGCGAAACGTAACTTTTGTTTTCTAGTGTTAACAAGTCTCCGAGACGATAATGAATACCTACCAGATTTTCGGGCCCACCAAAACTATTTTCTAGTAGTTCCATGTGTACAAAGCGATTAAACATGCTTTCACAAACCTTTGTTGGAATATACCTTCTCGAGTAATGACTTCTCAATTGAAAAGTCCATGGCTTGATATCCTCAATCTTCTCAGTACTCAAAACAAATTTACTTTTTTGAAGGATTAGTAGAATGAACTTTTTAAAACGACCTCGTAATGCCACTTTTGCTTCAGGTTCAATTGAAAACTCATTATGCTTGAAATCTGTTACCTGGACAATCTCTACAAAATCGGCAAGCGCACTTAACTCTGAAGAGCGCTGGGTTACACCAGAGGTATGCAGCACAAGAGTAATTTTTCGATTTGGCTTTTCTAGTAAGCACTGCTCCACGACTGCCCATGCAAATAGTTGAGAGCCTAACCCCCCCCAACAATGAATCTGAAGAGTTGGAGCGAGCCAACCAAAACATTTATTGTTGAATTGGCTCACGAGTTTCCAACCTTAAGCATAGATGTGATTTCTGCCCTCAATTTCTTTTCAGGTTTCCACCCTGAATGGAGAATTGGAGATTCGCTTGAAACCACTAAACCATTAGATGGTGATAAATCAAGTTCCCCGGGCAAAGGAAGGCCTACCAACTCTGCTAATTCCCAATTAGCCGTCGCTATGCCTGTTCCAATGTCATATGGCCCGAATAAATGATTAGAAATCAAATGGATCAATCCACTAGCAATATCGTCTGATGAAATCCAATCACATGTGTAATTAGGATTTCTTATGGCTGCTTCCTTTCCGGTTAACTGAGCATCAATTAGATAAGGAAGAAACCTATTGCGATCTTGACCAAAACCGTATGGCTGGAAAATCCGGGCCCAAATAAACTCATTCTTACCAAAAACACGAGTTAATTCCTGGAAGGTTTCAATCTTTGCTGAGCTATAAGCATCTGACTTAATTAGGGATGAAGAAGAGGAATCACAATTAAGGTTTTGATTTCCATACTCTGCTGCAGATCCAATCCCAACGAAAAGTGGAACCGAATTCATCTTTGACTCAATTGCTAGGTTAATTGTTGCATCACGATACTTTTCATTTTCTGCAGAATTTCTGTAATTATCCAAATTTGTAATCCAAGCAAAGGATATTACACAGTCAAATTGATTTTCCTTCAGGATGGTTTTCACATTCGCATAGTCGAAAAATCCAGAACTTACACTGCTTCGGTTGAGTTGGTGAATCTCGTGCCCCAGATGCTTCATCTGATTCATAAAGGTGCGGCCAAGAAAGCCGTTCGATCCCACAATAAGAATCTTCATGGTTTCAAATTTAGTTTTCCCAGAGCTTCTTTAAAACTAATGGCCTTCAAATCACTTTGAGAGATTTCTGCAATTGTCATTGGAAGGTTAATTCCAAGTTCAGAATCCTGTATGTTAATCGTGATCGAATTTTCTGGGATGTACTCTCCAGAAACTAGATAATGTAGAGTTGTTTCGCCTTCGATTGTCTGGAACCCATGCGCTAGTCCTGGTGGCACCAACAGAGATTTGGTCGCTTTTTCTGACAATCTATACTCACACCAATCCCCAAATGTGGCCGAATCTTCACGCAAGTCTAAAAGATAATCGACAATGGCCCCACGTATACATGTAATCAACTTATGCTCACCATCCTGCCGTGGTTGACAATGAAGGCCACGCACGGTCCCGGCAGTTGGATTGTGTGACAGCAGAAAGCTTGTAAAGGTGTTCCCAGATGGAATGCCCTGCTTGTAGAGGTAGCCACGTGAATCTGAATGAAGTGCAGCTTCTAGTATCTCCACACCACCAAAATCATCTATTGGGCGTTTCAATTACTTAACTCGTCTCAAATTCGGAATGGCTACCCATACTTGTGAATCAGGCAATCGTGCTGTAATTGGTTCAGTTATTTCATTTTCTATATTCCAAGGAAAGACTAGAATGTGATCGGGCTTCATCTGGATAAATCTGTCAAAATCTATGATTTCATAATTGTTCTTAGGCATATATCTGCCAACTTTTTCAGGACTTCGATCACAAATACTAGGAATTAGATCGCGAGGAATTTGAGCTGCGTTCAATAAAGTGCTTGCCTTTGCTGCTGCACCGTAACCAAGTACTAATTGGCCAGCTCGCTGTACCTGCACAAGCCATTCGTGGAGTTGATAGATTGAATTATCAGTCCTTTGCCGCGCGATGGCCCATTCATCTGGGTCGGATAAACCAATTGAACCTTCGTTCTGGATGGATTCCCTTAATCGCTGAGTTTTTTCCTGAGATTTTGCAGAAATCCAATATCGATTTGAGCCACCATGTGCTGCAACTGATTCAACGTCAAAAAGGGTTAACCCATAACTTGAAGCTAGATGTTCTACAGATTTACAAGATAGATATGAATAGTGTTCGTGATAAATAGTATCAAATTGATTTCCTGTAAGGATATTGACAATCGAAGGATTCTCAATACTAATCAATGTCTCAGAGTCACATAGAATCGAAAGACCTTTCATAAAGTCTCTGATATTAGGAACATGCGCCAAAACGTTGTTAGCTATAACAAGTTTTGGTGCACCATTTTCTTCACGTATCTTCATTGCGAGATCTGCCGAGAAAAACTCTGATATTGTTGGAATTCCAAGAGACTCAGAAATTGAGCTAATGTTTTTGGCGGGCTCAACTCCCAAAACTCTAATCCCTTGGCTTTGGAAATTTCGGAGCAGGTAACCGTCATTGCTGGCTATTTCTACAACAAAATCATCTGCGCCGATGAATCCACTTTCTAACAAAGAGTCGCAAAACAATTTTGCATGCGCGAGAAAAGTTGAACTCATTGATGACAAGTATCGATAGTCCCTGAACAGTCGTTCTGGGAGGACTACATCCTGGACTTGGCCCAAGGAGCAATCAGCGCACATATACAGCGCTAAGGGAAAAAGCTCTACGTTTTCTTGTCGTTCCAAGAGCAATTCATTTGATATTGGAAGGTCGCCTAGGTCAATCGCCAAAAACAGATTGTTTCCTCGGCATCCCCTACAAAGACGAGTCGTATCCTTTGGGGTATTAAGCATTTTTGTTTAACTCTGTTCTTACCCATGGAACCGAACCAGATTTCCAGATAGCTTCCAATTGCCGCTTGTCACGAAGTGTATCCATAGGTTGCCACCATCCATTATGGTGAAGAACGCCTAACCCTGACTCTTGTACAAGTCGAGTCATTGGCTCTCCCTCCCAGGGCTCCTCTAGGTTTGGTATAAGGCTTAATACCTGTTTGTCACAAATGAAGAACCCCCCGTTAATCCAACCTTCATCATGCGGATTCTTCTCCTGAAATGAGGTCACTAAGTTTCCGCTCGATTTGATTGAACCAAATCGAGCGGGAGGTCTAACTGCGGTAACGACGACCCGAAAGTCACTTTGTGTGTAGATCATCTCCAATTGATTCAAGTCAACATTTCCTAATCCATCACCGTAAGTCAACAGAAAAACATCATCCAGATACTTATCCAGTTTTAGTAAACGCCCGCCCGTTCCTACGTCAAGACCCGTATTGATAACCTTTACATTCCAAGGGTGCTTGAATTCTGCGAAAAAGTCCTCGATTAATTCATGCTTGTAACCTGCGGCAATTATGAAGTCTGAATGTCCAAATGCAGCAAAGTAGCGCATCAAATGAACCAGTATTGGATCTGGGCCGATACGAACCATGGGCTTTGGAATCGTGTCAGTTTCCTCAGATAATCGAGTTCCGTATCCGCCTGCTAAAATTACGACCTGCATGCACGAATTAAACCACCCAAAACTATGAAATAGGTGCTTAAGTGAAGAATAGTCACCATTTTCATGGGCGTGAATTCCTATTCCTGTCTTATCTTGAGTCTAATTATTCAAGAAGTTCGGTCTACTTAAATTCGAAAGT
>Ga0164292_10005300_pt1 | contig 10554 bp, 3 predicted proteins | sample GEODES117metaG_FD_111486 | JGI IMG/M metagenome (GOLD analysis project Ga0164292, IMG submission 111486) | Eutrophic lake water microbial communities from Lake Mendota, Wisconsin, USA - GEODES117 metaG | ecosystem: Environmental > Aquatic > Freshwater > Lake | place: USA: Lake Mendota, Wisconsin... | reverse complement strand
GCTACGCCATTGGTTGGAGAATATGGTCTGGCACCATAACTATTCACGGGAGGAGATCATGCAGGTAACGGGACTTGCGCCCGACAGCCTCGACCGAGCGCTCCTGGAGTGGAATATTTCGCCGAAGACCAAGCCGCTTGCGGAGGTAGATCCTCCGATTTTCGTGCTGCCCTATCCAGGGGGAAGGCATCCACGAATAGGGTTCCTCGACGGCGCCATCGATCCTCAGCGAGAGACCAAGCTCAGCATCTTTACCCCTTGGGATCCGGGGAGCTATGTCGTACTCGATGCGCCCGAAGCCCTTTGGTCGAATCTGGGCTTAACGTATCTCGCCCATACCCACATCGATACGATCTGGGACAAGCAGGGGACCAAGCTCGATCGATTGGAATGGACACGCAAACCCGACGGAAGCTATTTCCTGCGCAGGGAGCTACCCAATAAGATCGCTTATGAGATTCTCGCGACACCCCATCGAGATCACTTAGCGATCCGAATGTCGCTGACCAATGGCACCTCCGAAACGCTATCGGATTTGCGGGTGCAGATGTGTGCGATGCTCAAAGGCTGCAAGGATTTCGACCAGCAGACCAATGACAACAAGATCTTTCGCCGATCGCTTGCCGCATGCCGCAATTCCAACGCGGATCGATGGATGATCCTGGGCTTTGAGCCCAACCACCGAACATGGGGAAATGCTCCATGCCCATGCTTGCACTCCGATCCGATCTTCCCGAATCTTGAATCCGGCCAGACCCAGTACGTCCATGGACGGCTCTCGTTCTATCAAGGTACCGATATCGATGCGGAGCTTGCACGCATTGAGAAGCAATGGAACGTGCTCGAAGAGAAGGTGATTTACGGCCAAGTCGTCGATGATCAAACAGGGGCTCCGGTCGCGGCTCGAATCTATGTGCAGAGTGAATCGGGGGGCTGGCATTTTGCCGAGGCAGCCGACTCCCGAGGGGAAGCCATTCGGTACGAAAAGCAAAACTGGATCAATCCCCGATCGAACGAATACCATACGAGCATCTCAGCGCATCGATTTTCGCTGAGGCTTGCTCCTGGCAAGTACACCGTGACGGTCGAACGGGGCAAGGAGTATTTTCCTTCGATCCAGCAAATCACCGTCGGGGATCAGACACCGGAGATAGAGATCCGGTTGAAGCGTTGGGTCGACATGGCCAGCCAAGGCTGGTTCAGTGGCGATACGCATGTCCACCGAACGATCGAGCGGCTCATGGTTCCGATGTTGGCCGAGGATCTCAACGTCGCATTGCCGATGGTTTATTGGACAACCCGCAGCGAGCAATCGCCTGAGTTCGGCGATAGGACCGAGCCCGACGATGCGAGGCTTCCGAGCGAGCTCATCGCCGTGGACCCATCGCATGTGATTTGGCCAAAAAATACCGAATGGGAGATATTCACCGTGCAGGGCAAGCCGCATACGCTCGGAGCCCTCTTTGCGCTCAATCATCAAACACCCTTTGGAGTCGGGATCCCACCGATCAAGGGAGTGATCGAGCAAGTAGACCGAGAGGGAGCACTGCTGGATCTAGACAAACACGATTGGCCATTTGCGATGGTGCTCCCCCCATTGCTTGGGAATCGCTTGACCTATGAGTTGGCGAACAATCACATGTGGCGAACCGAGTTTGCATTCAGCAAGTGGACCACCCCTGCGCCGAATTGGATGCCGCTGGAGGATCCCCAATCCGGGGGCGAAAAAGATTGGATGGAGTTTGTCCATCGCACGTATTGGTGTTTGCTCAACTGCGGATATCGCTTGCAACCTTCGGCCGGAACTGCCTCGGGCGTCCATCCTGTACCGGTGGGCTATGGGAGAGTGTATGTGCATTTACCGAACGGTTTCAATTATCGCGACTGGATCGAGGGGTTGCGACAAGGCCGATCGTTTGTGACCACTGGACCGATGCTCAAAGTGCATCGCGAGGGAAATTCGGTGCACATCGAGGCCCAAGCCGACGGGCCGATCGAATCGCTCGAGTGGATCGAAAACGGCCAAGCGATCAAGTTGCCGATCGATCAGCAGACCAAGCAGCCGAACGGATCGTACCTGCTCCACGCGGTACGAAGGGCCGAATTCGACACCACGACTTGGGTAGCCGTTCGCGTATGGCAGGAGTCGGCTGGTTCTGGGCTATCGCCAGGTCGATGGAAGTTTGCGCATTGTGCACCGCTGTGGTACGACGTCGCGGGCAAGCCCCTTGAGCCTAGCGCGCAGGAGCGCAAGTTCATGCAAGATCGGATAGAAGCCGAATTGCAGCGCAGTCGCGAGTTGCTCCTGCCAGAGAGCCTACTCGAGTACGAGCAGGCGCTTGGGGCTTACAAATAAAGCCCTTCGACGGACCCAGGGGGGGCTCACAACGCATCCCCAGGGCGTCGCTTCGCTTTGCCCTGGGCTATCTCCTTATGCCCCTTTGGGGCCGGGGGATCGATTCTATGTCGTACCAGATCCATTGAATCCATCTATCGTAGATCGCGTTTTGAGTTCCGAAAGCAACCCCACCGTAGCACGGTCCTCCGAGGCCGTGCTGCGAGCCGATGACGACGAGCTGCGTAGCACGGTGTATCTGCTTCTGGCCTCTATCGCGGCAAGCCCGAATGGAGGTTCATCGCCGTCACCTGCAAAACGGGTCGCAGGCCCATTTTACGGGAGGAGAGACAGCAGCGTAACACCGTAGCACGGTCCTCCGAGGCCGTGCTGCGCGCCGATGACTACAAACACCCTAGCACGGTGTATCTGCTTCTGGCCTCCATCGCGGCAAGCCCGACTGGAGGTTCATCGCCGTCACCTGCAAAACGGGTCGCAGACCCATTTTACGGGAGGAGAAACAGCAGCGTAACACCGTAGCACGGTCCTCCGAGGCCGTGCTGCGCACCGATGACTACGACCACCGTAGCACGGTGTATCTGCTTCTGGCCTCCATCGCGGCAAGCCCGACTGGAGGTTCATCGCCGTCACCTGCAAAACGGGTCGCAGACCCATTTTACGGGTGGAGAGACAGCAGCGTAACACCGTAGCACGGTCCTCCGAGGCCGTGCGCGCCGATGACTACGAGCTCCGTAGTACGGTGTATCTGCTTCTGGCCTCCAACGCGGCAAGCCCGACTGGAGGTTCATCCCTGTCACCTGCAAAACGGGTCGCAGACCCATTTTACGGGAGGAGAGACAGCAGCGTAACACCGTAGCACGGTCCTCCGAGGCCGTGCGCGAATAGCGATAAAGCAACGCACGGGCTCGGAGGCCCATGCTACTGGCAGATAAGGATAAAAGCTCAAGATTTTCCTTTCAGAGCCCTGGCAACGCGAAACCCGCCATAGACGACCGTACCCGTAGGATCATAGAGACTGCGAAACGACGCCGAAGCGCGCCGTCCATCGTTAAGGAACGAGCCGCCCCGCAACACCCGGGAAACAGACGCGTCGCGCGCTGAGCTTTCTTGCCTGTGTTGCTGTTCTTGCTCTAGAAACGGGGAAACTTTGGCTGGGTCCTCGTAGTTCGATCGATGCTTATCCTGACACCATTCCCACGTATTCCCCTGCATGTCCATCAGTCCCTTGTTCTGGCCTTCCGGGCCGCGATCCAGGGCTTTGCTCCCTGATGAAGCCCGTACAGGATCGGGAACCAAAGTACACCCTTTTTCTTTGTTCGATGGTTTCTTGTCGGTGGTCTCGGAGCAATTGATCCGCGGTTTGATGAACATACGATCGGGCTTTTGTCGGTGCTCGATCCCTTCCCACCAATACTCGAGGTCCCAAGAGGCAAACCCGTACTTGGCCGCGTACTCCCACTCGGTCTCCCATGGCAACCGACACGACTGACCGTCCCACCGCAACCACTGGCAATACACCCACGCATCGAAGAAAGAAATGACCACCGCAGGATGTTGCAGGGTCTCGGAATGCTGTTGGTAGTTTGACCAGATCTGTGTGTGCCGAGGGTTATACAACCGGTACCAAGCGTTGCTGATGGTTTGTCTACCAATCGCGAAGGCATCGATGGATAGGTTAGGGTTATTGACATAAGTAAAACCGTAGAAAACCCCCAAAAACTCGGTGAGAGCTTTCTCGGGATCGGTTCGCTGGAGGATCGCTTTGAGCTTCTGCTTGCGCTTCTCCTTTTCCAATTTACCAGCACGTGTTTCAAAGTACGGGTATCTCTCGAAATACGCCTGAATGTTCTCTTCCTTGCGAAACTCGTTGAACTGGTTCCTCGCATGCTCAATCAACTCTGGCCATTCTTGCCTTTCGCGTGTTGTGCCCAATCTGACTGTTCCGGCGGGAAGGGGTAGCAAATGACTCGTGATTTCCTCCGCGACAGCTTTCAACTCTGCCCCATGTTCACCAGCCAGAAAACCCCCTTCAAATTCTCCCCACCAGCGGTCGCGAATGGCGTTGGCTCGGGCTTTGACGCTCAAAAAACCCTTCTGAGTATAAGCGTCGAGCGTCTCCCACGATCGGTAAATCATCTCGTTGGATCGCTTGGAATAGAACCCGTAGCCCTCGTCGCGTGGATCCTTGTCCTCAGGTTCCTGTTTCCTGATGTTGGGCTGATAAAGCATCGCAATCGATTCTAGCCAAACCGAATCTGTACGAGCCTTGCTGGGCATCTCGCACAGGAACTGCCAAAACGGATAGTACTGATCGGAATCGTTATGGTCTGGCAAATAAATCCAGTCCCATAGGTACTGCGATTCCTCCTTAGTGGCATAGTTCGCAAAATAGAATGCAAGCAGAAACTCGTGCAAGCTGCGGTTAGCCCACACGATCCGTCGATTCGATTGGCCAATCGCCACCTCGTCAAAAATCCCATAATTGAGAAATTGATTTAAATGCTGCACGGCATCCCAGACTTGTTCGTACTTGGTTTTCAGTCCACCGTAAGCTCGCTGGCAAATCTGTTCCTTGAACTGATTGTATTTCGGGACGCTTTCGAACTTGGGTATGTCGTACAAATAACGCGGAACGGGATCCGTAGCTTTGCTAGGTTTGCCACTGGTGAATGTTATTGCAGAATGATCCAACTGGATGTCGAAGGACTGGAAGGCTTGGCGAGCCAGTAACTCAAGAACCTCCGACGCTTCCACTCCGGCATACTCTTTTGGTCGAGTTGCCATGCCCCTTGCGATCATCGTATCGAGGGCTTGGAAGTAGACATCCGCCGCCGTTCGGATGTCTTGATAGTTGTCCACTTCTCGCAGGTACGCCAAAACGCGAGGGATGCACAGAAGTTCCCTCGCCGTCGCCGGGATCTTGGAATAGCGCAGCTCACGCCTGCCCGGCGTCTGATCAGACGCCGCGGTTTCGATCCACCCCAGGTAGCGCATCTGCTGATCGACCGTAAACGGCTCGACGCGAACGAAGGTCCATGCTGGGTTAGAAAACGCTTGCTTCCACTGCATCAAAATGGCATTCGACCGCCCAGCGACGATCAGTCGAATCTGTTGGATCTCAAGATCTGTTGAATTGAGAAACTCCGCGAGCAGTTTGCTTTTGTCGGAGATCTGATCGAGTCCGTCGGCCAGCAGGGTTAGTTTGCCCTCCTTGGCGCGCTGGGCTAGGAGCAACTCGAGGGCCGCGCGTTGGAGTTCTCGTCTTGCACCCTTGGCGGGCGAAATTCCCGCCAGCGTTTGGTCGGCAACGAAGCGGACCAATACGTCGAAAAAAGAGGGCCGCGCGGGCTCATTGGTATACTTCTTCCAAACCTCATCTAGATTTGACAAATCGATTTCGAACGCCAGATTGCCGGCCTCGGAGCCACCATGGGCATTGAGCCTATAGAGCAGCCATTCGATGAGTTTTGTTTTGCCCATCCCTGCATCGGAGACGACGCATAAGCGGTTGAGGGAAATCGTATCGGGGACCGGATGCTTGGTCGGTTCGTTGCAATGGACTTGATCGCTTCGAATTTCCCGATCGAGGATCGAATTGCGCTCGAGGATTTCGTGCCAGAACTTCTCGAGGTCTTCTTCTTTAAGGGTACGCTCCATGAGGTACACCTGCTGTGGATCCAGACCGGTGGTATCCATCGCAAACTGCTGTGTCCGCCGCATGGGACGCAGCAGTTGCGGATCGAGGCAAGCACGTCTTTGGTCTGGGTCCTTGCTGGACAAAAGACTCAGGACCTGGTCGTGGATGAAACAAGGGAGTGGCATACAGTTCCATTAATGTGACAAACTAGCTTGGCGATTCTGCCAAAAAATGATAAATACTCTCGAGAAGCAAAACTTGATCCTCTTGTTCGATTGGGGGATCCTGTTCCAAGAAATGGGCAAGTAGCTTCAATAGGTTTCTAGCTTTTTTTCGTGTGGTATCTTTTGAGATCAGAGTCTGATCGAACCAAGTGTTCCCCTCGCAGTCAAAGATACGGACGAGAATCTCCGTATTCGTCTCCTTGATCGCAACTAACAATACTCCTTCACTAGGCAGATTTTTGGATGACCTAAGCGGAATCAGCTCTAACGCGATCTCTGCATACAAGTCGTATTTATTGCTACCATGGAACTGCTTTTTCGAATTAGCGTGGAGAGAACCACTGTATCGATCAAGAACATCGACGTCCTGCCCTTTTTTGGAGCGATTCAAACAATTGATTAAGTCCCGATAGATATAGCTGATATTAAATTCAAGTGGTTTACCTTTGAGATCTATTTGTTCTTTACGCAACCCCGCCATCGCTTGCCGGATCGAGCAAGCCATCAATTCGGGCGCTAGCTCCTTGACTTTCTGCTTGATCGGCACTTTCCTGTCACGATCTTTCGTGAATCCCAAAGTGCCATCGCTGGTGTATTTCAGCAAATCCTGCACGGTCTGAGAGCTCCACAGGGCCTGATATATCGATTCAGGATCCGAGCAGATACCGTAGAGGGATATTGCTTTGTTACCTGGGGATTTCGCTTGACGATGGACCGAGGCGACATTCGGCAGGAAAACGCTCGCCGTATACACTTTGTTCGTTGTCACCCCGTAGTCGAATGGCAAGGCTTCCATCCAATCAATGAATTGCAAACTATCGTTGAAAAAAAGACCTTCCATACGCTTGTAGATTGACGAGACTCCGCCACGGTTTCTGTTTTTAAATGGGACCCAAAATCCAACAAGCGAAGAGTATGGAAATTCGGCTAGTGTCAGATTCTCCTTGGCTGATGTAAGGTCGGATTCACTTTTGACTTTGATCGCAAGACGGTTCCAGCGGATGGTTTTTCTCCTACGGCCATTTTGGTCATTCAGCATGAACTGGAACTCATGAGGATCATCTCTAGTTTGAGTCGCCGGCACTTCCTCGCCGTAGCAGATCTGACCATCTTTCTCTTGAATCCGAGTTAGAGTAACTTCTTTATCCAACGCATCTTCGCCGATTGGACCGGCGGCATGCCTATCGTTTTCCCCTTCAATGAAATCGACGATTCCCCATCCCATAGCGGATGATCCTTTCTTGTAAATATTAGATAACGACTAATTGTTTTCTTGGTAATCACTTGGGACGAATTTTCCATCGTATTCGATTGAACCTGAGTTGATTCCATGGACATAAGCCCATTGGCCAAACCACGATTCAGCGATCGTTTTGTTCCAGTTGGTTCCGCCCAATGCGATTTCATGCAAAACCGTATCAATGGTTACCTGTTTGAATTTTATTGTGGAATTTTCGATACTCATCAACCACTCCACAATGCGTGTGCTTGGGGTATAAAGGGAATTGCCCGCACCTTTCCCGCCATCGGTAGCGACACCAAATACGCCGCTAAAAAGGAATTCTCGCAATAGTAGTGGTGATCCACTGTAACCCTTTTCGGGAGCTCCCTCCAATTGGATTCTGCTCCCCGCAGAGAGATGTTTCCCGGTGACACTTATCCAATCGCTATTACTGCCCCCGAAACAACCAACATTCCCCGGCAGGAGTTTCTCAAGAATTTGTTCCGATGCGTTACCAACAAGAGGTACATAAGAGTTATCGGTTATAGGACTAGCCAGTTTTAGCACCTCAAGATCGAGTGTTGAGTCCTGGTAATCATCGTTTTCTAGTCTGCGAGCGATGGGTGCCGGTTTTCCATCGATAACGGACGAACCAAGGTAGATCTTGCTAGTGCCAAAAACTTCAGCAACATGATTGCAAGTTAAAATATGGTTTTCATCGAGTAAGATCCCAGTACCCTTTGGATCATTTCCAACAGGATCTGTGGAGAGTGTGAAAACCCAAGTTCTTAGTTCTTTTTTTTGTTCGTCAGATAGCATAGGAATTTGGGGCAAAACGAAGCGTAGCGATCGGTCAAGGCCGTGATTATCCGGTATCCGAGGGTGAGGTGCAACGAACCCTCCTGGAGTAGGCTTAGTATTTTACAGAAATAGCAACTAAAACCCCATGTAGGTTTGTCTGGTGGCTTTTGTCCAAGTGTGCGTGTAAAATTCGAGGGCGAGAACAGTTTCCGGCTCCCATTAGGATGGCTATGTATTCGCTCGATCGTTCATGCTTCATCGACAACCAGCGTCTCTACGTCCTGCGACCCTCCGATGGACGCACGCTCTCCCTCAAGCAAGCGTTATCGTTGAGGGGACTTCCCGAGTACGAAGCGGTGAACAGGCCGTATGGAAAGTGGGATCGCGATGTGGAAAAAAGGGAGTTTTGGAAAACGATCGACAATAGCCATGGCAGAGCGGAGTTCCTGAAATTCCTCGGAGGGCACGCCGACTCGCTGCCGAACGAACGGCGGTTGATGTGTATCACCTCGTCTGCCGGGATTGGCAAATCGATCGCGCTCGAACAAGCCCGCTTCCTACGCAGCCAACTGCCGGGTCATGTTGTTCTGTACTACCACCTGAGCGGGTTTCCGAACTCGGTCGACTCCTTTTGGGGGCGAGGTTCCGGCGATGCAACGCACGAGTCGGTGTTCAAGAGAATTGACAAGCAACTGTCAGCATCCCAATCCAGACGAACCCTCCCTAAAGCATACTATTCTGGAATTGAGGCATGGCTTACTCGTCAAATGTCCCTTGGCCAAGTGACCTTGTTCATCGACGGGCTCGATGAGGTTGACAGTTCCAATGCGGGGCCTCGCGCTGCGGCGATAAAATCGATCTTAGAGGAACATCCAAATCTTCATTGCATGGTCGCCGGTCGGCCTTATGCGATCACCGATACCTATTGGAACACGATTTTCGGAAAGGAATCCGAGCCGGGCTTTGAGGACCATTCCTCAGATTGGACGTTCTGTTGCGTCGGCCTGTTCGATCAAAAGCAGATCGAACGATCGCTGGGACCAACGCGTGCAAAACGGATCCAAGAGTTGGCTGGTGAGTTGGAACTGACACCACGTACCATCGAGGTCCTCAGAAGCCTCCCCGACGAGAGCTTTGCACGCATCAACAATCTTTGCGATGTGTATTGGGAGTCCCTACCAAGAACCTTTGAGGAGGATGTGCTCAAGAAGAACAAAGGGAGCGTCACTCCGAACGTAGGGGGTATCCAAATCGATACGTTCATCGAATACGCCTGCGCCTTGGCCATCACCATGTTTCTTGAGACGAAACGTGAGGTGCAATACCGTGACATCGCCGACGATCTTTTGACGCGTCTGAGAACGATCCCGAAATGGCAGGGGGATTCGGCGGAGTCGCTCGACAAACGTCGCGAATCGATCGAGGCGCTGAACGCCGGTGCGATCGAGTTCCGCTTATTCAACCGAATTGACACCCTGGTTTCATGGCGCGACAACACCCTTCGAGATTTCTTTGCGGCCCTTTGGATGGTTCGCTACAGCAACGATGCCGAACTCAAGCATTTGATCGAAACCATTCCAGCGCGGCCAAGGGAGCCTGATGATAATGAAGTTTGGGAGTTCATCGCAAGCATGCCGGTTGGGGCCATGGTGGCCGGCCCCAAGAGTGAACGCTGCATGCGATGGCTGCACCTCGCCGAAGCGGTCTTCAAGCAACCAAAGAAGCATCCACGCCCCACTCAATTGATGTGGTACGCTTGGCCAAGGCTGGTGGAACTCACGGCGAAGAATCCCGAAATCAATGTTTCTGCCGAAATACCAAAAAGTGCCCAATCGATTCGAGAGCGGTTTTTAGCGGAATTTAAGGCACTAGGTAAAACGCAAGAGTCGGCACTGATCATTGACGAAGACTTGATCTTCATTCCGATCGAACCGCTTGATAATGGATCATGGAATGTCGCGGTCGGCCATCCTGACGAAGTGGACAATCAGCCAAGAAAGATAGAACTCGAAGGACCCTATTCAGTATCCAAGTTTCCGATCACCCGACGGCTCTATCAGTTGTTTGATGGAAATCACGACGTCCATTACCGAGAGGATTTTGAGAAATACTGCTTGGAACAGCGATGCCCTGTTATCTGCATGAACTGGTACGATGCACAAATTTTTGCAATATGGTGCAAGAGTCGACTGCTTAATGAATGGGAGTGGGAATACGCGTGCCGAGCGAATCGAAAGGACGCGGATCATCAGAAATTACACCATTTGCGGGTGGATCCGATCGATGATGAAGCACGAGAAAAGGTTGCGTGGAT
>Ga0164292_10005299_pt1 | contig 10554 bp, 7 predicted proteins | sample GEODES117metaG_FD_111486 | JGI IMG/M metagenome (GOLD analysis project Ga0164292, IMG submission 111486) | Eutrophic lake water microbial communities from Lake Mendota, Wisconsin, USA - GEODES117 metaG | ecosystem: Environmental > Aquatic > Freshwater > Lake | place: USA: Lake Mendota, Wisconsin... | reverse complement strand
TATCAAAGTAACAGCAAGGACTTACATCACCATCAGGTTCAGAATGTATTTGTAGCCATGCTACACTACAGAAGTTTTCAGGTAAGTTGTTTGTCATATGATAGGTTGTTCTTTAAGTTTGGGTAGATATGTCAACATATCTGCAAATGTCTTAGTGTAATCGGTATTGCGTACTTTGTCAAGTGAGCCCAATTTAAATAAAGCTTTGAATGTCCAATTATCTTTAGTGTAAAATGGTTCAGAATATGTTAACATAGCGTCTTTGTACAACTTTAGTAAATGATTAACTTGAGTCTCCATTTCAAAATTTGTTTTGTTGAATATTTTTGTTCTAGCAGTAATGTTCAACACTTTGATTGGATGTATTGCTTTCATAATATGCGCTTCGTTAATATCATAAATCTCTTGTTTATGTTCCGGTTTCAAAATATCAACTGAGTACTCTGCAGGACCCATTACTTTAGTCAAATACAATCCAATTTTATGTAAGTTAAAGTTGTTAATTAACCATGACATAAAATCTTTAAAGTGTAAAGCGTTCATCCAAGACAATGTGTAATGTATTGACAATGTTACTTTGCTATTAGATAACATTGTTTTGTAGTATTTGATAACATTGGCTTCTGTTTCTGTCCACTCAGCTCCGTAACGTAAATGATTGTAATGTTCATTTATCCCATCAATACTAACTTGTATTGCTACATTTTTAAATCTATCAATGTACTTGTCCATATTTTCTAAGTACGTTGTTCCGTTAGTAGTTAGTGCTAATATTACTCTATCCGACATATCACTATCAGCTAACCATTCAACGAAATCCATAACTGCCGGATTGATTGTAGGTTCACCACCAAATACATCAATTTTTATTATGTCAAAATTGGCATTCTCAATGATGTTTTTAGCTAGTTTCAACTTATCAGGACCTTGATTCATCATTCTAATGTAAGATTTCTTTTCATCTGGATTTTTCCAAAATCCTAGTTTAGTGTAATCTTCGATCCATTTACTACTATGTCTAGGTCCGCATGTAGTGCATTTAATATTACAAATGTTATCAACACAAAGACCCAACACAAACATATTATTATCTGTGTAGAATGATTCTTCATACTGTTGACGATGTGACCATCCACCTGATTGTTCGGCATTAATACAATGTCTACATCCTGTCTCAATGTCGGTTACTGCTATTTTTGTCTGGTACTCTTCCCAAGTATCTGCATCTACATTATGTCCATAGAAACAACAAGGGCGAGAATTTGGTTCCTCATTAGAAATGTAAATTGCTTTCTTATGTGCGAAACAATTTTTGTATGGTTCTAAATTCATATGTTATTTTCTGCTGGCCAATCGTATGAGGGAAACAAACCCTTACTAAATCTGAAACCCAATACGTCTAAATGTTCTCTGATATCCTGATGTTCAGGGAAAGTATCAAAGAAACTCTCATCACGTATTGTATCTAACCTTGATACTATTCTATGGAAGTCAATGTTCCAAGCTTCTGGAATAGTATCATTACTGTACATAAACTTAATAGATGATTCAAACATACTGATAACTCTCTTATCAGCATTGGTATTTACTAGCCATTTAATATGTTCGTTGACTGCTAATTCTATTTTCTCTTTTTTCCATTGCGGGATATTCTTTAATGAGTAATACATTGGATTGTCTAAGTCGCTAATCATAATATCATTGACTCCGATCAGTTTCTTTTCTACCCATTCTTTGTGAAAATCTAATACGTTAAAGACGTTTACCCAACTCAATGTACAGCTAATGTTAAACTTTACATGCGGGCATTCTTGTATCATTCGTTCTCTATTAGCAACGATTTCTTCCCAAACTGTACCCTTACGCCAAAACTCTGCACGTTCATGGCTAGCATCTAAACTGGCATTAACTAATACATCATTGAATTTCTTCCAATGCTCTAATACATTCCATTTACCTAATATCAATTTACTGAAGTTAGTGTTGTAACGAATATGCACGGTAGAATTGTTAACTTCAATCAGTTTATCTAACGTCATGTAATGTTCTTTCTGCATCATAGGTTCTCCACCAGCAAAATAGATTTCTTTGATGTAGGGTAAGTGCGGCACTATTTCTTCAAATGCTTGTTCTTCTGTTTGTCCCGGATAATGAAATCCGCTATCAGTGTCAGGTATGTATTTGTTATGTAATCGTTTATGATCCTGAACCAATGATGTACTAAAATAAGGTCCGCATGTTCTACAACGAAAATTACACAAGTTGTTAAAACGTACATCTAAGTAATACAATTTATGTTCTGGTACAGAACCATTAGGTAATGTAGACTTTACTGCTTCCTGTATGTCTTCTTTTTTACTGTAATATGCTTTGTTAGAACCAGTTCTAAATGTGATTGCTGTATCCTCACGTACATTGCATCTATCACATTCCGTTCTGACTACACCATTCAACATGTCTAATCTTAACTGATTAGTATCATCATTGTTCCATATTTCATGTAGTGAATTCTCTTTCAAGCTACCAATAGAACTAGAATGCTTGTACACACAACAGGGCTTAATATCGCCAGCAGGGCCAATGTATTGATGCATCCATGGTAGGACGCAAAAAGTTTTACTAGTATTAGCTAATTCAGAAGGATTCCAACTCATAATGTATTACTTATCAGAAACGTAGATGTGTAATTTGTATTTCGTATTTTGTCTAATTGTGCCAATTCTCTTTTAGCAGTTGCGTTGGGTACAGGATCTGCATACAAATCAACTGAATAGTTTTTCATAGCTTCAGAATAGTAATAGACCAATGATTGCCATTCTGTATTAGTCAGATTTAACTTATCAATTTCTTTTAATGAGTTATTCAATATTTGTTCTTTGACTTCTGGGTTTAACATATCAACTGAGTAATGTCTAGGGCCCTCAAGTTTTGTCAAATACACATGTACCTTATTTGATTGATTGAATGTATTAACTAACCAGGCTACATACTTAGTAAAATGGTCACTATTCATCCAAGACAATGTGTAATGTATGCCAAATCTAAAATTATGTGAAGCTAATGAAATGTCGTGGTATGCAATAACATTATGTTCTACTTGTTCCCATTTAGCACCATAACGCAAATATTCAAATACATCATGTGTTCCATCAATACTAACTTGTATTGATACTTCGTTGAACTTATTCAAATAGTGTGATAACTTATCAATCATTGTTGTGCCATTAGTAATCAATGACAATACTACTTTGTTAGCTATGGGTAATTCTGATAGCCATTCAATTAATTCCATAATGTCAGGGCTGATTGTGGGTTCTCCACCAAAGATTTCTAACTTAATAATATCAAACTCTTGGTTCAATATTGCATCCTTAACTAGTTTAATTTTAGCAGGGGCTTCATTCATTAACCTAGTGTATTTCTGTCTAGGATAAGCTTCTGTCCATCTGTTCATTTTAGTGTAGTCTTCAATCCATTTACTACTATGCAACGGACCACATGTTGTACATTTCAAATTGCAGATGTTATCAAAACATACACCAAGAACAAACACTTTAACATTTTCTCTAGTGTACCAATCATTCTCGTACTGTCTTCTGTGTGACCATTCAGCACCATTTTCTTCTGCTTGAATGCAATGACTACAACCGGTTTCAATGTCAGTGGCTAAAATCTTTTCTATGTATTCTTGTTTTGTAGCGGCAGTAACCCCGTGTTTGTAAAAGCAACAGGGTTTAGATGGATTGTCCTCATTTGAAATGTAAATAGCATTCTTATGAGCAAAGCAATTTTTGTATTTTGTTAAATCCATTGAGATAGTTCTGGAAAGTTTTCTTTAAAGTTTTTGTTCCTACGCTTATCATACTCATTAATGAACTTGGCAAACTGGTCAGTACGCCATGCTTTATCTTCCGGTGTCATCGTACTATGTCTTGCTCTCCAAAAGTCGTAAACCATTTGCCATGTTTCACGTTCTACATTAGCAACTTGTCCGTTATCAACAATAAAGGTATTTGTCTTAGTGAAGTATTGATCCGCACTATCAGGAAGAATACGTAAGTCAAACTGTTTAGGATCAACTAATCTAGCACAGTTAAACATAATATCAATGCCTTCATTACGCATTTGAATAACTTTTTCAACAAACTTTTGGAAATTAAAAACACTCATCAGGCCAAATGTAACCATGACACGTATTGGTACATGGAACTCTGAACTTACTCTACGTACAGTTGATTCCCAGCGTTGAATGTCTAATCCATCACGTATGTATTCAGCTTGTGGTCCCCACGTATCCATACTTGTGTAAACTTCTAATCCTTTAATAGTTTTGGCATTTAGTAATGTCGTTGCTTTCTCAAAGAATGCTCCTAAGTTCTTATCAGGTACACATAGATTAGTATTCACAACTAGTGTTAAGTTTGGATTATGATTAGTTGCCACAAAGTCTAACAACTTCATAAAGTTACGTGTAGCTAATGGTTCACCGCCTGTAATACGTAAATACTTCAAGTCTTTGTATGCTTCAGGTAACCACTTCCAGAATGCATCAATGTAGGGATTTTCATCTTCTAATATCATCTCATGCATTTTATCTTTATGTACAGTAGGGTCTTCGACTGGATAGCTACCATACTTACGCACTTCGTTCTCCCACTTACTTGATTGCCCTGGACTGCAATAACTACATCCAAAGTTACATACGTTACTAAAACTCAACTCTAAGTAGCTAGGATTAACGTGCTTGTCATATGGTGCGTCAATAAGTTCTTGTCTACGTTCAATAGCATAGTGTTCGTTAGTGAAACGCTTTCTATCACTATTAACATTAGGATTGATTGCTTCCATGTCAAAGCAATAGTAACATTCTTTTGGCTTCTCGCCATTCATCATCTGTCTACGCTGTTCAATCTTATGTTGTGTATTGTGAAGCATACTAGGATCACGTTTTACATCTTCTAAATTCCAACGATGAATGGGTGGGTGATAGCAACTGTGATTCTCACCCATACCAAAGTGCATGGTAGCCATTAGCCATTTAGCTGAACAGAATGAGTCTTTAATTTTGTCTGGAATAATTGGTATCATAATATGTCTTTTAATTCTGGTATGTAATTTACGTAATTCAATCCACGTGCTTTATCTACTGCTGTTATGAAAGATTTAGCTTTCTCTAATAACTCACTATTGTACTCTACTTGTAATTTGGCAAACAAATCATTACGTTGCCAGTCTGGTAGTTTATTAGCATAATGACTACGTAATTCTTCTTTGTAGAAGTTAGGCAATGCTGCCAAACTTAAATAGTCTGGATACAACACGTAATTATGATGTGGTGTTTTGTTGTATGTTTTTTGCAACCAATCACCAAACTCATTTAATGTGTAAATGTTTAGAATACTAACTGTTTGAGTTACATGCCATTGTACATTTGATAACTTGTTTAGTTTCTCAATACTTGTTAGTGTTTCTTCCCATTGTGTTGGATACCGTATGTAATAGTTACGTGAACTCAAATCGTCAATACTTGCATTTACTGTAACTTGTTTAAATTCTTTCCACAATTCAATCAATCTGTCAGGAATATCCATCATGTTTAAACTGTAAACAAGGTGTACATTCTGTGATGTACCTAATGTGATTAAATGCTTTAAATATTCAAAGTGAGCCTTAATCAGTGTAGGCTCACCACCATTGATGTAAATTTCTTCTACTTCTTGACTCTTATTAGCCAAGTCCCAATAGAATTCTTCTTTCTCAAACCACTTGAAATTCTCCATTGGTCGTAGTTGAAACCAAGGTAATTCATTAGCAATCTTCTTTTCATCAGGATACCATTTAGTGCTACTGTAACTATTGCAAGTTAAACAAGCATTGTTACACACATTACCTAGTCGCAACTCAACATAGATTAAGTTTACATCTTTAAGTCTGGCTGATTTGTCTAGTTTATGAACAATATGTTGCCAACGTTCATTCTCATATTGACGTTTGCTTTTGATACCTTTATCTTCATCTTGCCAGCAGCCTTCGCATTCAATGGGACGTTTGCCGTCAATCATTGCTTGTCGTACTTCTACAAACTTCTCGCTGTTCATTATGTCTTCAACGTTATCGTTATCTAACATAACAAGACTGTGTGTATTTTTCTTCTTTGCCCAACTCACTGCATCAGTGTGGTTACTACGGCAACAGAGGCTTGCACCTCCGTTTGGATGTGTGGCTAAGTGCATCCAGGGTAGTACGCACAAAGTGTTGCTCATATGTTATCCCACCATTCTAATAGTTTTGGATTACGTGCATAGATTGTTCTCATTGTTACATCTGTGTTCCCACGTATCTTGTCTAACTGTAATGTCCAATTCTTACCATTCTTGGCTGCTTGTTCGTAAGTATCAGGCCATTCTTCAGCATGTGTTTTGCGAGTGTTTTTCAATGCTTCTAAGTTACCAATCAATGTATCTTGCTTGTGGGTAGCACGTGGACGAATGTAATCTAATATGTCGTCAATAATTTCATTCAGAATAGGACGAGGCCAACTTAATGGAGTCCACATAATGTCCGGGTGAAATGCGAATGTAGTTTTAGTTTCAATTCTAACATCTAATTCAATACTCAAGTCAAATAATTCTTTTAGTGAGAACATTCCCGGTGCAGTAATAGTTAAGTCAAGAACCATTTTGTCTTTACCATTGGGTAATGATAGACCTTGTTTAAAGTTCTTTAACCATTGATCCCATTTGATACCAGTGCGTATGTATTCTACAATCTCGCCCGTACCATCAATACTAGCGCACATCATCCAATCTTTGTATTTAGGTAGATAGTCATACAAATTCTTATCACCAAACTGAACACGGCTTAGGTTACTATTGTACCGCATGTAGCAATTCTTAGCAGAACCATTCTTTAACATTTCTTCTAACGTCCACCAATGAATATCATACATCAATGGCTCGCCACCAACCCAATACATTTCTTCTACGATACCACGACTTACTGCATCACGGAACTCTGGTTCAACAACATTCTGTTGAAAATCTTGCATTGCTGTTTTAACTTCAGGTACCATGAAGGGTTGCTTCTTTGGAGTCCACATATTGTGAACTTTCTTTTCAGTCTCCCAAGTGCTAGATAATTGTTCACCGCACATGCGGCATTTGAAGTTACATAAATTACTGAAGCGGTAATCAAATGAGATTGGTTCCATTGTAGTTTGACCTGTATCATCTGTCTTATCAAATGCTTCTTGTATTTTATCTTTGAACAATGTACCAGTAAACCAGCCACGATAACTGTAGCCTTCCATTAGTAAGTTTTTATTACATACATCACATTGTGGAATCTCTTCACCACGCATTAGTTTTACACGAATATCTTTCATGTAATCACTATTCCAATGTTCTTTTAAACTTACTGGTTTGTAATCATCAACTGCTGTTTTAGATTCTTTAACTTCTCCGTAACGTTCATCATTCGTACTATCGATGTATTGTTTTTGGAATGAGTGTTCTTCACGTGAGGCACAGCACAATCGTCTTTCGGATTGCGGGCTGATATAAGTGTGAGTCCAAGGTGCCATACAAAACACCTTGTTCTTACTATCTTTATGGGGCTTGGCATGTTCCCATATTGGAATGATTTTATTCGTCATTGTAAGTCTGGATTAACAAACACATCTTTACTTGGATCTTCTGGCGGATGATCTGGTATCAAATCAACACCTTGACGATAGTTGCCGGTAATAATTTCGTCTGCGGTTGGCAACTCAGTTTGAATGCTATCATAGAAGTCAACAAACTCTTGCGGGAATGTGTCACGGAAACTCTTACCACGACGGACATCATACTGAGCATAGAACTGCTTAAAGTCTCTGCGATTTTGTTCAATATCCTTAACATTTTTATGAGGAGTTTTAATAACATCCAAATAGTCAATCAATCGTTGTGTCTGTTCACGCTCAATACTCATAAGCATTTGTTTACCATCTGTTGTGCGGGAATCCATAGCAATCTGATTATCTAGCCATACTTGTAATTTGTCTTTGTATTTTTGACGAATCTCTGTTGGCAACATAGCACAACTTTGGAAGCTAGGAAAACGCAAGATGTTCAAACTCATAGTTGGATATACTGTATCGTGTATTTGTTTAAATGCCATCATTTGATCCATGAACTCAACAATACTTGCCAAGCATAAGCTATTGATGGTCATCATCATGTGTGTCTTTTTGATGTTACCTTCAGTATGCAAACGAGTTAAGTTAGCGATCCACTTGTTCCAATCAAATCCATCACGAATATATTGAGCATGTGCACCAAAACTTTCGCAACTAGTGTACACTTCCATATATGGAACAAAATGACTGTATTCAATCAACTTGTCCATAATCTCATCTTTGGGGACTAAGTTACTATTAATAGCGTAACGTAATACTTTCCCGTCTGGTCGATTAGTAGCACGGTCTTGGTTGCTACGGAACCATTCAAATAGTTTCCATACACCAGGAGCCATAAGTGGTTCGCCACCTGTAATTCGAATTTCTTCTAAGTTGTCAGCAAGACCTTCTTCCCACCAACGCCAGAACGCCTGACTGTACGGATTAACTTCATCTGGTAATGGTTTAGCATGGTCAGCTTCATTGATAAAGTGGCTACGTGCGTCACCATCAATATTACGATAAGGACCAAACTTATGAATGTCTTTGACCCATGTTGTACTGAAGCTTGGGTTACAATAACTGCAAGCAAAGTTACATGTGCGGTCAAAACTGATTTCTAATGTCTTCAACATTGTATTCTCTTGCCAATCTGCTTTAGCAGTATGTAGAATATGTTCTTCTTCAAACACGGCAGTTTTGTAAACACGGTCGCTCATATTATCACGACCAATATCTTCAATTTTCCAGCAGTATTCGCATTCTTGTGGACGCTTACCTTCTTGCATCAACTTACGCATGTACTTCTTATGCGGTGTATTGTGAATAGCTGATGGATTAGTAATCAATTCATTGGCGTCAATTTGATGACCCAATGGATGGTGACAACTAGTTGTTTGTCCATTACCTAACCAAATTGTTGCGTTAAGCCATTTTGCGGCACAGTATGATTCACTAATCGGATCGATTAGTCGTGCTTTGTATTCTGCAAAAGTTTCAGTATGTTTTTTGCCTGCCATTTGTTTTCCTTAGTGTTTAGTATGTGCTTTAATACACTCTCGCCAGTACGATTTAAGTTCTGGGAAAGTTTCCATGAAATTCGTTTGTCTACGTCTATCATATTCTGTGATGAACATGTAGAAGTTGTTTTTATTTAGTAGTAGCTGGTCTGCTGGTAAAGATTCCTGCATGATAGCCAAATCTCGCTTTACTTTCAATATTTCATATGGTTTGAACCCTTCAAACGTTTCTAAATAATCATCATCTTGTACATTTTCTTCCATGTACTTTAAGCATCGTTCTACTTCATCGATACCATATTGTCCACTGTTTTGAATACTGAACCAGGGCGGGTATCTTAATATTGGAATATCAAAGAATACACGCTGAAACTTCTTCTGTTTGTAAACCTTATGTACAATGTTATTCTCTTTTTCAGTCTCAGTCTGTTCAGGAGAAATCTCAAATTCTACTTGACTTCTACCACCAAACTCTTTACGTAGTTCCAAAATCATTTCTAAGAACTTATGTAAGCTAGGAATGGACATGATGTTAAACGTATTGATAAAGCTGACAGTAGAATACTTTGTCTCACGTAAGAAGGTTCTTACGTTGTTTAACATACGGTCAAACTCTAATCCAGTGCGCATGTATTCGGCTTGCTCACCGAAGCCATCTAATGATACAAATAACCAAAAGTGTTTGAATCCTTTATCTACATACCAATGATTGCCACTGAATTCATTGAAGTTTTCTTTATCTTCGTATGTACGTAGTTCTTCGATTTGCTTTACTTTGTTTAAGAAAGTATCAAACAACTTTTGGTCAGGAGGACACATATTGCTAGTGATACTCAACTCAAGTTGTCCATGCGGATTCTCATTCACATAATCTAACACTTTAAATGTGTTTTTATCCATAAGTGGCTCACCACCTGTCATTCTGAATACACGTAGTTTACGATAGATTTCAGGGAACCACTGCCAAAATGCTTCAACGTATGGGTTGTCTTTCTGTGCAACTTTAAGTGGCATCAATCCGCGTTTTTCTAGTGCAGTAATATCGTTATGTGTCATGTTAGCTAATTGATAACCACCATGTTTTTTAACTTCTTCTTCCCAACTTGTAGAAAGATGTGGACTACAATACATACATTTAAAATTACAAGCTTGATTGAAGTTCACCTCTACATAACGAGGAGTTACATCGTAGTCAAACTTGTTTTGAGTTACTTCTTCAAATGTAGGTGCATTCCACCATTCGCTACTACGATAATGCCTGTCACTCATGTGACCTTTGGGGTCTTCGCTCTTAGCATCTTCTACTTTCCAGCAATAGCTACAACCTTCTGGTCGTTTGCCTTCAAGCATTTGCTTACGCTCTTGTATTTTGATTGG
>Ga0164292_10005298_pt1 | contig 10554 bp, 8 predicted proteins | sample GEODES117metaG_FD_111486 | JGI IMG/M metagenome (GOLD analysis project Ga0164292, IMG submission 111486) | Eutrophic lake water microbial communities from Lake Mendota, Wisconsin, USA - GEODES117 metaG | ecosystem: Environmental > Aquatic > Freshwater > Lake | place: USA: Lake Mendota, Wisconsin... | reverse complement strand
GCCCTGGTGGCATGGTGCTTGCACGCCGGCGCGGCCCCGTCAGCCGAGGCCCAGTTGCGTTTCGCTCTGCCCGATCCCTTTGAGGCGTTGCTGGCCATGGCCTGGCTGCAGGAGCATCCCGGCCAGCTGCGGGCCTACCAGACTCTGGAATCCCATCCCCTGGCGGCTGCCCTCGATGGGCGGACTCCGGATCTTGATTGCCTGGGGCGCTACCAGCATGCCGCCAACCTGGACGCCCTGCTGGCGGCTCGGCAGCAGCGAGCCGCCCTGGAGGCTGATTTGGCGGAGCTGGCCACGCAGCTTGCACCCCTGCAGAAGCAGCAGCTGGAGGGTGTGGCTCTGCGTGAGCAGGTGGCGCTGCTGCAGGGTCGGCTGCAACAAGCTGATGCCCTCCAGGAGCGCTGCAGCGAGCTGCAGCTGAGTCTCCAGGCCCAGCAGCTTGATCTAGAGCAGCTGAGCCGCCGCCTGGCCCTGCTCGAGCAGCTCGTGAGCGCCGGCAGCGAGGCGAGCCAGCGGCTGCATTGCCGCCTGGCCCAGGCTCTGTCCTGATGCTGCGCGTCGGCGTGTTGGCCCAGGCCCCCGGTGAGCCGCTCACCAGCTCCGCCTGGATCCGGCTGCTGCTGCCCCTGCGGCGCCTCCAGCGGCAGGGGGACTGCGCCGTGTTGCAACTGGAGCAGGCCGCGCCTGGCGACGCTCCAACCTTGGCGCTCGATGGACTGGATCGCCTGATCGTGCAGCGCGCAGCCTGCCCCACCCTGGCCGAGGCCGAGGCGCTGGTGCAGGCTTGTCGCCAGCGCTCGTTGCCGCTGATCCTTGATCTCGACGACGCCCTCTTTTCCCTGCCGGTCGAGCACCCTGAGCGTGAGCGCTATGCACCGGTCATCCCCGCCCTGGAGCATCTGCTGGCGGCGTCCGATCTACGTGTGTTCTCCACGGTCACCCTGGCTGCACAGTGCCGTGAACGGATCCTCAACCAGGGGCTGCCAGTGGGCCCTGATTTGGTGCTGGCCAATGGCCTTGATGCCGAGGCATGGGCGGGACCTGTGCGCTTCCCCCGTGTTGAGGCTGAGGGCCCCCTGCAACTGCTCTACATGGGCAGCCGCACCCATGACGCCGACCTTGCTTTGATTCTTCCGGAACTCGATGCTCTAGCGGCCCGCGATCCAAATGCCTTTCGGCTCACGCTGGTTGGTGGCCTCAGCCAGCCACTTTCGCGTTCCTGGCTGGACGTGGTAGCCATTCCCCTCGATGTCCGCCGCTACCCTCGCTTTGTGCGCTGGTTGCGTAGGCTGGCTCGGCACGACTTGGGCTTGGCACCCTTGGTGAGGAACGCCTTTAACGCTGCCAAAAGCGATCTCAAGGTGCTCGATTATGCCGCGATGGGAATGCCTACTCTCTGTTCACCGGTTGCGGCTTATCAAGACCTGCTCGATGCTGGCCTGGCCTTGGCGGCAGAGCCCGGCCAGTGGGCTGATCAGATTTTCTGGGCCCTCCATCATCGCCGCCGATTACGGCGACAAGCCAGGGCCATCCACCGCCATCTCTGGGAGCACCGCAGTGGTGATTCCTTCGCCTCTCAATGGTTGGACTTGTTGCTGTCTCCTGCCATTTTTCCGGCATAGGCCAGGTTGGCAAAGGGTGTCGGATTATCCCTTGTCTCCGGTCCGGGCGCGGGGCTCTCCTGGGCGGCCGTTGCAAATGATTGGTTGTCCAGGGCTAGCGAGGATATTCTGGAGTTGGTTCAGTTCTTCGAAGTAGCGCTGTCCGCAGGCTTCCCTGGTGAGCTGATCAAGGACCGGATTGATCGCACGGGAGCTCTGTGCCGCAGGTAAGGGGGGATGGTTCCTTGTGGCTCGCCGAAGGTGCTGGATGGCCTCTTCACGATTCGGCTCTCCCCAGATGTGCCCTTCCGCCTGGGGGTAGGCGTTGGCGCTGATGACCGAGGGCTTGCAGGACACCAGGTAAAAGGAGCTGCCCAGGCAGAAGTCGGCATTCCCACCGAAGCTGCTGGTGACAACCTCAAGTCCGAGAATCCCCGCTTCGGCAATTCCTCTGCCAAACCCTTCGCTGCGATGCATGGACAGGAATACATCACAGCAACCCATCAATTCGAGTAGTTTCTGCCGCTCAAGACTTTGGTCGATGAGCCTTAGTCGGGGGTCTTCTTGGGCCTGCCTTTGTAATTTCTCCCATTCGATATTGGGTCCAATGGGCCGCAAGGCTTTGATGACCAGCTGCACCTGATTCGATTCTCTTTCGGTGAATGCACGTTGAAAGGCTTCAATGGCTCCCCAGGGGTTCTTGCGTGCCAGGGACGACTTGACATCGAAGACAAGCAGCACCAATTGTGCATCTGGATCCAGGCCCCATCGCTCACGAGTTGCCAGGCGGCGTTCTGTTTGGCGGTATTGCTCTGGATTGTCGATGTGAACCGCCATTGGCATCACCCGCATGGGCCGCCGGCAGGGATCGCTGAAGGGTTTCAGTGCCTGGGCTGTGAATGTGCTGGAAGGCCACAACACATCAGCTAAGGGGATCAGGCACTCCCACGCCCTTGGCCAGCTCTGGGTTTCCCAGGGCCAGGCCACAATCGTGGTGCGTCCTCGTTGCTGGGCCATCCCCTCCCGGGCGATCCAGGCCCCATGGCTTGGGGCGGCCAGGCACACCAGGTTGAACCGGTAGGGACCCAGTTTCCCTGGCGGCAGGGTCTGGGGGTCGAGGCTCCGGTCGCTTCTGGAGGCGCCGTTGTTGGCATGCACATTCACAACGCAGAAGGGCACGTCGGCGCTGCTTAAGGCCAGGGCGGCCATCCGCACGTCTTCGCCGATGCCGAACACTTCGAAGGCATGGCCGATCAGATTCACCCCGAAGGGCCTTTCCCTTGGTTCTGGCAGGGGGGTCTCGGTGAAGGGCTCCGCCTCGATCAGGCCGCCTGTGCTAAAGCGGATGTGTCCGAGCTCGGCTTGAGCGTGTTCAGCCCACCAGCTGGCGTAGGTGTCCGGTCGCGCCTGGATTGGCCATTGCCGTTGCAGCTGTGGCGAGCCCAGCCAGTGCAGCAGGCCCACCAGGGGTACTCCGCGCAGCGATTGGTTGAGCAAGTTCAGCAGCTCCGCGTCCTGCCGCAGCAGGCGGTACTGCCCCCACAGCTCGGGGCTGAGGAGCCGCTCGGCCAGGCGCAGGTTCGGGCCCCAGGGGGAGCCCAGCTGCAGGGCTCCCAGCTCGGGATGCAGCAGGTCACGCAGCAGCCGCACGCACCACAGCTGCTCCAGCCCGGCTGCAGCCAGAGAGGTTTCCAGGAGCTCCTGCCAGGGCTGGACCTGGGGATCCAGACCCCAGCCCTGGCGGAGCCGCAGCAGGGTGTCAGCACCCAGCATGGGCTCAGCGGTGGTGATGGCGTTCTCCAGTTCTGCCAACCAGCTGGCGCCCGGTGGAGGGATGGCTTCACCGCGCTGCAATTGCAGACCATAGGTGTGCAGCAGGTTTCCGGGCGCTTCCCCTAGTTCGCTGGCCAGCAGATGCGTGAGGGCTAAGGCCTGGCCGCGGCAGCGCCCCGGCGCCTGCCAGTCACTGGCGCCGTGGGTACGCACCCACAGCTCGGGTACAGCCAGGCAGCGTTGGTTGTGCAGCTCCAGGATGCACATCAGACCGTGCTGAAGGTGGGCTGGGCTGTGCTGATCCTGTAGCGGGCCGGAGAGGGCCAGGAGGCTTCGGTGCCACACCGCCGCTCCAGGGCAGAAGAGCCCCTGGATGGTGAGCTCTGGCACCCAGGTGTTGATGGGGAGCACGGGATGCCGCCTGAGGCAGCGGCCTGCCGCATCGATGTGCTCCCCCTCTCCGACCATCAGCAGCAGGTCGGGCTGATGAGCAATGGCCTGCATCCAGCTGCAGAGAGCTTGAGGCAGGAGCTGATCGCCCGCCTCAAGCCACCAGATCCAGCTACCTCGGGCCAGCCTCCAGGCCTGATTCAGAGCGAGCGCCTCATCGGCGGCATGGTGGTGCAGCCAGAGCAGCTCGGAACGGCCTGCCAGGGCAGCTGTCGTGCGCTCCAGGCCGGAGGGAGTGAGCCGCCAAGGCACCAAGAGCACGTCCAGGGAGAGGTCGGTCGCCTCAGCAGCGTGGTCGATGCTGCTGAGCGAGACGTCCAGCTGCTCGGCATCACCACGACAGAGCAGAGTCAGGGAGAGCCGCGGATAGGAGCTTTCGATCAGTCCCACAGGCGCATCGCATCATCATGAGCTCCGAACCACTCTGCCGCCAACAATCCGCCCATGCCGCGCTACTCACGAAAACACAGGCAGCCGAGCGTCCAATGCAACAGGGTGGAGCGCTCTGCCGTCTCCGGGTTCTGAGCGTCTACCAGGTGATTCCATCGTTCCATCGGCAGAGCACCGATTTCGGCATCATTGCTAAGCCAGTTGAATCGATGAAGGTCCAGGCTACTGGCGGAGTTCACGTAATCAAGGGGGAGTGCCTCACAACGGCAACAGTTCAATGGCATCAACGAACCCCAATTCTTTAATTCGTACTAACTCTGCGTCTCACCCAGGAACTTCACTGATTCGGTCGGTACTTTGTGATGCTGCACGCAAGTCACATCATGCTGCTCTTGATGTTACTGCCATGGCTTTGAGTTGTCTCCGCGACAGAGCATGTGGTATTCCATAAAAATCACCGGCCCTTGCATTCTATTAAGTAAAGCACAAGAAATTGGCTGAAAGAAAAGTCTGTGCTCAGACGCTGGCGCCAGTAGAAAACTTGTGCTTGCAGCTGTGACGTCACAAGAGGAGTGAAGGCCAGTGGATAGGTGCTATCTGGTAGAGACTGACAATCAGGACATTGGTAGCAGCCCGTTCATGGCGGTCGTAGCCGATGAAGACAGGAATGGCAACGGCCAAGTGCTGATGACGTTGTTGAGTGTCTAAGCGAAGGTTAGCGCCCCGTGGGAACCTGGATTGCCAAGGGCCTGGACCGACGTTTAGGTCGCATCGGCAAGGTCTCAAGGACTTCGAGGAGTTCATTGTAGATAGCCTGCCAGGGGATGCTATAATTAACGTAACCAGTTGGTGTGCTTGCGACGCTGATATCGGATACATATTCCGCAGGGATCTCTTGGGTTTTGTGATGTATGTGTTGATGTTTTGATGCCATCATTCGACGCCCCATGTGCCCAACTCCGGGCTTGCCGCAGATGCGTGCAATTACCAATGATCCTGTGGTGTAATTGGCCACAAACGCATCGGCTTCAAGGCCGATTCGTACCTTATCAATCATGGGTAATCCGACGATGATGAATGTGTTCTTGCGTGTCTTGAAGTTAAGTCTGCGAATAATCTTCTGAATGACTCTGTTGTCATTCTGTATTTCTCTTCGATGGTAGTCTGTGCATGCCAAAGGAGGGGTCCAGCCATCAAAGATAATGCCCAGTCGGGGGTAGAATCTGTAAAGGGTGTTCAATAGCTCAGCGGTACCTTCCACCTGTTCAATCCAGCGACGCTTTTGGCCAGTAATGCCAATCCAGATCAGTGGGCTAAACTCATTGAGCGCTTCAATCGCGCCAATTTCATTGATTTGAGACTGTTGCAATGCTGCGTCCCGAATCGGTCTGTCCACTGCTTCGGCAAGTTGCCTGAATTGTTGATGCTCTCCACGGGTGTTGAACCAAAAGCCAAGCTGGAGAAGATAGATGTTCTGCTCATTGCAAAGGTGATTAATTGCTTCCCTGTCAAGCTGTTGATGAGCTTGTTTCAAGGACAAGCAGCTGCTGAGATTCAGAAAAGCTTCGTCTGTTTTTGAAATGACGGGGTCATTCTCACGTAGTTCTCCTGCCTGTCTGATGTACTCAAGTGCTAGTAGGCCGTCATATAGGCAGTGATAGGGTCTGGTGTGACCAATCAAGTACCCGCCGAACCGTGATCTCTGCGTTGGACTGAAGAACTCAGGTGTTCTACTCAAGATTGCAACACAGTCGGCAACTCGTTGTGGGTCAAGGTGACATACCAATAGTAGAATTTCGGATCCAGGCAGTAGAATTGCATCACAGCTGGTCACTCCTTGAAAGACGAGGATTAACTGGCTTTCTTCCTTGATGAGCAGAACATTCCAGTTCAAGACCAGTCGACTGGCGAGTACAAGTCCTGGTCGACTTCCGAAAACAGAAGGAAATTTACTTTCTTGACGTAGAGATGCCGCTTCGATGACTAGGTCTTGGTTGGTTGTTTTGGAGCAAAACTCACGCAGATGGCTTGGGGCCGAGTCAACACCGACTACCTGGGTTTGTTGGAATGCCAAATGGCTGGCCTCCTCAAGATTCCCAGCCGGTAGTTCCCTTGTATCGCAGGAGAAGAAGGCGCGCCAAGCGTGAGTCAAGGCTTTCGCGGGCTCATTGTTCATTTATTCACCTTGCGGGATTCGACTCCAAGCATCCTTTCGGAGAGAGCCAGCTATGCGACATCCCCGCTGCGGCAGGGCTGCCATGACCAACGTAACTGGCGTGAACCCCTTTTCCGCTCCTGTTGCAATGTTTCAGGCCATCTCCAGTTGGCGACACCAACGGGTCGAGGCGTCAGGTTCAGCGGCTTGGGTGATGTTGCCCCTCCTCAGCATTCGATGCTGGAGTCCAGCGACATTGCCAGCTCCCATTGGAACCTTGCTGCGCCCCCACAGCCTTGAGTGCCAGCAATCATCATGATGTTGATGATGTCCGTTGTTCACGCCATGGCGGGTGTCGGGGAGGCAGATTCACAAGCTCAACGACCGCAACAGTATCGAGCCTAAGGAGTCATATTCAGTAGAACTGCTTATGTCGCGCCAGAGATGTTTGGGCACAATGATGTCGAATGAAGCCTTGCATCTTTTGAGAGCATCGGACTTCCAGCTTTCTCGGCAAGAGGCAGGGATGATTAAAAGTGTGTCACAGGCTCCCTGGCCGTGGTGGCCAGCATGGGCTGAGGTCGGCGGAATAGCCCCCTTTGTCAGATGTCAATCAGGTAGATGGGCGCTACGCCCCTGGCGGCTATCACGAGCGGGTGGTGCTGCGGCAGCTGCCCAGCCAGCTGGATCTCGAGGGCGTGCTGAGCCAGGCGGACGCGCTCCAAACCCAGCGCCCGTTTTTCGGCAGCTCCAGGAGCAGGGGGCCGACTTCCTGCTGACCTTGAAAGGCATTCAGAAGACGCTGCATCGTCAGATCCGCAGCCAGTTCCAGGGAAAGCGTAACATCCCTTTTGTCACCGCAACGGATCACGAATTCAGTCACGGTCGACGGCACTCGTGACGGCAAGTCTGTTCACGCCACCCACCTGTTCCTGGCAGCTGGAGGGCTGGTGCAGCATCAATCGCCACCCATGGATCACAACATGAGCCGATGACTTGACAACTCATTGGCTCTGATTCAGTGTGGAGATTCGAGATGATGAATCACCTTCGGAATGACAGACTGTCGTTCCACCATGTTCACTCTTTGATCAGGCTAATGAGGTTTCGGTTTTTACCCCACGCAAAGGGACGCAGCCCAACCATGTGTCCATAGCCAATCGAGCCCCGCACTTGACGAGCAGACAGACCGCAGCAAACTCCTGGTCTTTACGATAGATTAACAAGCTATCTTCCAAAACCATGTTCAGTCTTCCTCCCGTATTCGATCCATTCTCCTATCGAGAGCGCTATCCAGACTTGGCTGGCTTGCGCCGATCTCAATTGCGTGAGCATTGGCTAAATGGTGGTCGAAGGGAGGGGCGTAATGCCGCACCAATGGAATCCTGGGCTGAATTGTTGCATTTCCTGCAACCAGCACGCAGCATTCTCGAGATCGGCCCCTTTGATAATCCGTCGATTGAGTTCTTGCGTCACCATGGGGTCATTGTCGATTATGCTGACTACTTTAGTTCGGAAGGACTTGTCGAGCGAGCGGCTAAAACAGCGGGTAGAAATCCTGATTCCGTTCCATGCATCCGTTATGTTCTTTCTGATGGCGGCTATGAGCAAATCAGCGAGAAATATGATGCCGTCGTTTCCAGGCATTGTGTTGAACATCAGCCCGATTTAATCTCTCACTTCTTGAGTGTTCTTCCCTTGCTTGAGCCTCATGGAATCTATCTGTTTTCGATGCCCAATCGACTCCGATGCTTTGATCGTCATCTTCCCCCTACCCACCTTGTCCATGTGTTAGCAGCTTATCTTGAGAAACGGTTTAGGCCGCCACTCGAGGCTGTTCTAGAGCATCGATGTTTTACCGTTCCTGATTGGCGCAACGATGCCGATCCCGCAGACGAACTGCCATTGAATCTGAGGGAACGGCTTGATATGGCTTGCCGTGAGTTTGAAGAGCATGCTTATGTTGATGTTCATTGCTGGAAATTTACTGAGGATAGTCTTAGGCGAATCATGCATAAGCTTGTGCAGCTCTGTTACCTTCCCTTCTCGACTAAAATCCGCACATATAATCTAGGCAATGAGTTTGCTGTGGCTATGGCCTTCTCTCCAAAGGCGCATTCGGCATTTTAAGTTATCGATTATGATCCGAAGTTCTGCCAAGTAACTTGTTTGTAATGAGCAACCAAGGATTCTCTGATCTCCGTGCTTTTCTCTTTCGTCTTCGGCACGATCGGTTGTTGCGACTTCGTCTTCGCCGTCTCCGTGCTCAGGCTGTAGTCAATCTCGCCAATGAGCTTGGTTATCTGATTTCAGCAGATGACTTGTCGCACGGCACAAAGCTGTCTCGTGGAAAGAACAAGAAATCCCATTCCTAGCTACTTCCTGGGCTTGAAATTCTTTAACTTTATCCCATACCCTGACTGATCTCTATGGCTGATCGTCATCTTTGGTTCCAGGCTCCTTCCACCTTGCATAGCTCTTCGATCCCCACCAACCCCACTCTTCTTGATTGATTCCCGACGCTCCAATGCCCATGAGTCGCCCGAGTTCGTGTCCATACGCCATAAACAGGCTTCTCTTCGCCTCAAAAGCCTCAACGCTCAGGTTGGCTGCCCGTTCACGATTACAATAGGATGCAAACCAAATTCGACCATACCCTTCTTCTGCGCAAAAGCTTCGTACGGCATCAGCCGTTGCTCGGTGGTCAGCGTGATCTCTAGGGTTGGTGATGTGAGAATAGTCACTGCAATGAATCCAGCACTGGCCCGAGTTGTACTGTGGTGTTTGCCGTTTGCATTCTCTCTTGACAACTCGGGCCAGTGTGCTGACCAAATCATCCCAACTCTGATATTGAGTTGATTTGTCGGCTGTCCGTAAGGCTTTGCCTTGATCACGCAATAAGCTTAACGACCTGTAACCAGTCTGCTTGTAGCCCATCCCTTGCTTGCCGCCATCATTGCAGCGAAAGAAGTATAATATGGCGTGACTGATTTGATAGCGTTGCAGCTGGTGACTCTGAATAGTAGGCCTGCTGATTAGAATTGGAGCATCGCCGATGTGTTGTTTTACTGCCATGACGGTTGCAATCTCACGAGCTTCCCACCATCCGTTCCGCTCTCCTGCGTCGCCAGCTGTCAAGTGAATGAAGAGAACTTGCTCGTCTGGGTTCCGCAAGTGCATGGCACTCTGCTCGCCTCGAAAGAGCATCCAATCATCTTGATGAGCAACAATATAAATGTTCATTGTGGAAAGATTACTTGATGGCTATGCCTAGTTTCCAGTCTCTTGGGTCATCGTTTCCTTGGTAGCTAGCATGAGCTGAAAAGGGCACTTCGAACAACGAGCGATAGGCGTTGGTGTCGATCAACAGAAGTCTCCATCCTATGGCTTCAACAAGTGGCATGGTCACGTCTTGCCATTGCAAGGCCGTGAGCACGGTTCCCGGTTCGCAGATCCATTGATCAACAAGCTTGCTGATGAGTTCAGGCCCTAGGTGATGAATGCCTTGGGGTGTACCAATCAACTCACAGGGTAGATCGTCAAATGCTTGACGGTGTCGCTCGACCCATTCTTGCATCTTCACATGCAGTGGTGATGCCCAGATGCAGCAGTTCACTGCATAATAGCGAATATCCCCGGGCCGGGATATTGAATTGATGCAGACTGCCAGGACGTTGTTTTGATGGCAATAGTGCATCAGTTGCCGCCATCGTTCCTGTGTGAGATTGGTGGAGGGAAGAGGGGTGTCACCGTCGAGGTACACGCCACCATTCCGCGCTACGAAAAGTACTCGCAAGAGATCAGATTGCATGGCTGGGTGCCAGCAGCGCTGAAAACGCTCAAAATCTTCGTGTTCGCTATTCTCCTTGATCCAATCAAGAGCGCCAGTTGCATCCAGCCGCTGTATCTGCGCTTCACTGAAGGTCGCTTCCCAGTTTTGGAACTGCACTTCAATGTCCTCAGGAATAGGCGAACCCTCCCAGTACTGCAGCAAGGGTACAGTGCCCAATGGCGCCGCAGGTGCAAAAGGATTATGCCGATCTGCCTGCTTGATCATTCTGCTCAAGGCCAGAAGGCGCACCTCATGACCCAATTCACCCTGAGGATTCAATTGTAGTAGTGGCAGATGAAGGGGAGTTGCTGGCTGAATCAGCATCAGCCAAGCATGCAGTTGTCTGCCGCGCG
>Ga0164292_10005297_pt1 | contig 10555 bp, 10 predicted proteins | sample GEODES117metaG_FD_111486 | JGI IMG/M metagenome (GOLD analysis project Ga0164292, IMG submission 111486) | Eutrophic lake water microbial communities from Lake Mendota, Wisconsin, USA - GEODES117 metaG | ecosystem: Environmental > Aquatic > Freshwater > Lake | place: USA: Lake Mendota... | reverse complement strand
GTTAGAATTTCTTCTTAAAAGCGATAAAATTTTCTATTATTTTAGATTTCAACGATTTAAAAAATAGTTTTTTTGATAAAAAAAACGAAAAAATTAGGGCAGAAGTAGCCCATTATGTTGTTGAAAAAGTTGTTTTTGGAGATTAAATATCGTCATTTTTTGGAAAAAAAATGCGTTTTTGGGGTATTTTTTTGGAATCGATGCGTAAAAAAATGCGATTTATTGCCAAAAAAATACGATTCATTGTCGAAAAATTACGATTCATTGGTATAAAAAGACGAACGTTTGGTATAAAAAGACGAACGTTTGGTAAAAAAAGACGAACGTTTGGTATAAAATTGCGAACGTTTGGTATAAAAAGACGAACGTTTGGTAAAAAAAGACGAACGTTTGGTATAAAATCGTGAACGTTTGTCATAAATTGACTGACGTTTGGCATAAAATCGTGAACGTTTGGTATAAAAAGATGAACGTTTGGGGTTTTTTTTGGTGGGAATTGGGTTTTTTTGTAAGGAATGGCGTATCTATTTGTCGAAATAATTTATATATTTATAGAATAATTGTTATCCTTTTAGAAATTGTGGAAAACCGTAAGAGAGTTAAACCACAATGTTGTTGTTTTGACTTTTATTTATTGTCTCATTCTATTTAACAATTAATTTTGTAGATAAAAAATGTTAGGTTTGAAGAATATATAATTACTTTTTACATGCAGATAGAACCACGAAAAGCACTCAATAAAGCTTTTTTAAAAATAAAACCCAACCGTACCGGAATTGAATTGTTTAAACACAATTTAATTCAGCTGTTGGATAGTAGTAAACAAAATGAATCGGAGGAGTTTCATAAAAACCTTATTTCTGATTTTTTAAAGAACACTTATTATTCACCCCACTATTTTATTAATACCAAAGGACGTAACGATTTAGTTATTCATACCGGAAAAGAGGCTAAAACTGCCGTTGGCGTTATCATTGAAGCAAAAAGCCCTAGCAATAAGGCGGAAATGATTTCGAAAAGCAACCTCAACAGCAAAGCATTACAAGAACTGGTTTTGTATTTTTTGAGGGAACGCATTACACACAAAAATTTAGAAATAAAACATTTGGTAGCCACCAATTTAAAAGAATGGTTTGTTTTTGATGCTCAATTATTTGACAAACTATTTGCCCAAAACAAATCGTTTATCAAACAATTTCAAGATTTTGAAGAGGGTAAACTTTCCGGCTCTTCAACCGATATCTTTTACAAAGAGATTGCAAAACCTCAAATAGAAACTTGTGTTGATAAATTGGAATATACCTATTTTGATTTGGCTTCTTATGATAATATTCTTCGCAACGACGATAAATCAGATGATGCCAAACTCATTGTATTATATAAATTACTTTCGCCGGAACATTTATTAAAACTTTCCTTTACCAATGACAGTAATTCGTTAGACAAAAATTTCTATCATGAATTGTTGCACCTTATCGGGTTGACTGAAACCAAAGAAGGTGGCAAAAAATTAATTGAACGTGCCAAAGAAGGAAACCGAAAAGCTGGTTCGCTTTTAGAAAACACCATCAATCAGCTAGACAGTTTAGATAAAATTTCTAGATTAAATAACCCAAAACAATATGGTGAAACTTATAACGACCGTTTGTTTACCGTTGCTTTAGAGCTATGCATCACTTGGGTGAACCGAATTTTATTTTTAAAATTACTTGAAGCTCAATTAATCAGTTACCACAAAGGCGACAAAAGCTATGCCTTTTTACATTCGGGGTTGATTCAAGATTATGACAACTTGAATGCGTTATTCTTTATGGTATTAGCCAAAAAACCCGAAGAACGCAATGCTCGAGTCAAAGACCTGTTTGCGAAAGTGCCTTATTTGAATAGTTCGCTTTTTGAACCTACTGATTTGGAACATCAAACTTTGTTTATTTCGGGATTAGAAGATCATGTGCCACTTCCCTACATCAACGGCACGGTGATTAAAGATGTAAGCGGCAAGAAAAAATCAGGCGAGCAAGGTGCATTAAGCTATTTCTTTTCGTTTTTAGAAGCCTATGATTTTGCCAGCGAAGGAAGTGAAGACATTCAGGAAGACAACAAAACCTTAATCAATGCTTCTGTGTTAGGTTTGATTTTTGAAAAAATAAACGGTTATAAAGACGGTTCATTTTACACGCCTAGTTTCATTACTATGTATATGTGTAAAGAAACGATTCGCAGAGCGGTGATTCAAAAATTCAATGAAGTAAAAGGTTGGGATTGCACCGATTTTGATAGTTTATACAACAACATTACCGATACCCAAGAAGCCAATGCCATCATTAACAGTATTAAAATTTGCGACCCTGCTGTGGGTTCCGGTCACTTTTTAGTTTCGGCTTTAAATGAAATCATTTCGATTAAGCACGATTTAAAAGTGTTGGTAGACCGAGAAGGTAAACGGTTAAAAGAATACCAAGTTGATATTGTTAACGATGAATTGATTGTGACTGATGAAGACGGTTTGCCGTTTGTGTATAACCCAAAAAGTAAAGAAAGCCAACGCATTCAGGAAACCTTGTTTCACGAAAAGCAAACGATTATAGAAAACTGTTTGTTTGGGGTGGACATTAACCCGAACTCTGTTAAAATTTGTCGTTTGCGGTTGTGGATTGAGTTGTTGAAGAATGCTTATTATGTAGAGGAAAGAGACAAGAAGCAAGAAGCAAGAGAATTAGAAACGCTGCCTAACATTGATATTAATATTAAATGCGGGAACTCGTTGATTAGCCGTTTTGGGTTGGATGCTGATTTGAAAAAAGCCTTGAAGCAAAGCAAGTGGAACATTGAAAGTTATAAACTAGCCGTAGCTACCTACCGCAATGCCGAGAACAAAGAGCAAAAGCGGGAAATGGAAAACTTGATTGCCGACATCAAAGGCAATTTTAGAAGTGAGATTGCGGTGAACGACCCGAAAAAACTACGCTTAGAAAAACTAAAAGGCGAACTTTTTAATTACACCCAGCAAGTAGGCCTTTTTGAACGCAGCAAAAAAGAACAAACTGAATGGAACAAAAAAGTAAATACTCTAAGTGACGATGTTAAAAAATTAGATACCGAGATTGAAGAAATTAAAAGCAATAAAATTTATGAAAATGCTTTTGAGTGGCGTTTTGAGTTTCCGGAAGTGCTGAATGACAAAGGTGATTTTGTGGGGTTTGATGTGGTGATTGGAAATCCGCCTTATTTTTCGATAAGTCTTGAACCTTTATTCAAAAAAGTTTCAAGTGAATATTTGACATTTTCGTCCTCTGGAGATATTTATTCGTTATTTATTGAATTATCTCAAACCATTTTGTCTAATAAATCTTTGTCAACTATGATAATCTCAAATAAATGGATGAGAGCTAATTATGGTCAACCCTTAAGAAAGTACATAATAGAAAACACTAATCCAATCGAGTTGATAGACTTTGGACAAAACCTTTTATTTGATAGTGCCATTGTTCATACTAACATAATATCAATCCAAAAATCTACTAATAAAAACCAATTAAAAGGAGTGAGATTACCTGATGGATTTTTTTCTGATTCAAACAATAATTTTATTGAATACATTGAAAAAAATACATTTGACAAATTATTTGTTGATGAAAATATTTGGAACGTGGTTGATTCTAAATTAGATAATTTTAAAAACAAGGTAGAATTGATAGGCAAGCCACTTAAAAATTGGAATATTAATTTTAGAAGAGGGGCACTTACAGGTCTGAATGAAGTTTTTATAATTACTAAAGAAAAAAAAGAAGAATTAATCAAATCTGATAATAAAAGTGAAGAATTGTTAAAGCCTCTTTTAAGAGGACGAGACGTAAGAAAGTATTCATGTAATTATGCTGAATTACATCTAATAACTACATTTCCCACTTATAATTTGGATATTAACAACTTTATTGCAATAAAGAAATATTTAGAAAATTTTCTTCCAAAATTGAATCAGACTGGTGAGTCATTTATTAATCATCTAGGAATAAAAGATACAACTAGAAAAAAAACGAATAATAAATGGTTTGAAACCCAAGATTCAACTTCATATGCAAATGAATTTGATAAACCAAAAATAATATTCTCTGAAATTGTTAGCGAGCCACAATTTTACTACGATGAAGAAAATTTTTATCCAGAAGCAACTGTATTTTTCATTTCAGGAAAAAATTTAAAATTTTTAACAGCATTATTGAATTCAAAAGCTGTAACATTTTTATTTAAAACATTTTATATGGGGGGTGAATTAGTCGGAAAAATTAGATATAAGAAGTCTTTTTTAGAAAATGTTCCATTACCAATTCCAACGATTAAGCAAGAAGAACAAATTGAAAAAATAGTAGACCAAATCTTACACTTAAAAAAAGACAATCCTTCGGCAGACACGAGTGCGTTAGAACGGGAGATTGATTTGATGGTTTATGAATTATATGGGTTGAGTGAGGAGGAGATTGGGATTGTGGAGGGGAGTTAATTATGGGACAAAAGAAAGACAAAATAATAGAAAATGAATGGATAGATTTTAGAAAATCGGTCTATGAGACAAAATCAAAAAGTGAAGATGATTTTGAAAAGTATATCAATGTTATTGCTTCCGGAGGGTTAGCTATTACAATAGCATTTTTTGATAAGATTGTTGACATAAATACAGCGGAATATATTGTTTTGATTATTATTGGTTGGATTTTATTGGTCTTTACTTTATTATCAAACCTAATTTCTCACTTTTTATCAATAAGCTATTCTCAAAAAACAATAGATGAAATAGAAGAAAAGAAATATGATGATGTTTTTTTAAATTTAAAAAAAAGAAATAAAACTATTAAGTTTTTAAATGGTTTTTCAATAGCAACATTAATATTTGGAATAACTGCAATAATTGTATTTGTAACTTTAAATTTAACTATAATGAATAACAATCAAAAACCAACTCCAAAACCACAAACACCTAAGCCGTTAACTGAGGAAAAAGGTAGGGTAATTAATAATCCACCTCAAAATAAACCAAGTTCAAATCCTAAAAAATAAATATGGCTAAAAAAGATAAATCAAAAAGCGAAGAAAGTAAGCCTATTAATTTTGGTAGGGAATTACCAATTCCTAAAAGTTCATTAAAAACAAGCCAACCCAAACCATCTGAAAAAGACAAGAAAAAATAGATTAATATTTTAATGAATATGAAAGAATATAAAAGATCATTAGATGATGAAATAGATTGGAAAATAATTGACCAATTACATACGGCTACTATTAATTTTTCATCTACAAGTTTAGACTTAAAAAAATTGTTTTTTGTATTAATTGGTATTGCAGTACCAACAATAATAAAATTGGCTGGAAATAAACTTGATATATCTTTATTTATAACTTTATATTTACTTGGCTTTACATTTTGGTTTTTAGATAGTTTTACTTATTTCTATCAAGAAAAATTAAGAGAAAAAATGGATAGGCATTTTAGTAATATAAAAACCAGAAATACTCAAGAATTAATTGTTGGTGCTAAAAAAGAAGATTTTACGTTAGAAAATAGTAGAACTGAATCTGACAGATTAATAAGATCCGTTAATAATCCATCTGTTAGGTTATATATGTTTGTTTTAGGATTAAATACAATAGCATTAATTTTATATCTAAATGAAATTATATAATGAACATATTTGTTTGCTATACTACTAGAAATAATGAGGTAACTGCTAATTCATTAATTGATTTTTCTAATAAAATTAATTCTTATGGTAATGTATTTGTAGATTTATTAGATAACGATTCAAATGATAAGCAAAAAAGAATAATTAATGAATTGAAAAAAAGCAACTTATTGATTTTAATTAAATCTGAAAGTTCACTTAATTCAGAATGGGTAAAATTTGAATTAGAAACTGCTGATAAATTAAATATTCCTGTAATTGAATTTTTAATTGACGATTTATATAACTTAACCCAAGAAAAAATAGGGCAAGTAATAAATAATCATTTTAATAAATAAATTCATAGTTAATAATTGACTATAATATCTTACCCTCTTTTTGATTTATTATCATTAAAAAAGCTTCCTTCTTCGTTACGTTGTTGCTTCCTTATTGTTTTACCTTCGAGGTATCTTTCAGGGATTGTATTGAATCGAGTTGGTTTAGGTGTTCTTGGTATTCGGGGTTGTTTTCGAGGATTGTATCGATTTCGGGTTCGTAGTATTGCAGGTCTTCATCGATTGGGGCATTGGACATTCCAATTGCTACGGCTAAGGAAGGATTGTTAAGGGCGATTGTGACAACGATTGTGCTGATTATGGATAGGGCGATGACGAATTTTTGAGTGCGATTCATTTTTGAAAGTTTTTGTAAAGATAGGGATTAGAGATGCTTCCTTCGTCAGCATGACAAAGTTTGGGGAGATGCTTCCTTTGTCAGCATGACAAAGTTTGGGGACAAAGTTTGGGGATATAGATGGTGGGACAAGTTTGGGGGGCGAGGGGATTTGCTTTTTAAATTTTAGCTCAACTGAATTCAAATTTATTTAATATATTGCAACGTAACATCAGTGTGTCAGACAAAAAAACTAAAAATTATAGCTTACAAATATGATCAATTTTTACACAGCGTTCGATTTATACATACGAAACAGACAAGTAATCGATTGGGGATTTTAACAACCTCAAGGTGTTTTACTGCCCAATGGCTACTTAGCCTATCCGGGTGGCTATTTCACCGCGTATGACAATGGTTATCGTTTAATTTCGAGTGGAGCTTCGCTAGGTGAAACTGCTATCCAGGAAATTATGATATTAGATCCAGAAGGTATTCCCATGGCCAGAGATACCGAAGATATTATGTAGAACTATTAACGATTAGAAGTAACCAAAATAGAAAAACATCATATAGCACTGGCATGAATTTAAGTATTTCACTTTTTCTATCTTTTTTTTGTTGGGCAACAAATGCCCAACAAACTGATATTAATGAAAATTTTTTGAGAAGTGTGGAACGAAGCTTAACTTCTCTACATGCAAAAAATCTGAAAGTAGAAAGTATTACTGATTGCGAGCTTCATATTTCATATACGATGTATTTCTTTGATTCAGAAAAAGAATATCGGACCTCAATTCCTATAAAAGGGCTTCAAATTTTGGAAGATGGTAGTTTCTATAATGAGAAGGGAATTTTAGTTGAACGGCTAGGTAAATATAATAACAAAGAAACAATGCCACTTCTTAAACATGTTAATCTCGAACTAAATTTGGAAGAACGGAAAAATTTAATTCGTGAGCTTGACAACGTGTCTGCAAAATGCAATTAGAATATATATTTTAACCTCTAGCTCCAATAGACCCTGGATTCTCAATTAATCCATCCCTTACTGTTATTTTTTTTCGAACTTTATCTTTTACAAAATCAATTAAATCAAAGGGCTCTGTTTCATTTTCACTTTGATATAAAACTTGTACTTCAATAGTTTTGGCGGTATAATTTGCCGTAAATCCGGCACCTGGTCCTATTCGTTGAAAGCTGATATTGCCATTGTTTAACTTGACAATGACTGTTGCTGTTTTGTCCTTTGTATAATTGTTAAATTGAGCAATAACTGCCCCGCCATTTGAATCGGATGTTATTAGTGTGAATTTACCTTTTACTCCGTCGAAGTCTTCCAGTATAACCTGCTTTTGGTTTTTTGTGCTTGATTCTTGATTAGTACTTTTTGTTGTCACCGGTTCTACTTTGACAGATGGAGTTGAAATAACTTTGTTGACTCTTTTATAAGTCCAATGTCCCGATGCTGTTAAAGTGTTTCTATCTTGACTTAAGGTAAGTTTAAGTTTATTGGATTTTTCCCAATGCCCTTTTGAAGAGTCGGTGCCGCTATACATCCATGCATTTCTTTGAGCATTCCAAACACCGTTGCCTTCATAGGTTATAGCTTCATAAAATGCACCACCAACAATGTTAGTAGTCAGTTTTGTTTTTTCTACAGAGGTTATTATGGCTGTTTCACCATTTATTTCAATGAATAATTCTGCTCCGGGTTTAGTGGATTGCCATTTGCCCTCTAAATCGTTCGCTTTAAATAAATTTTGGGCTGAAACGGACAATGCGAAAAAAAATAAGATACTTGAAAGAGTTTTCATATTTAAAAATTAGTTAAATCTATAAATTAACTTAAGGTCTACGACGGGAACAATATTTTTTTCTTCATCTATCATCACTTTAAAAGTAGATGTATTGCCTGAGCTATCTGTATTGATAACATCTTCTTTAGTTGGTTTTATAGCTATATAACTTATTCCAGCCGCAATTCCTATCCCAAAACCATCGCTAAAATAAACGTTGATTCCCAAAGTCGCATTGGCATAAAAATTAAAATTGCTAAAATAATCTCCAATCTTCGTGTCCTCATCACCTGTAGTTATTAAATCTGTATTTTTTGCACTCAATAATGGATTAATAGAAACTGCAAGTGGAAATTCGATAGTTCTGTAATATACTTCTCGTTCACTATTTGTCATAAAACAGTACATCAATCCTAAAGATGGTGAATAAAATCGTGTACTTCCAAATTCACCCTCTCCAATCACAACTCCCTCATCGGTTAGCTTTTTAAAATTTGGTATTTTTACCCATGCAAATCCTAGAGGAGAAAAACTTAATCTGAGTCGGTTTCTTCCAAGTGTAAAATTGAGCCTGACTTCGTCAACATTATACTTTTCTCCTGGAAAGTCTTCTTCATTGATATATGTGGAAGTTGATCCTTTGATTTCCCAGTTGAAAATAGAAAGCACACTTGATACGGCATCAAAAGTCGCAACCATAGCTTCTGTTTGTTCCTGATCTCTTGCTACTGCCTCGCTTCTTATTAGGTCGATATTGTAGTCGACATTGCAATAGTCGGCATAATATTCATCTATCGCAGTTATAACCTCTTTCCAACTCGTTAATGTGGCTGTTTTAGGATCGAGTGCTTTTGCATAAAGCTGGTCTATTTGAATACTTTTATCAATACACCATTGTCTAGGCACGTATTCAGAGGTTTCTGAAGAAGATGTTGATTTTTTAGTTTTTCTACTACTTGACAAAGTTGTTGTTGTTTCGGTTCCGGTAACCATAATGCTACCCGGTTTATTAATTTCTCCAGAATACTGACCATAGTCTGGTAGCGAACTTATTACTTCTTTCCTATAAACTTCAACATCTAGTGGCGACAATTTTTCAACTTCGTCTATTACAGTTGTAAAAGAAATATTGTCCTCTAGTGTGCTGTCATGCTTTCCGTAATATTCGTCAAAAGTTACTTGAAAAACATGGTACCCTTCTTTTCTTTTGTCACTAATAAAAGTTTCACGGCATTGTTGTGAATATTTCCAAACATTCTTTTGTTGCGGGATGGAAAATTTTTCTCCATTTGGGCAGTGCCCGTTGGCATATACCACGTCCCAATAAGCATCTGCTTTTTGTGCGGTCAATCTAAGATCTTTTGCAATGCCTTTGTCATAAACCCTTTCATTAAATTCAATATCAGCGAGTTTACGGTTAAAATTGTTTAGAGCATTTTCAGCATAAAGATTTGCCGCATTATATAATTTACTTGACACATCATTATAGTTGCCTTCATATTTGATTCTGTAAATGTAGCTACTAACCAATAAAATTTTACAATTACTATTTAATGGCGATGTAGCTTCTTCGTATAAAAAGTACGACTTTCTTTTTGAGGTTTCGACTAATTGGGATTTATCATTTTGTGCATAAATTGTAAATACAGTTGCTATTAATAAGCAAGTCGTTAGTAGTTTTTTCAAAGTGTTTGATTTAAAATTTTTAAAATGTTTTTTTGTTTTGAGTTACCCCTTTCAGTTTTGCGACATGCATAATAGCTTTTATAACAAGCAGAGCATTGTTATTATAATCTTTTTGTAACTAAAATATAAAATTGAAAAAATTCTGTTGGATATTTTGTATTATCAGAATTAGTGTAGTAAGATATATTTTAACATAATTTAAGACCAATTGTAAATGGTTATTGTTATGCGTGCATAAACTTAACAAATTTTTATGAATTCGTGCCTATTATATATAAAATAAAAAAAATCAGAATTTATAGGATAATTTTCAATTCAAGACCGCAATCTTCGCAATGCCTATATGTGCGATAAATATTGCACTATTTTTAACTTTGAACAGCTATAATTTTATTTGTAATTCGCAAATTGAAAACGAATTCTTTATTCGTAGAATTATAAACACTGTAGATAATCGCTGCTGGTCGTCAGTTTGAAGGAACACAAAAAAAACAGCATCGAACACTTAAACAAACTAAGTGTTTCACCATATAAATAAAACGTCAAAAAAAAAGAGGAAAGTGGCCGCTACAAAATCAAGTTATCAAATCGTTCAGCAGACATTTTCAACGCGTGATATACAAAAACCCTTGATAAGGTTGACTATAATTGGGGTCATTCAAATGAAGCACATAAAAATAAGTGCCATCCGGTGCAATATTTCCGTTCCATTTGATTTCTTCCGTTACTTCGCCCCGC
>Ga0164292_10005292_pt1 | contig 10558 bp, 12 predicted proteins | sample GEODES117metaG_FD_111486 | JGI IMG/M metagenome (GOLD analysis project Ga0164292, IMG submission 111486) | Eutrophic lake water microbial communities from Lake Mendota, Wisconsin, USA - GEODES117 metaG | ecosystem: Environmental > Aquatic > Freshwater > Lake | place: USA: Lake Mendota... | reverse complement strand
CTGCGCCCAGCTAAGCCCGAAATCCAAACTGGGTGCCGCTAATTCGCCGAACTCGAGGATGCGGGCACGATCTTCCTCGGGTACCCCGAGAATGTCGCTGATGATCACGACGGGCAACTGCGAGCAGTAGCGCGAGACGATGTCGACGATGCCGCGCTCCTCAGCCAGTCCCTGGAGAAGGACTGTGGCGGTGTCATCGACCCGGTCACGAAGGGCGCTGACCGCCCGGCTGGTGAAGACCGACGACACCGTCTTGCGGTATCGGGTGTGCTCAGGCGGCTCGACCGCCAGCAGCGACGGCGGCAGCAGTGGGTGCAGCAGGTCGGTCCGGGTGCGCTGTTCCAGCCAGCGCAGCGGTGTGGGCAGGGTCGAGCCCATCGAGATCACCCGGAAGTCGTCGGAGCGCAGCACCTCGTGGGCGACGGCGTGGTCGACGGTCAGATAGCTGACCCTGGCCCGCACCAGCGGTCCCTGTGTGCGGATCTCCTCGAAGAACGAGACCGGGTCGGCGCGGACCGCAGGATCGGCGATGAACCGCGCTTGCGGGTCGCCTCGGCGGGCCGAGATGTTCACCACCGAACGCACGACGCCGTGCATGGCCAGCCAGTGCAGCCGCTCGCGTGTGGATGCCATGGTTCAGGCCGGGGGTGTCCAGCTGACCGGAAGCCTCTTGATGCCGTGAATGAAGGCTGACAGCAACATCGACGGCTCCTCGGTCACGGCGATGTCGGGGATCCGGTTGCGAAGTTCCTCGAACACCATCGCAATCTCCCGGCGGGCCAGATTAGCCCCGAGGCAGAAATGCGTGCCCCCGCCGCCGAAACCGACGTGATGATTCGGCGTGCGGGTGACGTCGAACATCCATGGGTTGTCGAACTTGTCCTCATCGCGGTTCGCCGAGCCGTACCACATCGTCACCTTGTCACCAGCCGGAATCCTGATCCCGCTGACGTCAACGTCCCGGGTGGTGGTGCGGCGCATGTAGACCACCGGGGAGGCCCAGCGCACGATCTCCTCGACGGCGCTGTGGGTGTGGGTGTCGAAGTCGTTCCACCAGATCTGGCGCTGTTCGGGATAGCGGGTGAGCGCCAGCACCCCGTGGCTGATGGCGTTGCGGGTGGTCTCGTTGCCAGCCACCGCCAGCAGGATGAAGAACGACGCAATTTCGGCCGACGACAGCTTCTCGCCGTCGACCTCCGCGGCCACCAATGCGGTGGTGAGGTCATCGCGGGGGTGGGCCCGGCGGTCCTCGGCGAGCGCGGTGGCGTACGCGCCGATGTCGATGGCGACCTTCAGAAACTCCTCGTAGTCGGTGGTCAGGTCGGGGTCGCCGAAGCCGAGGATGATGTTGGTCCAATGGAAAATCTGGTGGTGGTCGTCCTCGGGGACGCCCATCATGTCGCAGATCACCTGCAGCGGCAGCGGACCGGAAAGTTCGGTCACCAGTTCGCCGTTGCCGTCGGGGTGATTGGCGATGAGGTCTTGCACCAGTCGCTGGGCGCGGGCGCGTACCGACTCCTCGGTGCGGGCGACCACCTTGGGGGTGAAGGCGCTGCGGACGATGCCGCGCAGTCGGGCGTGGCGCGGATCGTCAAGGGAGATCATCGAGCCGAAGTACTCGGCCACTTCGGGCTGCTGGTCGGCGATGGTGATGTTGGGGTAGGAACTGAAGATCTCCGGGTGCCGGCTGGCGAAGTGGACGTCGTCGAACTTCGTCAGGGCCCAGTGGCCCGGGCCGGCGTCGAAACCCTCGAACTCGATCTCGTGGAAGAACTTGATCGGCGCCTCCCGGCGCAGGGTGGCGAAGGCCCCGTCCCGAATCGAATCGTCGAGGCCCCAAAACCGCAGTACTCCCAGATTGATGTCCTCGAGAGGGATCTGCGCAGGAGGCTGACCGTTGACCCGGGTCTCGATTCCCATGAAAGTGACGTCCCCTCAATTCGGCGGTGAGTCTCTACTCCACCTTAGAGAGGTTCGACGACTTACCGACACGGTCAGGGGGACCACTAGGGCGACCAGCTGTCGATCGGCCCCTCGCTAGTCGGTCTCCTCGACCACCTTCTTGATGCGTTCCAGCGTGGTCCGCATGTCCCGGACGTTGCGCCGCCCGCGCAAATGGCCGGCGAACATCCAGAAAACCCGAACTGGGAGCGCGCTGTTGAGCCGGAACGACTCGGTGACGTCGGTGCCCTCGCCGCGCGGGGTGAGCCGGTAGTGCCAGTTGTTGATCGCCTGATCACCGGGGCCCAGGACGGCGAACCCGAACTCCCGGCCCGGTTCGCAGGCCGTCACTCGGCAGGTCGTCCAGTAGACAGGCCCGATCTCGTTGCGCCGGACATGGCCGCGGAACTTCGCGCCCAGCACCGGGCCGTCAGCCCCGTCGAGCCATTCGGCTTCAAAGACCTCAGGGGAGAACCGGCCGGTATTGCGAACGTCGGCGATCAGATTCCAGATCTTGTCGGCCGGAGCGGACATGTGGACCGTCACAGAGCCTTCCATGCCGGTGATCCTATGGCTGCTAGAGCCGGTAAACGTTGTCCGGGGTGATTACCGAGGTGATGGCGGTGGCCAGTGCCGCACTGGGATCGCCTCCACCGGGCACGGCGATGTCGGTGTTGATCATCACGACCAGCGTGGTTTCGCGCTCCGGAAGGTAAATCGCGACGGTCTGGTAGCCGGGCACACTGCCGTTGTGCCCAATCCATCCGGCGACCGTGAAAACCCCCATGCCGTAACCGAAGTCGGGAGCCCGCCCCGGTTCGGGAATGACACTCAGTCGCTGTGCCTGCAGTTCAGGGCTCAGCAACGCCCCGGTCGCCAGGGCGGGCATCCAGGTACGCATGTCCTCCAGGGTGGACGTCATTGCCCCGGCCGCCCAGGTGAAACTGGCCGTCCAGTCGGTGGCACTGATCGGCGGCCCGCCGAACTCGAAGGATTCGGTGTAACCGAGGGCATGCGGGCCGGGGAACTGGGTTCCGGTGGGAAGGGCGGTCTGGTCCAGACCCAGTGGAGCCAGAATGTGCTCGGTCAGGTAGTCGGCGAGTGGCCTGCCGCTGACTCGTTCCACCAGCAAGCCGAGCAGGATGTAGTTGGTGTTGGAATACTCGAACCTCTCTCCGGGGAGGAACTGCGCGGGTTGGGAGAAGGCCCAGCCGAGCAGTTCGGCGGGGGTGAATTCCCATTGTGGATCGACGGCCACGGCTTGGTCGAAGCCCTCGACTTCTGTGTAGTCGGACAGGCCGCTGCGCATGGTGGCCAATTGGCGCACGGTGATGGCTTCACCGTTGGGGACGCCGTCGACATAACCATCGATGGGGTCGTCCAGTCTGACCTTGCCCTCGTCGGCCAGCTTGAGCATCGCGGTAGCGGTGAATGTTTTTGTGACACTGCCGATTCGGCTGAAGAAGTCAACCTGCATCGGGCTTCCGGTGGCAGTGTCGGCTACGCCGAAGGCCTTGACGTAGTCGCCGTTACGCGACCAGATGCCGACCATTGCTCCCGGAATCCCGGCGGATTTCATCGCGTCGGGCACGGTTTCGTCGAGCAACCCCGACCGGATGGGGTCCAGCGAGCGTTCTTCGTCAACCGAGACCGACACGTCCTGCTGCGTGGTCGACGATGTGGCACAACCGGCGATCAGCGTCGACCCAGCCGCCAGCGCTGCAAGCCAGCGGCTTGAGTTGACCTTCAGTTCCCCCACCTCTTTCGCGGCGTAGCCTCTCGGCCATGGGTATCACACTGCGGGCACCCCGCGTCGATCGGCGGATCGGTGCGCCGCCCGAAGCGGTGTGGCGAGTGCTGACCGACATCGAGCAGTGGCCGTTGTGGGGGCCGTCGGTGCGCCGTGCGGAGTTGCACGGTGGCGGCACGGAGGTGACCGCCGCCGCCCGCGGCACGGTATGGACGGCCGTCGGGGTCGCGTTTCCGTTCCAGATCACCAAGTTCCAACCCGGCCGGCGATGGGACTGGACGGTGGCCGGGGTCCCCGCCACCGGGCACGAGGTGATCGAGACCCCGGGCGGGTGCGTGGTGCGGTTCGAGACGCCCTGGTGGGCAGTGGCGTACCTACCGGTGTGCGCCGCAGCGTTGGCCCGAATCGAAGGACTAGTGCGTTAACTGCAGTACGAGCGGGTGGCGCCGGCTCCCGCCGCGCCGCCCAGGGCGACTGTCAGGCTGAGTGCAACGACACCGGCCCGAACACCGATCAACCGACCGGACCCTTGGCCAGCACGACCGGGACGGTGCGCGGGTTGCCGAAGCGATCGATCCAGGTCAGCATCACGGTGTTTCCGGGCCTGCGCTGATCCATGATGTTGGACAGATCCGTCGCCGAGTTCACCGGAATGCCGTCCACGGCGGTGATCACGTCACCGGCCAGAAGACCGGCCCGCCCGGCCGGGGTGTCGGGCAGCACCTGTCGGACAACCGCACCGGCCGGCCCGAACAACGGGAGAGCATCGGCGATCCCCACGCCGATGAAGGCGGAGTCGCCAAGATGCAGCCCGGGCGCCGGGGCGCCGGCCCGGATCTGGTTGGCGATCGCCATTGCCCGATCGATGGGGATGGCGAAGCCCTCGCCGCCGGAGACCCCGCCCATGTTGAATTCCAGGGTCGCGGCGACGGTCACTCCGACGACCTGCCCGGCGCTGTTCACCAACGGGCCACCGGAGTCTCCCGGCCGGATCTGAGCGGCCACCCGGATCAGGTCGAACAGTTCCCGGGAATCACCGCCGGCCTCATTGGTCGCACGTACCGAGGCGCCCAGTTGGGTGACGGCTCCGGGGGCGTAACTCGGCGGACCGCCACTGCCGTTGGAGTTCCCGATGGCGGCAATCGGTTCGCCCACGACGACCGTCGAGGATGTCCCGATGGCTGCGGTGGGCAGGTTGCCGGCACCTCGCAGGCGGATCACCGCGATGTCGTTGGCGCGGTCGAAGCCCAGGACGTCGATCTGGTAGGTCTGGCTGTTGGCCAAACTGATGGCCCGGATTTCGGTGGCGCCTTCGATGACGTGGTTGTTGGTCAGCACGTCGCCGTTCGGGCTCAACACGATGCCGGTGCCCGCCCCGGCAGCGCCCTGGTATCCCAGGGTGGTGTCGATGTCGACCAGTCCCGGCACCACCCGGCCCAGTAGTAGCGACTGATCCAGCGGCGCGGCCGGCGCAGGAGCCGCCGGTTGGGCCGTCGCGGGAGCAACAGTCAGACCCACGAGCAGTGTCAGCGTCATCAGAACGCCCGACAGCCGGCGGACCCGGCTACCTCCGGGGCGTGGATGCATGGAGTCCATGCCCACAACTGTGCCTGAAAACCCGGCAAAAAGGCACTTCGCCGTCTGATTACTTGTCCCGAATGCTTGATGCCGGCGAACTTCGGGCACCAGCGGTGGGGCTGCGATGGCCCATGCCCGCAGAACGCGCGGGTGGCGCCGGTCGACTTGGCGGCCGGACGAGAGCTTCCTCACAGGCTCTGCGCGAATCGAGCGTCGGTAACATCGGCCAGACGATGGACAGCACTCTTCTGCGCTCGCGGCCGGCCGTCTGGACCCTCGCCGGAGCCTTGCTGGCGTTGCTGATCCTGGGTGTGGCGGTTGTCCTCACCCACCGGGTCTACGACCGGCCGGCGGCGGAGTCGATTGTCCCGTTGACCGACGAACAGTCCCGTCGGCAGGTGGTCGAGGTGGCCCGCCAATTCGCCAGTGCCGGCACGCTGGAGGCGCCCACCGCCGAGTACCTGCTGGTGTCGTGCAGCAGTGAGGATCAGCCGCCGTATCAGGGCATCGTGTACATGAGCTTCGACGTTCCCAGGGTTGCCGAGACAGCGGCCTACTTCGACGAGATCCAGCAGGCCATGGCGGCGGCGGGGTGGCGCGAAGGGGAGCCCCCCGGGCGGCATCCAGGCGGGCGAACCCTGGCCAAGGACGGACTGGTGGCGATCTATCACCGTCACCGCGACCTGGCGGGGCGGGGGGAGTTGCAGATTTTCGGGGAGTGCCGCAACGTCACCGATCACCGGTTCGACGCCCCCGGTTTCGTTGACGTCACCGGCGAACTGCGGGGCTGACTCGCGCCAGGCCCACAGATAAGGACTTTGGTCCTCGGCGTTGTGGCCCTTCAGACCGTTTCTGCTACGACGGGTCACACATAGACTGCCGGCCATGACTTATGTGATCACCAGCGCATGTGTGGACGTCAAGCACAAGGCCTGTGCCGCAGAGTGCCCGGTCGACTGCATCTACGAGGGCGACCGGACCATGTACATCAACCCCGAGGAGTGCGTCGACTGCGGCGCCTGCCGGCTGCTGTGCGAGGTCGACGCCATCTACTTCGAGGACGACCTGCCCGAGAGCGAGCAGAAGTTCCGTGCCGATAACGCCGCGTTCTTCACCGACGTTCTGCCCGGCCGCGCTGCACCCCTCGGCACACCGGGTGGGGCAACCGATCTGGGAGCTGTCGGGGTCGACACGCCGATGGTGGCCGGGCTGCCGCGCGCTTAGGATTCGCTGCCCATGAGGGCACTCTTTCGTCGGCGGGATGTAACGCCTGAAGTGGTTTTGCTGAAGTTAAAGTCGGGGGTACGAAATAATTCGTGGGGCAGCACCGGCATCTAGACTATTTTTGCTGGAGCGAACACGACGGACAGGGAGCCACACAAGACATGGCCAGATCACTTCGACGGGCACTTGCCGCTGCGGGCATTGCAATTGTTGCGACGATGGCCACCGCCCCCACCAGCGTGGCGGCGATCGCCCCGTCAGCGAGTGCGGCGACCGTGGCCTCGGTGGTGCCGTACAACGGCCAGACCGTTGGCGTCGCTGCACCCATCATCGTGAACTTCACCCGCCCGGTTGCCGATCGAACCGCCGCCGAGCGGTCCATCCAGGTGACCTCACACAGCGAGATGACGGGCAGGTACGAGTGGCGCAGCGACTCGACGGTGGCCTGGGTGCCCGACCAGTTCTGGCCGGCCCACTCCACGATCCAACTCATGGCAGGCGGGCAGCGGCGCAGCTTCGGCACCGGTTCCACGGTGTTGGGAGTCGGCAGCATCTCCAACTACACCTTCACCGTCAGCATCGACGGGGTGATCATGCGGCAGATGCCGACCTCATTCGGCAAGCCGCGCTTCGCGACCCCGGTGGGCTCATTCAGTGTTCTGGAGAAGTACAAGTCGATCGTGATGGATTCCCGCACCATCGGCATCCCACTTGAGGACCCGGAAGGCTACAAGCTGACGGTCGCCGATGCCGTGCGGATCACCTGGGGCGGCGTGTACATACACTCTGCGCCGTGGTCGGTCGGCTCGCAGGGCTGGCAGAACGTCAGCCACGGCTGCATCAACCTCAGCCCGGACAACGCGCTGTGGTACTTCAACCAGGTTGGCTACGGCGACCCGGTCGTCATCAACTGGTAGCGCCGCCTGCTACTTCGGGTGGGTGGCGCGGAAGTCGATGACCACCTCGTCGGAGACCTTCATCGCCCCCATGAACAGTGAAATCAGTTTCACACCGAAATCGGTCTGCAGCAGACGCACCTGAGTCGACAGGGCCACCACGTCCCCGGTGTCGTCGACGTTGAGGTCGACCACCTGTGCCCGGGAAGTGCCGTGAATCTCCACCGTGCCGTTCATCCGATAGCCGTCGGCGGTCCGGGCGATGTCGTCAGCGGCGAACCGGATCTGCGGAAACTTCTTGGCGTCCAACGACTTCAACGCATTGGAGCGTGCAACGCCTTTCTCGGTGCCACCCAGGGGGGTGACTCCACCCTCGCCGCTAAGCACCTCAAGCGAGTCGACGTCAACGATCAGTTCGACATGCGACGGTGAATCGCCGGCCCACTCCACCGATCCGCGCCAGGACTGCATGGCCATGGTCAGGCGGTGGCCCATCTTGGCGGCCCGCCCGGTGACCCCGGTGCGCAGCAGCAATTCGCCTGCGGTCGGATCCAGGGACCAACTTGGCACGATCAGCCTGGTGTCAGCGTGACGGTTGTGGTGCTCACCGTCGGAGATGACGACGCGGTCGGCGGGGAGCTGTCCGCAGTGGGTGTCGTCGTAGTGGCGGTAGCGGACGTCGTGGGGGTTGCCGGTGGGGAAGTCGTGGGGGTTGTCGTGGGAGTCTCGGTGGGAGTCTCGGTGGGGGTCTCGGTGGGCGTCGGGGTTGCCGACGACGTGACCGGCGAACTTGATTCCCCGGCCGAGAAGCGCGGCTCCTGGAACTCGATCCAGCCATCGCGGTAGAGCACGGAGTCGCCCTCGGACACCAGCAGTAATTCCGGCGTCACCGCATAGGTGACACCGTCGTTGGATGCGGTGATCGCGCCGTCGGCGCCGCGGCTGGCCGGCATCGTCAGCGCCGCCTGATCGCTGAGTCGGACGCCGCGGTATTCCAGTTGCCCGTCGGGGTTGACGCAGATCGCTACCAAGGCGCGGGATGTGCGGCCGAACTCCATGACGGTCTGAGCGGCATCGCATCGGGCCGCCGAGTCGGTATAGCCGTACTCGTCGCTGGGATAGTCGGCGGTGCTGGTCTCGGTCGGATCAGCAGCCGCTGTGGGAACCAGTAGCGCGGCAGCCGCCGCCGCTGCTGAGGCCAGGGCAACTGGCAGAATCCTTCGCGACACAATGTGCTCCTTCGGGTTGCTCGGCACTAGCGAACCACCTCCGGCGGCGAATCCGGCGTTGCTGCGGCGGCGTTTCGCGTCGGCGCAGCGACAATCAGTGCTCTGCTGTCGCCGGCTGGGCCGTCGTGGCCGGCCTGGGCGCGTGGGTCAGCACCGCCCACAGCAGCCGCGCTGCTTTCTGGGCGCGCTCATCGGGCTGGATTGGTGCGCTACTACCGGGTTGCTCGGCGGGCGCCCCACCGATGTGCTCGACCAGGGCAACAGCGAGAACCCGCAGTTTGACGTTGGATTCGTGACTGGCGCGCCGCAGCGTCGACCAGGCGGATTCGGCATCGCAGCCCAGGCAACCCATGATCGCGCCTTTGGCCTGTTCGATGGCGCCACGCGATTGCAGCACGGCAAGCATGTCGGCGATCCCGGTGTCGCCTTCGGCGGCGGAGGTCACCAGGGCGGCGGTGATCAGTTGCTCGTAGCCGATCAGGGTCGTCACGGTGGTGGCGTTGGCGGGAACGCTGAGCAGGCATGACAGCACCACCGTCTCGTCGGCCCGCCAAACCCCCGGCACGGCCATCGCGCCCTCCACCGCGGCAAGATCCTCATGGACGGCCAGTCGGGACTGCACCGCCTCCAGAGTCAGATCAGGCCAGCGGTCATCGGACCACAGATCCAGGCTCACGACCGGCACCTGATGGTCCACAGCAACCGCCAGTGGCCCACCGAGGCCCCCGGCCTGGGCGTCGAGATAGCCGGACCCGATGCCGCGGGTAGCCAGGACGGTCATCCCGTCATGTTTGGTATGGACGCTGACGGCTAGGGCCACCGCCTCCGGCAGATCCTGATGGACGCGTTCAAGGATCCGGTTGAAAAGTTCACCGTGCGCGTCGTTCTGGCGGGGTCGGAACAGCGGTGCCGGCATCTCTACTCCGTCCTGACCACATCAGCCACCCGATCCAGGCCTGAGATCGCCAGCAGGGTGGTGATGTGACCGCTCGGCCTGACGATCATGGACAGCTCAGTTGTGGCGGCCAGGGCGAACAACGCGCGAACGGCGGCGCTGTCGCAGTAGCTCACGCCGGTGAGATCGACCGTGAGTGCTGCGGATCCGTTGCAGGCCTTGGCCATGGCGTCTTTGAACTCATCGACGTTGGCGAGGTCGATATCGCCCGAAACCGCCACCACGGCCGGGTGGCCGGCGGTGGGGCGGGTGACGGAAAACCGGGCTTGGGTCATCGTGACAACTCCTTGACCATGGTGACGTTGGTTCCATCCGGGCCGGTAGTGACGTCGACGGAATCGACCAACGCTCTCATGAGCAGCAGGCCGTGGCCCCGGTGTCCGGGCGAATCGTCGGCCGGCTTCCAACAGCCGTTGTCGGAAATCGTCAACCGTAGGGCGGATTCGCGGAGCTGACCCTCGAGGGTGATCTCGACCGGTCCGGGAGAACTGACCACGGCGTGCTCGGTGGAGTTGGCAGTTGCTTCGCCTGCGGCGAGCAGTACATCGGCGGCCATCTCCGTGCCGAGTCCCGCCGCGGACAGCCAATCCCGCAACAGGCCGCGGCTGACTGCCAGGCTGGACGGGTCGGCGGGCATGGTGATGCTCAGCGGCTGTGGAGGGTGCCGGTAGAGCACCGCTGCGGCGCCGCTGTCCGAGGCGAGCCCCTGGATGACCCGGTCGGCCAGCTGGTCGAGGTGTACGCCCGTGCAGTCGCCGAGCAGGGTGCCCGCAGAGCGAATCGGTCCCGAGGTCATCAGCACAGTGGTGCCGGCTGCCAGCGGGCTGACCGAGGGCCGACCGGCGCCGGCGCTCAGCGCCACCGGTGCCATCCCCGCCGAGCTGAGTGCGGCACTTGAGTGACCATTGATGCTGAAAGTCATTGTGTCGCCGTCTATCACAGCGCACAGAGCCGACATCGGCGAGTTGGCGAAACCGCTCAGGGT
>Ga0164292_10005291_pt1 | contig 10558 bp, 1 predicted proteins | sample GEODES117metaG_FD_111486 | JGI IMG/M metagenome (GOLD analysis project Ga0164292, IMG submission 111486) | Eutrophic lake water microbial communities from Lake Mendota, Wisconsin, USA - GEODES117 metaG | ecosystem: Environmental > Aquatic > Freshwater > Lake | place: USA: Lake Mendota, Wisconsin... | reverse complement strand
ATCGGCATGCGCGAGGATCTTGCCGCCGAGGTTGACTCGAGTCGGGTGCGCCACGTTGGCACCTTCAGCGGCAACCCACTCGTCATGGCCGCGGCCCGCGCCTCGCTCGAACGCGTCCTGACCCCCGAGGCCTACGCCGAGATAGGTCGCCTTGAGGAGAAGCTCCTTGCCGGCGCGAGCGCGATTATGGCCGAGTACCGCGTGGCTGGTCACGCGGTCGGTATCCGCAGCAAGGGGGTGATCTTCATAGGCGCCGAGGCGCCGGTCACCGACTTCGCCTCCTGGGGGCGGATGGTGAGCCCGGAGGTCAACCGCTTGGCCTGGCTCTATGGCGTCAACCGCGGCATCTACGCTGCCCCCGGTCGCGACGAGGAGTGGACGCTCTCGGTGGCCATGGGTGACGAGGAGGCGGAGCACTATCTTGCCGTCTTCGCCGAGCTCTGCGCCGAGCTCGCCCGCTGAGCATCCGGCTGGTCGCTTGACGCCCGGCGACCTCACTCCGATGGCTCGTCCATGACCCGTCGCATCCTCACGCCAGCCCCCGAGCCGGTCGTCTCTGTGCGCCTCGTACTGCCGGCGATGGCTAATCCGCACGGCATGCTCTTCGGTGGTGAGGCCCTACGCATCGTCGACGAGGTGGCGGCGATCGCCGCCATCGGTGTCGCCCGCGCCCGGGTGGTCACCGCCCGGATCGAGGCGGTTGACTTCGAGGCTGGCGTCCCGGTGGGGGCGATCCTACGGACCACTGCCCGGGTCTTAGCTGTCGGACGGAGCTCGATCGAGATCGAAGTGGACCTCGAGGCCTCGATCGGTGGCGGCGCCCCGACGCCGGTTGCCCGCACCCGGGTCGTCTGCGTCGCTATCGACGCAGAGGGTCGCCCCCGCCCACTCCCGCTCTGATCGGGGGACTCCCCCGCCCCCAAACACCCCACTGGCCACCAGCCCCCGTGCTATGCCGTCGATCGCTGCACTCGACCCGCTCGCCCTCACTGCCGCCTTCGCCGCTGCCCGTGATCCGGGCTTATCGTCCGGTCGTGAACCAGCGGTAGACCGGGGCGGCCCGGTTGCCGGCAGCGTCACGGATCCCACCGGTGACGACGAGCAGGTAGCGGGTATTCGGGCGGAGGGCGTTGACCGGAGTGACCGCGCCGCCTATCGACGCGCCGACCATGCGGTTGACGAGCGGAACGCGGGTGCCGTCCGGAGCGATAATCAGGACCTCGGTCGGCGCGCCGCTGACCTGTTCGCTGAAGGCAACGGTGAAGATCGGGCGGAGCGAGACCCCGGTTGCGCCGTTGGCCGGGGCGCCCGCGAAGCTTGTCGTTGGGACAACGGTGTCGCGGCGGAGGATGATGGTCGCGACCTTGACGTTGCCGACACGGTCGATCGCTCGGGCGTAGACCGAGCCAAAGGCCGGTGGCGTCCAGAGGACGGCATCCGAACAGGCGACGGTTGTCCAAGTCGCCCCGTTGTTGGAGAGGGCGCACGACTCGACGCCGATTCCGTCGTCGACGGCGTTCACGGCCAGTCGCACCGTACCGGCCGAGCTGACGGTTGCCGAACCCGTCACGCCGATCGAGACGCGCGGCGGGGTGCTGTCGCGGAAGATGGTCAGCCAGTTCGGGCCGCGGCTCGCGTTCCCAGCGGCGTCGACGGCGATGATCTGACCCATCGCCCCCGAGACGACGGTCGTACCGGCATTGAAGCTGTAGGTGGTCGTGAACGTGCCATCGGCGTTACTGATCGCGCCACGGGTCATGCCGGTCTTGGTCGGGAAGTTCAGCGTGGTCACATCGCCGGCGGTGACGGTGACGGTGAAGGCGGCGGATCCGGCGGCGGCCGGACCGTAGGTCAGGCGGTGACGGCCGGGTTCGTAGACCATCGCCGGGCTCGATTCGCTGACCACCACGCTCGGGGTCTGGGGACCACTGCGCTCAACACTGATCGCCGGGACGCTACCGGTGATCCCGGTGAAGCCGTCGATCTTGCTTGCATCGATGTCCATGGAGACGGCCCCGTCGGCGTCTGGGCGCACGGCGACGAGCCAAGTGGCACCGGCACCGGTTGTGGCGACAACGGTCCCCTCGCTGCTGGTCGCCCAGCCGGCGGCCGGGAGGACCGACTGGCTGAAGCGGACGGCGAAGATGACCGGGGAGAAGGCGCCGGTGCTGCTCATCCCCTCGGCGCGGCTGACGGTGGCGCTGACCGCGCCCGAAGCGGCAGCCGGTGCGCCGGCAACGACGGTGTAGCCAGCGGCGGTGCCGGCGAAGTGGTTGCCGGCCAGATCGCGAACATCTTCGCCGATGGCTATCAGGTAGCCCGCGCCGATGGCCAGCGTCTCGGTCGGCTCGAAGGTCACACGGGTGCCGGAGAAGCGAACAATCCCAGGCACTCGGACGCCGTCCGGCCCATAGAGGCGCAGCGCGCCGTCGAGGAGGGCGCTAACCGGCTCGCTAAAGGCGACGACGATACGTGCGCGGGTGTTCGTCAGCACGGCCCCGCTCGCCGGAGCGATCGACGCGATCGTCGGTGCCGTCGTGTCTATCGTCCCTATCAAGATACGTCGCGGGCCGTAGTTGTTCCCGACCCCGTCGGTGGCGCGAACCCAGATCGATTTCGCCCCCTCTCCTTCTGGGACGGTCACGGTAAAGGCCGAGGCGTCACAGCTCATCGACGTCCACGTGGCGCCGTCGAGGCCATAGGCGCAGCTCGCGAGGCCAGCGCCGACGTCGGAGAACACGGGCTGGATTTCAATGGCGCGGTCGCGGCCGGTTGTGAGGCCCGACGATCGGCGCGGTGCGGCGGTCGGCAAGACCTGGTCTGGGGCGATCGTTAGCCAGCCGCGGATTTCGGTGGCATTACCGGCGATGTCACGGACGATGATCGGGGCGGTCAGCTTGCTCGCCTTGACCGTCTTTTTGACGGTGTAGGTGGCGCTATACGGGGCCGTCGTGTCAACAAGTGCGCCGACCGCCACTATGCCATTGCCGGCGAGATTCGGGAACTCGACGCGGTCGACCCCGCTGGCCGCGTCAACCGGGTTGGCTATCGTCACAGTGACGGTGTCGTTGCCCGAGGTCTTTCCAATGAAGAGGGTCGGGGTGATCGCGCTGGAGTCGCCAGCGACCGCCACCTCGCCGACGACGCCGTCAATGTCTATCGTCGCCGACGTTTCGGTGAAGGTCAGCTCGCTGGCTACCGCGTCGGGTGCGGTTCGGTCAAAGGTCACGGTACGCAGGCTCGCATCGTTCGGCATCGTGCCGGCGATCACCTCGCCCGAGGAGCTCTCGAAGTCGTCGCGCACGCCAAGGGTGACCGTGCCGTCACCGGTCGTGTCGACCAGAACAACATAGCGGCGGGGGCCGCCGGTGACCGAGAGCACGGTCGCGCCCGTGGCGGTGCCACTGATCTCGATGTCGTCGGCGCCGAATCCCGGGACCGAGGCTGGGAAGCTGACCGAGAAGATCGCCGGGCCGGTGGCGGTGATCTCCGCCTGGCCGGCGGCGCGGCCAGCGGTAGCGACGAAGCCGTCCGAGGAGAGGGTGATCGACTGGTCCACGGTCGTCTCGTTGCCGACGAGATCTCGGACGCGCAGGGTGACGGTGGTCGCCACGTCTATCGTCGCCGGCAGGGTGACGGTCGTCGCGCCGTCGCAGGTCGCCGACACGTAGGCGCCCCCGCCGACCGAAAGCTCGCAGGAGGCAATCCCCGAGAGGGCGTCGACCGCATAGACGGCGGCACTTACGTCGCGGATGACGGTCGTCTCAGCCCCCTCGTCGATCTCAAGGGTGGCGGTCGGGGCGACGGTATCGCGACGGACGGCGAAGCGGCCGGCGATGGCGGCGTTGCCGGCAATGTCGAAGGCTCGGCCGGGCTCAGTCAGCCCATCGACGGTCGCATCGGCGAAGAGGGTGTAGGTGGCGGTATACGGGGCGGCGGTCACCGCCTCTGGCGCAGGAGCTCCGGAGGTCACGGCGACGAGTGGGAACTCGACACGCTCGACACCCGACTCCCCGTCGCTGACCGGGTACTCGACGGTGAGGGTGGCCCCGTTGGCGACCACTGGGTTGTACCAGGCGGTCGGTACCGCGGCACCCGCGTCGACGACGATTCCGGCCCCGCCGGCGGTGAGGACCGGGGCACCAATCAGCGGTGCCGTCGGATCGTGGTCGAAGGGCAGCTCGACGGTCGTCTCGTTACCGACGCGGTCGGTGGCCCGTACCGCGATCGTGCGGGCGCCGCCGGCGCGGTCTATGGCGAGGGCGACGCTGACCGGCTCCTCGCCGGTCGGGCAGCGGAAGCTGCGCCAGCTTAGTGCATCGATCCGGGTCTCGCAGGCCCCGAGACCGGCGCCGAGATCGCTCGCCGTGACGGTGATCGTGACGGCACTCCCCGGAACCCAGCCGGTGACACCGGTCGCCTCTATCGCCGGGGCGGTGGCGTCACCGACGATCGTGTACTCGGCGCGCTCGGAGACATTGGCGAGGCGGTCGGTGGCGATCGCACCGCTGGTCGCCACCAGGTCGTCTGGTAGAGCCGGCGTGAAGGCGAGCTCGATGGCGAACGGCGCGCTCGTGTCGCTCGTTGCCTCAATGGTCCGATCGGCGGTGGTCAAGGCCTCGAAGTCGACGACAGCCACGCCGTTGACGAAGACGCCGTCGGTGACCCGGGCGCCGATGGCGACGCGGGCGCCGGAGGCGGCGGCGGCCGGCCCAAAGTAGAGGGTCGAGTCGGTGGCGGCGATGCCGCGTCCGGCGAGGCGAGTGAAGGTGTAGCCGGACAGCGTCGGGGCGGCGCGGTCGAGGTCGACGGTCATCGTGCGGATGGTGACGTTGCCGACGTTGTCGGTAGCGCGCAGGGCCACGAGGTGGCTGCCGTCGCGGTCTGGGAGGGTGACCGGGATCGTGCCGCTGCAGGCGACGACTGTGTACGGCTGGCCGGTGATCGAGAGCTCACACGTCGCGACCCCCGAGAGGGCGTCGAGGGCCGAGACGGCGAGCTCGACGAGCGGGCTCTCGACGATGTTCCCACCGACCGCGGCGAGACTCGTCGTCGGCACGACGGCGTCCGGGATGACGGCGAAGGAGGCGCTGCCGGCGTTGCCGGCGCCATCCATCGCCGAGACGGTGATCGTCGCCGAGGCGGTCGGGGCTCGCCCTATGGTGTAGGTGCGGGCGTAGGGCGGATCCATGACCTCACCGCCGGCGGCGTTACTGCCGGAGCCGGCATTCGGCACGGCGTCGAAGTCGACCGAGGTAACCGAGCCCGAGTCATCGACGACCTCGGCAGTGACCACAAAGGCGGCGCCGAAGGCGGTTGACGGGCGGTAGTAGAGGGTGGTGTCGCTGGTCGAGAGCCCGGTGTTTGATTCACTGATCGTCAGCGAGAGCTCCGGCGGGCTGGTGTCACCAGCACGATCGACGACGGCAACCTCGACCGCCGCCACGGCGTCCGAACTGTTGGTCGCCGCGTCGATGACCGCGTCGGCGTTGAGGGCCACGGCGACGGTGCCAGTGCCGATGCCGCGCACGGTGACCGTCCAGGCATCGCCGGCCCCCGAGACCGCGGTGGCCGTCCAGCCGGCGGTGCCGCTGACGGTGAAGTCGGCGGCGGTCAGGCCGGTGATCGGCTCGCTGAAGTCGACTGGCACGTCGAGGCGGACGCCGGAGGTCGCGGTGACTGTCCCGTCCCCGATGGTCGCGGTCGGAGCGGTGCGGTCGGAGACCCAGGCAAGCGTGGCGGCATCGGAGGCGTTGCCGATCTCGTCTTCGACCGCCCCAGACGGCAGGCTCACGCTCACCGTGCCGTCGGCGGTCGGGGTGACGGTCAGGGTGTAGCTCGTGCCGTCCCCGGCGAGATCACTGCCCACGCCGTTATCGACGATGAGGTCGGCAAGGTCGAGGCCGAGTGCCGTCTCGTCGTAGCTGATGGTCAGGACGAAGCTGTCGGCGTTCGACGGCGTTGCCGACGGGCTGCGGGTCATCGTCGCGACCGGACCGCTGCGATCGGAGATCAAACTCGTCGAACCGCTCGCCGAGGCATTGCCGGCGGCATCGAGCGCTGCCCCGTTCGCGATGGTGACGGCGACGACACCGTCGGCGGTCGGGGTGATCGTTGCAGTGTAGTCCGCGCCGCTCCCCGAGAGGTCCGCGGCGACGCCGTTAGTAACGGCAAGATCATCAAGGGTCAGGCCGGTCACCGGCTCATCGAAGGTGATCGTCAGGGTGATCTCGGCGGCATTCGTTGGCGAGTCGGCCGGGGTGCGGGTGAGGATGACCCCCGGTGCGGTGCGGTCGGCGGTCCAGGTCAGGAGGTGCTCGCCGTCTGAGGTGTTGCCGGCCGCGTCGGCGGCGACGCCGGCCGGCAGGGTGACGCGCACCTCGCCGTCGACGATCGGGGTGATGCGCACGGTGGCCGTCGTGCCGACGAGGGCGAAGTTCGAGGCGGTGGCGTTCTCAAGCAGCAAATCGCCGACGACGAAGCCGCTGACCGTCTCCGACCAGGTAATCGTCAGCGTGGCGTCGGCGGCGCTCGTCGGATCATCGTTGGTGTCGCGGGTCACGGTGGCCGTCGGGGCGGTGCGGTCGACGGCGACCGAGCGGCTGACGGCGGCGGTGGTGTTGCCGGCCGGGTCAACGGCGGCGGCGGCGTCGAGGGCGACGACGACCGTGCCGTCGCCGTTCGGCTCAATCGTGGCGCTGTAGCTCGTCCCGCTCCCCTCAAAGTCGAGCAGGGTGGCATTGGTCAGGACGAGATCTGGGCCGACCAGGTCGGTGACCGCCTCGGAGGCGGTGATGGTCACCGTGATCGTCGAGGCGTTGGTCGGATCGGCGCTCGGCGAGAAGGCCATGGCAAGGGTCGGCGCGGTGCGATCAATCGTCGTTGCAGCAGTCGTCGCGTTCGTCGAGACGTTACCGGCCCCGTCAGCGATCGCACCAGCCGGCAGGGTGAGACGGAGCTCGCCATCAGCGGCCGGGGTGAGGATCAGGGTGCGGATCGCGCCGCTGCCGCCTATCGAGCTCGCGCTGCCGTTGACGACGACAAAGTCAGAGAGGGTCAAGCCGACCGGCAGCTCGTCGAAGGTGATGGTCGCGACGATCGAGGCAGCATTGGTCGGATCGGTGGCCGGATCGAACTCGAACATCGCGTTCGGGCCCGACCGATCGATCTCGATCGAGGCGCCGGCCGGATCAGACGGGTTCCCGGCAGCGTCGGCAGCCGCACCGGCTATGATCTCGAGATCGACAACACCGTCGACATCGGGGGTGATGGTGAAGGTGTGGCGGGTGGCCGAGACGGTGACGAAGTTCGAGACGGTGCCGTTGGTGACGACGGCGCTCTCCGGCGCAAAGTCGCTCACCGCCTCCGACCAGTCGACGGTGACGCCGACCGAGGAGGCCGAGACCGGACCACTGCTGCCGTTCGGGGAGAGGGTGATGGTTGCCGTCGGGACAGCACGGTCGAGACGGACGCTCGTCGCTGAGCGGTTGGCGGAGGGCCCGGTGTTGCCGGCGATGTCACTCACCGTGCCGCTACCAAGGGTCAGCACGACCGTCCCTTCGGCCGGGTCGACAGCGCCGATGGTCACGGTGTACGGCCCGCTCCCCTCGATCGATTCGACGCTCCAGCCGCTCGAGGTGCCGGTCAGGGTGAAGTCGTCCTCACTCAGGCCGCTGACCGCTTCGCTGAAGTCGAGGGTGTAGACGAGGGTCGTGTCGCCGGTCGGCGTGGATGGGCTCGCCGTCCAGGTGGCCGTCGGGACGGTGCGGTCGACAGTGACTTCGGCGGCGGCCGCTTCGGCGGCGGGACCGACGTTACCGATGCCGTCGAGGACCGACGAGGCCTTCAGGAAAAGGGTCACCGTGCCGTCGGCCGGAGCGGTGCGATTCAGGGTGACGGTGTAGGTTGTGCCGGAACCCGAGAGGGCCAGGCTGTAGGCCGCACTTGCGTGGCTCGTGCCGCCGATGGTGAAGTCGCTGGCGGTTATGCCGGTGACGCTCTCGCTGAAGACGAGCGCGTAGCTGATCGGGGCGAGTCTCGTCGGGCTCGAGGTGGTCGGGGCGAAGCTTGCGACGGTCGGACCGTTGCGGTCAACGGTGACGGCGGCGGCATCTATCGCGACCGCGGGGCCGCTGTTGGTCGCCGCATCGCTCGCTGCGCCGGCGGCGATGGTCAACACGACCGTGCCGTCGGTCCCCGAGGCACTGGTCAGACTAATCGTGTAGCTCGTGCCCGAGCCGGTGACCCCGTCAATCGACCAGCCGGTCGCCGTGCCGCCGATGCTGAAGTCGGCGGCGGTGACGCCGGTGACGCTCTCCGAGAAGGTCAGGGCGTAGCTGAGGGTCGCACTCGAGGACGGCGAGGCCGGGGCGGTGAAGGCGCTGATCGTCGGGGCGGTGCGGTCGACGGTGACGGTGGTAGCAGCGCTCGTGCTGCTCGGGCCGCTGTTGCCGGCGGCATCAGCGACGCTCGTGGCGCCAAGCGTCAGGGTCACCGTGCCAGCAGTGCCACCGGTCAGGGTGACGGTGTAGCTGCTGCCGGATCCGGTGACGGCCGCCGACCAGCCGGTCGCCGTGCCGCCGATGGTGACATCGCCGGCGGCGAGGCCGGTGACGCTCTCGGAGAAGGTCAGGGTGTAGGCGAGGCTCGTCGCCTTGGTCGGGGTCGCCGGGGCGGTGAAGACAGAGACGGTCGGCGCGGTGCGATCGACGGTCACGGTTGCAGCCGTGCTGCTGCTCGCCGGGCCGACGTTGCCGGCAGCATCGTTCACCGCGCCGGCGTCGAGGGTGGCAACGACCGTGCCGTCGGCCGGGTCAGCTTGGGTCAGGGTGATGGTGTAGGTCGTGCCGGAGCCTGTGACAGTGACGCTGTAGGCGGTGCTTGCGTGGCTCGTTCCTGAGAGACTGATGTCGTCGGCGACGAGGCCGGTGACCGCCTCGTCGAAGACCAGGCTGTAGGTGATCGGGGCGCCGTTGGTCGGGGTCGCGGTGGTCGGGGCGAAGGAGCTCACCGCCGGGGCGGTGCGGTCGACCGTCACCGTCGATGCCGTGCTGCCGCTGGCAGGGCCGGTGTTGCCGGCGGCGTCGCTGACGCCACCCGCGTCGAGGGCGAGGATGACCGTCCCGTCGCCGCCACCAGAGAGGGTGATGGTGTAGGTCGTCCCGGAGCCTGCGACCGCGGCGCTGTAGCCGGTGGCCGTGCCGCTGATGGCGAGATCACCGGCGGCCAGGCCGGTGACCGCCTCGTCGAAGACGAGGGAGTAGGCGATCGTGTTGTCGTTGGTCGGGGTCGCGGTGGTCGGGGCGAAGGAGCTGACCGCCGGGGCGGTGCGATCGACGGTGATCGTGGCCGCCGCCGTGGTGCTGGACGGGCCGCTGTTGGTAGCGGCGTCGCTGACGCTGTCACTCTTGAGCAGCAGGCTGACGGTGCCGACCCCGCCGCCCGAGAGGGTCACGGTGTAGGTGGTGCCGGAGCCTGTGACGGCGGCGCTGTAGCCGGTGGCCGTGCCGCCGATCGTCAGATCCGCGGCGGTCAGGCCGGTGACGCTCTCGTCGAAGACGAGGGTATAGACGAGGTTCGCGTCGTTGGTCAGGCTGCCCGGGGTCGCGGTCCAGGAGGCGGTCGGGGCGGTCGTGTCGATGGTGTAGCTGCGGGTGGTCGAGGTGGCCGACCCGTTGCCGGCGGCGTCAACGGCGGCCGAGGCGGCGACACGCAGGGTGAGCGTGCCGTCGGCGGCGGGAGCGCTGCGGCTGACGGTGAAGGTGTAGGGGCCGCTCCCGCTGCCGCTTGTTGCGCCGGCGCCGAAGGTGGCGGCCGCTCCGCCGATGACGAGGTCGCTCGCCGCGGCGAAGCCGGTGACCGACTCACTGAAGGTGACGCTGCAGGAGAGGCTCGTCGTATTGATCAGCCCCGCGGCCGGGGTGCAGGCGAAGGCCGAGACGGTTGGTGCGGTGCGATCGACGGTGACCGCGGCGGCGGCGACCGGTGCGGCCGGGGCGGTGTTGCCGGCGGCATCGGCGACCGCGCCATCGTTCAGGGTGGCGATAACCGTCCCGTCGCTCGGGGTCGTCCCGGTCAGGGTGACGGTGTAGGTCGTACCGGAGCCTGTGACGGCGGCGCTCCACGAGTTGCTCGTGCCCGAGACGGTAAAGTCGCCGGCGGCAAGGCCGCTCACGCTCTCGCTAAAGACGAGGCTGTAAGCGATCGAGGTGCCGTTGGTCGGACTGGCGGTGGTGGCGGCGAACGAGGTGACCGTTGGCGCAGTGCGATCGATCGTCGTCGACGGCGCGGCGGCCTGGCCGGCTGGGCCGCTGTTGGCGGCGACGTCGATGACGGCGCCGGCACCGAGGCTCAAGGTGACCGTGCCGTCACCTGGCGAGACTGAGCTCAGGGTGACCGTGTAGGTGCTGCCTGAGCCCGCGACTGCCGCGCTCCAGGCGGTACTCGTGCCGCCGATGGTCAAGTCGCCGACCGCTATCCCGGTCACGCTCTCGCTGAAGACGAGGCTGTACTCGATCGAGGTCCCGTTGGTCGGGCTCGCGCTCGTGCGCGTGAAGCT
>Ga0164292_10005290_pt1 | contig 10560 bp, 4 predicted proteins | sample GEODES117metaG_FD_111486 | JGI IMG/M metagenome (GOLD analysis project Ga0164292, IMG submission 111486) | Eutrophic lake water microbial communities from Lake Mendota, Wisconsin, USA - GEODES117 metaG | ecosystem: Environmental > Aquatic > Freshwater > Lake | place: USA: Lake Mendota, Wisconsin... | reverse complement strand
GCCGATGAGCCGGAGGTGCTCCTCGCGCTGCGTGTCCTGTCGATCGCCCTGGCCCGTGGTGTCGAGCTGCCGGAGGCCGACAGGAAGGGGATCCATGATCTTCTGGCCACCCTCGACGGCCATTCCTCGGCGCTCGTTCAACGGGAGCTCCTCGAACTGCTCGTCGCCACGGAGTCACCGGGGCATATTCAAAAGGGCATCGAGCGACTCGATCGGGCGGCGAGCCAGGAGGATCAGATCCACTGCGTTCACGCCCTCGTCCGCTCGAAGGGCCCCTGGACCCTCGCGCACCACCGCCGGCTCCTCGACTGGTTCGCGGACGCACGGTCGTTCCGGGGCGGTCATCTGATCGGGAAGATCATCGCCAGGATGCAGGGCGATCTCGTCGCGACGATCCCCGAGAGCGAGAAGCCGGCGCTCGCCGAGGCGCTCGCGCTGCTCGACAAACCGATGGCGGACGGTGAGGCGATCGCTGCCGCCCCGCTCCGCCCCTTCGTCAGGCACTGGACCCAGGCCGACCTCGCCCCCCATCTCGACAAAGCCCTCGCCCCGCGCGATGCCGATGCCGGGAGGCGGGCGCTTGCCGCGGCGCAGTGTCTGAAGTGCCATCGGCTCGGATCGTCGGGGGCGGCGATCGGGCCGGACCTGTCGGCGATCGGAAAGCGGTTCGACGCCCGGGGGATCGTCGAGTCGATTCTCGAGCCGTCGAAGGTGGTCGATCCGAAGTACCACGCCACGACCTGGGTCCTCGGCGACGGCCGGGTGGTGACGGGGCGGGCGAACATGGTCAACGACCGCGAGATCGGCGTCGAGACAAGCGCGCTGACGGGGGAGTCGCTCAAGCTCCTCCGCAGCGAGATCGAGAGTTCCCATCCGGCGACCGTATCACCGATGCCGGAAGGTCTGCTCGACACCCTCTCCCTCGACGAGATCCTCGATCTCGTGGCACTTCTCCGCGGCGGGCCGGCCGGCCAGTGAGCGACCGGCGGCCGCCCCGGGGGTAGGATTGAGTCGTCCGGACGTGCCCCGGGACGAGGAGCCGAGCGTGCCTGCCCGAGCCTTCAGCCTCCGCGGTGTGACGAAACGCTACACCACCGGCGCCGGAGAGGTGCGGGCCCTCGACGGCGTCGACCTCGACCTTGCTCCCGGCGAGTTCGTCGTCCTCCTCGGTCCTTCGGGGAGCGGAAAGTCGACGCTCCTCAACGTCCTCGGCGGCCTCGACTCCCCCACCGCCGGAAGGGTCCTGTTCCACGACCACGATCTGGCCACCGATGACGAGACGGCCCGCACCGCGTACCGGCGCGACCACGTCGGCTTCGTGTTCCAGTTCTACAACCTCCTTCCGGCGCTGACGGCTCTGGAGAACGTGGCGATCGTCGCGGAGATCGCCCCCGAGCCGATGCCATCGGAGGAAGCGCTCGCGCTGGTCGGCCTGGCCGACCGTGCCGGGCACTTTCCCGCCGAGCTCTCCGGCGGCGAGCAGCAGCGGGTCGCCGTGGCACGGGCGATCGTCAAACGACCGGCGGTGCTCCTCTGCGACGAGCCGACCGGGGCCCTCGATGCCCGCACCGGCGTCGTCGTCCTCGAGGCGATCGCCCGCGTCGCCACGGCCGTCGGAGCCACCACCGTCCTCATCACGCACAACGCCTGCATTGCCGCGATGGCCGATCGGGTGCTCACGATGTCGGACGGCCGAATCGTCGCCGAGCGGACAAACCCCACCCGCGCCGCTCCGTCGTCCCTCCGCTGGTAAGGGCCGCTCCGATGAAGACCCTCGATCGGAAGCTCCTCCGCGACGCCCGCCGTCTCTGGCCCCAACTGACGGCCGTGGCGGCCGTCACCGCCTGCGGGGTGGGCATCGTCGTCATGGCGTGGAGCATGCTCGCGTCCCTGGCCGCCACGCAGGCCGAGGAGTATGCCCGTTCCCGATTCCCCGATCTCTTTCTCCGTCTCCGTCAGGCGCCCGACGTCGTCGGCCGGCGCCTCGCGGATCTCCCTGGGATCGACCGAGTCGAGACGCGGATCGTGGAGGAGGTGACGATCCGCTTCCCCGACGCCCCCCCGGCGCCCCTCTCCGGGCGCCTGGTCTCTCTCCCCGCGGAGGATGGCCTCTGCCTGCTCCACGTCATCCGTGGACGGATGCCGGAAGGACTCGGCCGCGAGATCCTCGTCGCGGCCGGATTCGCGGACGCCTGGGGACTTGGCCCTGGGGATCGTGTGGAGATGGTGCTCTCCGGCAGCCTCGCCACGTTCACGATCGTCGGCATCGCCACCTCGCCCGAGTACGTCTACACGATCCCACCGGGGGTCCCGTTCCCCGACGACCGCTCGTTCGGTGTCTTCTGGCTCGACCGGCGTTCGCTGGCCGCTGCCTTCGACATGGAAGACTCCTTCAACGATGTCATCGCGACCCTGTCGCCGGGCGCCGACGCGCGCGACACGGCCCGCCGGCTCGACGCCGAGCTCGGTCGCTTCGGCGGGCTCTCCGCCCACGGCCGGGCCGACCAATCGTCGCACCGCTACCTCGTCAACGAGCTGCGCGAGCTGCGGAACATGGGCTTCGTCGCCCCCTTCATTTTCCTCACCGTGGCGGCGATCCTCATGCACCTGGTGCTCTCACGGCTCGTCGCCGCGCAGCGTGAACAGGTCGCCACGCTCTCGGCGTTCGGGTATTCGAGCGCGACGATCGCCCTCCACTTCGCCAAGCTCGTGGGCCTGGTCGTCGTGGCGGGATCGCTCCTCGGAATCGCCCTGGGCTGGTGGTTGGGGCTGGGGATGACGCGGATGTACGCCGGATTCTTCCGCTTCCCATCGCTCGATTTCAGCCTCCATCTCCCGGTCGTCGCCGTCGCGTCGGGGGTCGCGGGCCTGGCCGCCGCGCTCGGCGTGGCTCGAGCCCTCGCGGGGGTCCTGGGAACCGCTCCGGCGGCGGCGATGCAGCCCCCGGCGCCGTCGCGATTCACCCCGGCATTCCTCGAACGCACCGGCCTCCTCTCCGCCCTGCCGGTGTCGGCTCGGCTGATCCTCCGTCACCTCGAGCAGCGGCCGCTGAACACGCTCCTCTCGATCGCCGGACTCTCGCTGGGCGTCGCGGTGATGGTTCTGGGAATGTTCGTCGGCGACGCCGTGGAGACCCTCGGAGTCTTCCAATTCGCCACCGTGCAACGCTTCGACCGGGCCGTCGCCTTCGACGATCCGGTCGCCGGATCGGCTCTCGCCGAACTCCACCGGCTCCCGGGGGTGACGGCGGTGGAGCCCTACCGCTCCGTGCCGGCGATCCTGCGGCACGGCCACCACGAGCGCCGCGAGGCGATCCTCGGCCTCACCTCCGATCCGGGCCTTCTCCGCATCGTCGACACGCGGGGCCGGTTCCACGAGCCGCGCGACGACGGCCTCGTGGTCAGTGCGAAGCTCGCCGAACTGCTCGGGGCGCGACCGGGCGACTCGATCGAGATCGAGGTGCTCAAGCTCGGCCGCCCCCGGCTGACATTGCCGCTCGTCGCCACCGTCGACGACATGGTGGGAACGGGCGCCTGGCTCGGCATCGGCGGGATGAACCGCTTGATGAGCGAGCAAGACGCCGTCTCCGGCGCCTTCCTCGCCTCTGATGCCGCATTGACCCACGAACTCGACCGGTCGCTCGCCAGCCTTCCGGCCGTGGCGGCAAGTTCGTCCCGCGCGGTGCAATTGAAAAGCTTTCGCGACACGATCGCGAGGACACTCCTCCGGATGCGCACGGTGAATGCGCTGTTTTCCGTGGCGATCGCCTGCGGGGTCGTCGCCACCACGGCTCGGCAGAGCCTTGCGGAGCGGGCACGGGACCTCGCCAGCCTGCGCGTCCTCGGCTATTCCCGCCGCGACGTGTCGAAGATCCTGCTCGGTGAACAGGCGGTGCTCGTCGCGGCAGCGATCCCCCTCGGTCTCCTCCTCGGTGCCGGATTCGTCATGGTCGCCACCCAGGGGTACGATACGGAGTTGTTCCGGGTACCGGTTGTCATCCGGCGCCGGACCCTGACGATCGCGGCGCTCACGGTGCTCGCGGCCGCAGTAGCCACCGCCGCGTGGATCCGTCGATCGCTCGACTCGCTCGATCTCGTCGCCGTCCTCAAGGCACGCGACTGACCCTCTCCCGGATGCCGTCCCCGTGCGACGCCTTCGAACCTCGCTCGCCACCGCCGCCGTCGTCGTCCTCGCCATGACACTCGTGACCTGGGGACTGTCGCCGGAGCGGGTCGTCGTCGACACACGCGTGGTTACGCACGGCCCACTTGCGGTACACGTCCGCGACGACGGCGTGACGCGGATCCGTGAGCGCTACGTTGTCTCCGCGCCCCTCACCGGCCGGGCCAGTCGCGTCGATCTCCATGCCGGCGATGCCGTCGCCGCCGGTGCAACCACACTGTGCACGATCGAGCCGGTCGATCCGTCACTCCTCGATCCGCGGGCGCTGGCGGAGGCGGAGGCCAGGGTCGACGCGGCGCGGGAAGCGGCCGAGCGGGCCGACGCCAGACTCGCCTCCGCCCGGATCGGGGCCGACCACGCGATTGCCGATCTGGAGCGGGCCGAGAGGCTCGCACCCGACCGGGTCATCTCGCAGGAGCAACTCGATGACGCAATCTTCGCTCGGGATTCGAGCCTCGAGAACGTGGTGGCGGCAGAGCACGATACCCGGATCGCCCGCTACGAGATCGCCCTCATGGAGGCGGCACTGCTGCGCACACGCCCCGGGTTAGACGACACGTCGCCCCGCGGTGACTGGCGGATGAAGATTGATTCACCGGTCGACGGTCGGGTGCTTCGCGTTTTCCACGAGAGCGAGGGGCCGGTGTCGCTCGGGGCCGAACTCGTCGAGGTGGGCGACCCACTCGACCTGGAGCTCGTCTGTGATCTGGTGTCGGAGGACGCCGTCAGGGTTCGCGCGGGACAGCCGGCCGAGATCCGGGCCTGGGGGGGTACGACTCCGCTGCGGGCACGCGTGCGCGTCGTGGAGCCACGCGGCTTCACGAAGGTCTCGCCACTCGGCGTCGAGGAGCAACGGGTGAACGTGGTGCTCGACCTGATCTCGCCGCCGGCCGAACGGCCCGGTCTGGGCGACGATTTCCGCATCGAAGCCCGCATCGAGGTGGACCGAGTGGAGGATGCCGTCCTCGTCCCCCTCTCCGCGCTGTTCCGAACCGGAAACACCCGGGGGGTGTTCGTCGTCGAGTCCGGCCGGGCGCGACTCGTCCCGGTCTCGATCGCACGCCGCGGCGAATGGATGGCGGAAGTGACGGAGGGCCTCGTGGGGGGAGAACAGGTCATCGAATACCCCCCCGACACCGTGCGCGACGGCGTGGCCGTCCGGCCACGATCGCTGTCGCAACGCTGATCCCTCGCTCGCCCGCTCGGCACGTGTCGCCTGCCCTCACGGGTCGGGCGACTGCAAATAGGCCACGAGATCGCGCAGGCCAGCGGGCGAAAGCCCCTGCTCGAGCCCGTGGGGCATGAGCGACCGGGAGAGAAGGCGCAGGTCCGCGATCTCAGCGGCCGGCAGCGTCGTCTCCTCCCCCCCGGGGCGCTTGAGCGTGACGGCGTCGGCGGCGCGCGACACGAGCAAACCTGTGAAGGCACGGCCGTCGTCGGTCTCCACGACGCAGGCGACATACCCCGGATTGATCGCCATGTCAGGATCGAGGACATGCGTGACGATGTCCTCGACGCTGCGCCGCGACAGGCCCTCGAGATCGGGGCCGACCCGGTGCCCCGTGCCGCGGAAGAGGTGGCAGGAGGCACAGCGTTCCCGGAACACCACCGCGCCAGCCAAGGCGTCCCCATCGGCCGGCAGCCGCGCGAGCCATTCCTCGACGACCGCTGCCCGGCCGCCATACTCGTCGTCGTCGAAAAGGGCCGCGGCCCGGGCGCCGATGGCCGGGCCCGAGCCGTGGAGGAGCCGACGGCGTTGCTCGAGATCGAGGTTCAACTCGCCGAGCGCCACCTCGCCCCTCTCGAGAGCGCCGAGGAGAGCATCGTGGGCCGAGGCATCGGCCACGAGGCGGGCGACGACATCGCTACGAATGGAGGGATCGAGGATACCCCACCGAGCCACGAGCTCGTTTCCGAGCCCCGCCGCGCGCCGTGCCACGAGCGCGTCGATGACGTCGCGTTGCACGTCGGCCGACGCGTCAGGGCCGAGAAGCGTGCGGAGGACGCCGTCGTCCCCCTCCCCAGGCGCCGCGGTGAGGATGGCTATGGCTTCACGGATCTCGGCGTCATGGTTGCCGCGCCGGGGCGCCGCGAGCGTGGCCATCGCGGAGGCGATGAGGTCGCGTGCGGCCGGGGGCGGAGCGACGCTGGCGAGTGCCGCAAGCCGCAGCCCCTCGAGGGCCGTCACCTTCCCGCCGTCGGCGAGGGCGGCTTCAACGAGCGCGAGCATCGCCTCCGGCCCAGGCCGGGCATCGGCATGGCGCCGCCAGGCTGCCGACAGTCCGCGGAGGAGCGCCTCGGCCACGCCGCCGTCTCGCTCGGCACGATCTCCGAGGAGCACCACCGCGTCGCCTGCGACCTCCGGGCCCGCGGCGGCTGCGGTGTAGGCCAGACCGTGGATCGTGTGGCAGAACCCGGGGCGGTCGCGCCACGCCAACGCCCGGCTATCCCCCGGTCCTCGGTGCGCCTCGGCGCCGCGCCGCCACGCCTCGGCGAGCAGCCCGCGAGCGTCGCCGTCGGCCGCGAGGAACAGCGCCCGCCGCGCCCACGGGTCGTCGACACTGCGATCCATGAATCGCCCGAGCGCCTCGCGCTTGCCCGGCGCGTCGACGCCGTCGAGGGCGAGCGCCGCGGCGAAGCGGACGCGTGGCGCGTCGTCGTCGAGAAGGCCGACGACGACGCGCGTGTCGTCCTCGGCGAGCGCCACGGCCGTCTCGCGCACCAGCGCGCTCGGATCGGCTGCGGCGATCGCCGCATCCTTGTCGGCGCGGCGGCCGGTGGCGGCAAGGATTCGCCACGCACGGAGCCGCGCCTCCGGCGCGGCGGCCGATCGCGCGGCGGCGCGGAGCGCGGTGGTGGCAGATGTGGGGAAACGCGTCACGAGGAGCCGGTGGGCGGTGTCGCGCCGCCAGCGGAACGGATGGCCGAGATCGGAAACGAGTGATTCGGAATCGGACGCGGCGAACAGCCCGGCGGCGGGGAGGCCCGCGGCTGGGAGGATGCGCCAGATGCGCCCCCGATCGGCCCCCGCGCGGAGATCGAGCCTGTCGCGCACGTTCGCGGGGATGTAGTCGGGGTGTTCGATGACGTCGCGCTGCATGTCGGCGAGGTAGAGCGCGCCGTCGGGGCCCGGCTCGATCGCCACCGGGCGGAAGGAAGGATCGAAAGAGGCGAGGAACTCGCTCGTGGCCTCCTCGGGGGCGCGCGTGCCGCGAAATGAGGCCCCTTCCCCGATGAGCAGATCGCGGTGCACGACGTTCGTCACGACATCGCACACCAGGACGCTGCCGGCGAGCCGCGCCGAGAAGGGAGCACCGTCGATGAACCCCATGCCGCCCGCGGAGGAGAAGCGCCCAGCTTGTTCAGGATGGTTCGGCCGCGTCGCCGCTACCGACACCGGAAAGAGGGGCGCCGACTCGCCGTGGTCGGAGATGCTCGCCGTGGGGGCGAAGGGCTCGACGTCTCCCGCCCGCTCCGCCTGCTCGATCGGCACGAGACGTTCCTGGAGGTGGTCGAGGTTGTAGGTGGTGAAGGAATGTCCGGCGTCGTCGGTCACCAGACCGAAGCCGCCACCGGAGCGGAACGTGCGGCGGATGCGGCCAGTGCCCGGGTCGAAGGCCAGATCGGCGCCGCGGAGATCGATCGCGGGCCCCCCGGCCCCCGGCACCTCCGCCCGGCCGCCGTTGCCGCCGTTCGCCAGATGGATCCAGCCGTCGATGCCGAAGCGCAGGCTGTTGGCATTGCTGTCGGTGACGCCGCGGACGAGCCCGGCGAGCACCGTCCGGCGCCTGTCGGCACGACCGTCCCCGTCCGTATCCTCGAGGAGGAGCACCTCCGGGGGCGCGCAGACGAGGATGCCGTCCCCCCAGGGGAGCACAGACGTGGGGAAGGAGAGCCCCTCCGCGAAGACGACCGACTCGTCGGCCCGCCCGTCTCCGTCGGTGTCTCGCAGGCGTCGGACGGTGCCACCCGGTTTCCCTTGGCCGTCTATCCCCAGCGGATAGTCGCGCATCTCCACGACGTAGCACGCGCCGTCGGCGCCGAAGGCGAGCGCTACCGGATCGAGCACCATCGGCTCGCTCGCCCACGGTTCCACGCGCACGTCGGGATGGTGGACGATGCCACCCGGCGGCTCAACGGCACGGAGCGACAACGGGAGCGGCAGGGCGGCGATCGCCGCCGATGACAGGAGAAAGATCGCGGCGGTTCGGCGAGTGTGTTGCATGGCGGTGCGACGATCCAGGAAAGCCGACGACCGCTGCGGTACGGCTGGCGATCAACGGGCGCGGGGCGGACAGGGCACGCCGAGGACAGTGCTTCGTCGGCACCCCTTTTTGCCAGCCGCCCCCGACCGTGCGGTAGGCGGGCTGTCTCCGCTTCCTTCAACCGCCTCCCATCATAGCCCCCACTTCCCCTGGTGCGGATCGCGCGCCCCGTCGGGCCTTCCCGCGGTCTTGGCTCCCCCTGCCGGCGCTGTTACCGGCCCTGATACTGCCGCTCGACGCTTCGGTCGCTGCGGCCGACGCGGAGCCACATCATCAGAACTTCGAGTCGATCGGGGTTCCGGCGGCGACAGCCGACGAACCGCGGCTCGAACGCGTCTCGACCGGACGGGCGATCGACTATATCGAGCAGGGCGCCGTGGCCTGGAGCGGCGAGCGCCGGCCGACGCCCCTGAAGTGCAACGTGGCATCGCCTGGCTTCAGGCCAATCAGCGAACCAGCGGCCGGTGGTAGACGAAGAGTCTCACGACCGACATCCGACACCTCATGACCTCGAGCGCCACGCCCCTGCCACTCCTCACGCTCCACGCCTGCGGCGCTCTGCCGCCGGTCGAGTGACTTCCAAGGGACAGAACCGTCCCCCGCCCGGTAACCGCACGCCCAACTGCCAGCCATTCCAGCGAGGGGTCGCCCGTGCTCCGAGAGCCGGCGTAGCCGACAAGCGCAGCCCCGGAGGGCGAAGCGCAGGCGGGTCCGAGCGAGTGGAGGCCATGGATGGCCGGAACGAGCGTCCGGCGACGGAGCACGGGCGACCCCGAAGCGCTCGGTGGAGACTCGGAGCCAGGTCGAAGCCTCCCTTCCTCACTTGCCCGGCCAGCGGAACGTCTTCTGTGACTCGACGTGCTCGAGGAGATCGGCCTTCTTCCACCAGGTGTTCTTCATCTCGCGCCGAGAGTAGAGCTTCTCGGCCTGGTCGACGTAGTGCGGCGAATCGGCGTGGCCCGACTGTCCCCACGGAGTACAGGTGAAGCTCTCCACGCCGTCGGGGCCGAAGAACATGAGGATCACCGCCATCGAGCCGGAGTTGGCGACGAACCGGCCCGGCTTCGTCGGATCCTCGACACTCCGAACATCCATGAGCGTCTCGGAGAAGTTGGCGTCCTTGTTCCCCTTGTCGAAGTCGGCACCGGGGGCGGGGAAATAGCGGCCGCCGCGTCCCACGACATGGGCTTCCCCCCAGGGGATATCCCAACGGCCGTATTTCTGCGTCATCTCGTCGATCGTGGCGCGAAAGAGCTTCTTCGCCTCGGCCCGCGTGGCATCGTCGAGGCGGCCGTCGTTGTGGAGCGGCGCGAGGTCGAGCTTCTCGCCGCATTTCAGCCGCCAGAACTTGAGGAGCGCCGCCCCTCGGGCGTCGGGAAGATAGTCTCCGTCCCACGCGAGGGCCACCTCGACGGCCTTCTTCATCTCGGCGTCGGCGGTCCAGGACGGGTCGGCCTCGGCGGCCCGGCGCAGCTCCCCCTGCCAGGAGCGGGCGAGACGATCGTGGATATCGAGGGCGTAGTCCTTCGCCTCGTCGGAAGTGACGGAGGCGTCGTTGTGGAGCAGCTCGATCGTGCGCCGGCCGCGCGGATTGTTCTGGTCCCAGGTGGTGTTGTAGACGTGCGGCGGATACTTCTCCGGCACCAGCGGCGAGCCGACCATCATGTTCACGGGGCTGATGTTGCAGTTCTGCATGTACCCCTGCTCGGGGTTCACGATCGTCACGAGTTCCGACTGCGGATGGAGCTTCGTCCAGGCGGTCTTGCTCGTCGTGCCGTCGAGCGGCCGCTTGAAATCGAATCCCTCGGGGCGGACCGGCGTGGCGCCGTTGCGGACATACGCGATCGTGCCGTTGCAGTCGGCGCTCATCACGTTCTGCTCGTTGTACTGGTGACGTTCGAGGGCGGCGTTGACCTCGGCGACGTCCTTCGCCATCCCCATCGCGTAGAACTGCTCGTAGAGCCCGACCTGCTCGGTGTAGGGGCTCGCGCCGACATAGGCCACCTTCTTCTCGAGGTCGATGCCGCTGATCACCGGGCCGAGGTGGGTGTAGCGGAACGTGGCCCGCACCGGTTCGGCGTCCTTGACCTTGAAGGTGAACTCCCCCTCTTCG
>Ga0164292_10005289_pt1 | contig 10561 bp, 5 predicted proteins | sample GEODES117metaG_FD_111486 | JGI IMG/M metagenome (GOLD analysis project Ga0164292, IMG submission 111486) | Eutrophic lake water microbial communities from Lake Mendota, Wisconsin, USA - GEODES117 metaG | ecosystem: Environmental > Aquatic > Freshwater > Lake | place: USA: Lake Mendota, Wisconsin... | reverse complement strand
GCCCGTACAAAAGCCGTTAACGATCGAAGATATCCTCGTCGTTGCACCGTTCAACGCGCAAGTGAACGCGATCCGTGGAAGGCTACCTACGGGTGCTCGCGTTGGAACCGTCGACAAGTTCCAGGGCCAAGAGGCTCCGATTGTCATTTATTCGATGACCAGTTCCTCGGCCGAGGATGCCCCTCGCGGAATCAGCTTCCTCTACAGCCGCAATCGCATGAACGTAGCCACCAGCCGAGCCAAGTGCGTAGCCCTTTTGGTTTGTGCACCGCCTATACTCTCTCCCGCATGCAGTACCCCCTATCAAATGCGATTAGCGAACGGGCTTTGCAGATTTAGAGAATACGATGACTCGAAGGCATGAAGGGTGGAACGATTCACGCCCGTTTTAGTTTGCGTTTTTGCTTCAAGTTCAGGTGCAAGAACAATTCAAGAGAATTTTTGTAAGGCGTCTTGAAGGCTATCTTTAAGACTAAAAGCCAAACTCCATACTTTTCAGAATTATGCCAATCGAAAGTTGTTTATCTGAGGCATAAGTTCTCATCCTGGTAAACAGGTAAACAGGCCACAGGCCTAAAAATTGAAACCATTGTCGCTAGAATTGATCCGAATATCCGCGAACGGCCAATACATTTTTTTCATACGAAACGCATTAACGAAAGAACGTCCAAGAAACGAGGCTTCCAATGAACGGTCAAATCTATTTGCTTGATGGCGATGCGAAACTTATTTCTATGCGAGAAACTTCGTACGATTCGGAATCTTTGCTGCAAACGCTCTTGGCCAAGTATCCAAATCTATTGGCAGGGGAGCAAATGGATGCGAAGAATCCTCGCCGATGGATTTTGATATCGCAAGAGTTCGGCGTACCCGGAGAGCAAGATGGCTCGAATCGATGGTCACTAGATCACCTGTTCATCGATCAAGATGGTATCCCTACCCTCGTCGAAGTAAAACGCAGTAGCGATACCCGAATTCGGCGCGAAGTTGTGGGACAGATGCTCGACTACGCCGCTAATGCGGTTTCGTATTGGTCCATAGAGAAGATCCGAGAACGATTTGAATCTCAGGAAAACAGCAATGGCCCTTCGCCAGACGAGCAACTGCTGGAACTCCTCGGACCGAATGCGGATATCGAGTCGTTCTGGGAACGGGTAAAGACCAATCTACTTGCGGAAAGAATCCGATTGGTTTTTGTTGCCGATGTTATACCAGCGGAGTTACGAGCAATCGTTGAATACCTGAATCGCCAAATGTCGCCAACAGAGGTGCTTGCGGTCGAAGTAAAGCAATTCGTGGATGATGCTAGTCGCCTAAAGACACTTGTTCCAAAGGTCATCGGTCAGACAGTTGCATCGCAATCCAAGCGATCCGCATCTTCGGGAGTATCGCTCAATATCGAGGTCGACGAGTTCATGGATGCGGTTGCCAGCCAAGGATCTCCTGCCAGGATTGCTGCATCGAAAGCGATTATTGAATGGGCGTCTTCTCGTGGTTGCGAAATGGTCTTTACTCAGGCGACACGAGAAGTTGCGTTTACGCCAGGAATCCGCGTTGGAGACAGAATCGAGACTCCGATAACCTGCAAGCATCATGGCAAGCTTGTTTTTCGAATGCGAAATCTCGTTTCGCATCGCCAATTTTCCCAACCGGAAGTAGTTGCAGAAATGCAAACAAAACTGGAGTCTCTTCCAGGCTTCAACATTCGAGGAGGCATGCGAGGTTTGCCGTGTGTCGAACTGGATCAAATCGTCGATGACAAGGATTTGACCAAGCTTCTAGCTTTGCTCGATTGGTTCCTCGAAAAGCTTCGTTCTCCAGCGTCGCTCGGCTGAAGATGGTGTGTTTCGCATTTCTTTTCAGAATCGAATCACTGTATCTCGTCGGTGATATCCAAAGCCAATTTCTTCACGTCAGGATTCGATCTGCGGAAACTCACAATTTTCACTTCCAAATCCTTGTGCTGAAACGAAAGGCAAGCTCTACGGATCGCATCCAAGATCCAGTCTTGGTCGTTGCCAAACGCTCCCCCACCGAGCATCGTTAAGTAAACGGTTTTGTTTCCAGTTTTGGTAGCGTTCAAAACCCCAGCAGCAAGCGCAGCTTCATAAGCTGCCTCTAGGACCAGCCTTGCAAAGGGCTCCCAACTGGATGAAGGTAAGTTGCTATACGCGACGGGGAGAGCAGAACAATACACTTGTGTTACTAGATGCTTTCCTCCATGCAACGTGACCTGTGTATCCCAGTGAATTCCAATTTTCAGTTTCTGGCGTAACTCATCAAGCTCCGACGGAGTCATTTTCCGAAGAAGCGCGACGACTTCCGTTAGTCCTTTCGACGTTGGCAAAGCATAGCCATTCTGCATCTTCCAAAGATTCTGGTTAACGTTGCCCAATGCTTCGCCCACATCCGAAAGACAATCGACTTGCCTACTTCCCGATTGACCGATTTGCCCATCAATCTCGACAAAGTAGTTTCGGAAGATTGTTCCTGCACCGCAAGCGATTGCACACGCCGGACCTTGCGTCGGATCATTTTCGTAGATACCGATCCCTTCCTCGGGTGTAATGCTAGGTGACACCATTTCAAGGAGGTTGAATTGCGAGGCGACTTGAAAAACAGCTCCCGCATTGGAAGCATCCGCATGAATCGCTTTTGCATCGCCTACCAGCTCGGAGATCGCCAGCTTACCTTTCCGCCCATCTACCTCAGCAATCCTCTGCCGAAGCGCTCCCAATGACACAATATCGAGCTTCCCGCACTGATAGGTTGCGCCATTGACACGCGAGGTCAGTTGGTTTCCCTGTATGGCGATATTCTCACGAACTTCAGCCGGAGATCTCTCGGAAAAGCCAGTTAGCTTGGTAAACCAATCGTCTTTCAATTTGACTGTTGCCGTCTTCTTACTCTTGGTTTGTACTGGCTCAGTTGGCCAATTCAATACGAAGTCCTTTTGCATTTCGTTCTCAGGTGCATCACGCCAAGATCGCTCGATGTCCGCTTCACGTAACTGGGCTAGCACCTGGAAGACGTTTTCCTTGCTGACAAAACCATGTCGCAACAGCCAGCAGCAGACGACGGTCCCGGTTCGCCCGATCCCTCCGAAGCAATGAGCGTAAACGGGGACTTGGTTCGCGATCGACAGGTCGATAGCGTCCAAGATGGAACTCATTCGATCATTTGATGTGATGTGTTGGTCGACGATAGGGAATCGCAGGTGAGCCACCCGCTCATCATTCTTAGTAGCCAGCTCGCGCAGGATGTCATCGTACCGAGTGAAAGATTTTCCCTGTGGGTTCTTTTCGTCTTCCTCAATCAAGTTAACAAACGTCCGCATACCGGCGTTCCATAATCCGGTCACACGCTCCACATGTTTAAGCGGATCCACATGTCCCGCGTAGGCACCAGCTAGGAATAGCTTGTCGACAACCCAGTAGCAACGTGTGAGTGGCGTGGCCTGAGTCGGAATCTTCAATGGTTTCTTTATGGGCATATCAAGCTTCGTGATTCTAGGACAATATGAGTTAAGTACCGCAGAACGATGCGTCTAACGAGAGACGAATGATAATCGAATTAGAACGGAAAAAACCATGCAGGTTCTGGTTTGCGTTTTGGTTTTAGTGGTTTCAGTAAGCGTTTTGGTAGACGTAGTAACCATTCATAGCCACCATCAAAGCCTTGCTTGCAATCGTAAACCTCGACGGTACCAACAATAACTCCGCGAGGAAGTGCTTCGAGATCAAACGTGACTTCAGTTTGAATCTCCATTTCGGTTTCAGCGTCATAACGCGACGCGCTGGCATAAATGTACACCACACCCCGAACATCGGTTGGATAATTGCGATACTCGGTCGTCTTCTCACCAATCATGATTTGCTCTGCCCAGGGCTGGCGAACACTCAATGCTCGGATCGATTTGTCGGCGGTTTCTGCGTCTCCAAGTTCAATCTCGGTGCCCCCGACGCGGATGGACTTTGGAGAGTCTGGTTTGCTGGGTGTCGCGTGGCTGGAGCGGCGGCTACCAATCGATGGTTTGAACGTTTCATCGGGCGAAGGTATTGTTACTCGGATTTGCTCTTGGAGCACACTCGCAACTGCTACGTCGTCTCGTAGTCGCATGGAGGTGACTTCGTCTGCCAAACGCGGTGACAGGCACTCAGAGAACTTGAGTCCTCGGATTGCCTTCTCGTGTGCAACGGGACTTAAGTCTTCTGGACTGGCCTGCATCAGCACCTGTTGAGCCGCTTGTATCTGTTCGCTCGTTGCGCCCTCGGAGAACTTGAGGCTGAATCCGTCGCTGGATACTGTCGACTTCAGGTCTTGAGCAAGATGGTGCGCCAGCGTTGCATTGGCTTTCGCGCCGGCAAATGTCCACCAAGACCAGCGATCGCCAGATTCCAGCATCAACGATGTTGAGTCGCTTTGCAGCCAACTGAAATCATCGCGTAACCGTTCAATCTCTGCTTTGCAACGTTTTGACCAGCGGTCCGATTGATCGGATCGGCATAAAATGGATTGCATCGACTTACAGATTTTATACGACAGCCCAAGCCCAGATCCTGGCCAACGAGTTCGTCCAAGTACATCGGTTGGTTCCACGAACGCGATTTTACGCTGCCAGTCGATATAGTTCACTTGCCACGCATTGCCACCCAATGACAGAACGCGCGGCCTATCTTGTTTGGCCATAAACGCCGATTCGTCGACTTGGCCGATCTCTTGCCGACCATGTAGTACTCGGAAAATGGGCGGTGTCATGAAAACGGAGAAGAGTTCCATGAAGTTCTGCCGACCAAATGTCTGTTCTCCCTTGGCACCCAGCCATAGTAGTCCAGAATCATCGGAAAGAATCTCGGTATCGATCATCCAGCGAACGAGCTCATCGACTGATTCTTTCGGTAACTGGCTGAATCCATAAACGCCTTCAATCCACTTGAACCAGTCTAGCCGCCCGATGCCAGTTTCTTGTAACGCCAACGCCATCAGTTGCTGCGACAGAATGTGATATGGTTCGGGTGGAGGTACGATCGGTTCAACAAAGCCGCTCTCCCAAAGTTCTGTGAGAGCTGCCGCTTGTAACAGTCGCTCGGGCTTAGTTGCCAACATCAAGCAGTTGCGAACGGTTCCGGCACGTCGGCCAGTTCGTCCCATGCGTTGCAAGAAGCTGGCGACAGTCAATGGAGCGTCGATTTGGATGACGCGATCCAGATCGCCCACATCAATGCCAAGCTCTAACACGCTAGTGGCAACGATAACGCAGTCGCTTTCCTGTGCGAATGCTTTTTCGGTCCTATGCCGTTCCTCCTGGCTCAAGGAGCTATGGGTGACGAATGCATTGACTCCCATGGACTTGAGCATTAAGCCAAGCTCTTCGGTGCCAGCGCGACTATCAAGAAACACCAGCCGCTTTTCACCACGATGCAAACGCGAGATAACCGTGGCAGCGTTATCGAGTGAACCAACATAGTCGATCTGAACATCTGCCGGCGCGGATTCGCTCGGAGGCGGATACGCGACGCTCTTCTCACCTTGGCAATTTCCAGCGATCCATGTCAGCAGTACTTCCGGATTACCCACAGTTGCAGACAAACCGATTCGCTGGATCTCTTGTCCAGCAAGTTTCGAAACTCGTTCTAACACGCTAAGGAGGTGCCAGCCTCGATCGTCTCCAGCAAAGGCATGGACTTCATCGACGATGATCATTTTCAAGTTACCGAACATGCGTTGATCGTCGACGCTACGCGACAACAACATCACTTCAAGAGACTCTGGTGTCGTTAACAAGCAGTCTGGCGGCTCGCTTAGGATCTTGCGCCGTGCAGATGCTCCCACGTCCCCATGCCAAAGCGCAGATCGTCTTCCGAGTAAGTTGCAATAGCGTGAAAGCCGATCATCGAGGTTGTTCAATAGCGCTTTGATCGGACAGACGTAAAGTACGCTTAGGCCTGTCCAACTCTCAGTCAACATTCTTGAAAGTGCTGGGAAGAAAGCCGACTCAGTTTTTCCTCCAGCCGTGGGCGCTAGAATAATCAAATGGTCACCTGCAACCACCTTCGGAATGACGAGGTCTTGAAAAGGGCGCAGTTCTCGCCAGCCTAGGCTGTTGACGATGTGATACTGCAACGCTGGATGGAGATGATCAAACCCTTTCACAGTTCCAACTCGATCTCATCAACGGATGTGCCTGCCATCGCATGTCGTTCGATTGTCGTAAGTTCGACTTCGCCAATCGTGAGCTGATAATCAACACGCGGATCGAATGATTCATGGAGATCCACTCGGTCCAAAACGTCAGCAACCAACTTCTTGAGGAAGATTCGTGGAGCAACTCCGATCTTCCCACCAAGCTTTCCAGTCACCGCCTCAGCTAGCAAGCGAACGTACTGATCGTCACAGCGGGTCTCAATGCGAGAGCCAGCTTTGGAGTGCTGCAAGTAGATGTCGCGCACCCGAGTACCAACTAAGCAGAGGCGATCCAAATCAAACGCTGGCAGGCGGATCTGGATTGCACGCGGATTGTCGTACTTAGCATCCGTCGTGAAGTCGACATGAAGTCGCTGAGCGAGCGGTTCAAGTCGGCCTATACCTTGATGGCTGTCGAAGAAGGCTGGCGTTCCCGTAATCAGTAGATACAAACCAGGAAATCGACCTGAGTCAACTTCATCGATCAACTGACGCAATGCATTAAGGCTCTTGTCGCGAACGTCGCTACGCACCCGCTGAATAGTTTCGACTTCGTCAAGGACAACTAGTAACCCTGGGTGACCAGAGTCGCGAAGAACTGTCAGTAGACCTTGTAGAAATCCAAGTGCACCGAAGTGATCGATATCTCCCTTAACGCCAGCAAACCGCTTAGCGCTGGCCGAGACATTGGGTTGTCCCGACAGCCATGCCAGTATCCCATCAGCCGTGGCCTGGTCGCCACTACTTTGCGCGAGTCGATAGCCACGCAGGGCCGCGCTAAACATGGGAGCGGCTTCGGTGACTTTGGTAAGCCTCTGTTCCAACAACTCCCCGGTTCGTTCTACTAACTTGGCTTCGTCATTAGCATCGATCGCCCCCTCAGCCAGAACGTCTTCTTCCAACGTATAGAACCAGCCATCGACAATGTTTCGGAGTGCTCCTTGAGCGGTATCAGCAGTTGCCAATCGCTCATTCAATCGTCGGTAGACGGTTTCCAATCGATGCAACGGAGTTTCCGTCTCGGAAACTTGAACTTCCGAGGTCGCAAAGCCCAGCTTCTTGGCACGATCAACGAGCCATCGTGCAAAGAAGGTCTTTCCACAACCGTATTCTCCTCGAACAGCCTTGAACACGCTGCCGCCGGTCGCTACCTTCTCCAGCTCTTCATCCAGCGCTGATTCGAAACGCTCAAGCCCAACGGCAAACGCGTCCAAACTACTCTTCGGAACGGTACCGCGTCGAAGGGCATCAATGATTTCTTGCCGACGTTGTGGGCTTATCATTCGGTTCGCTCCTCTTCTGCGTCACCTGGTGGAGGCATTGCTAGTTCGCTTGCTCCTCCGATCAATGGTAAAAATCGTGGGTTGGGTTCCTCCTCCCAATCGGCATATGCAATAGGAAAAAGTTCTTGTTCGGCGAAGCCTAGCATTGAAACGTACCAACCCGCGTATTCCCAATCGATTCCACGGGAAGCTTCAACAATGTCGGGCATGCGTTCGCGAAACTTCGTTGCAAGAGTCTTCACGTCGTCATGCTCCGCATCAGCCCATCCAAAATACTCGTTGCTTTGTGCACTTGAGTAATGTGCTGCCAGTCTTTGCCAGTCACGTAATTTCGCACCGTGCGATCGGAGGATGTTTGAGCGGGGTGCGATCGAGCAACGCCAACTGCCACCTGATGGAGACATGCCAGGTGCAATTCGCATCAATTGATACCCCTGCTTATGGAACTCATGAACAATCCTCAATACTCTCATGGCTCGGCGAAAATGTGCTTCCATGGATTAGCTTACTCCACCAAATCAAATTGCTTCAGTAGCAACGCACGGTCTAACTGAACCGTGTCCGAAGCTTGGTCGCGGGACAATACTTCATAGCCGTCAACATTTAACAACCTCTGGGCTTTAGCAAGCAATCCTGGCAACCGAATTAAAGGAGTGCCAATCGCACGAGCTAACGCTGTCGTCGTCATCTTGCCCCCTCGATCATCGATCACAGTCAAGAGATTTGTCATCACTTCATCATTCAGTCTTGCTCTTCCGCCTAACTGTTTCTGCTCAGCAAAAACGGCGGATCGCAGTAAATTCCGAATCCATGCTGCATTTGCGTTTTCCGCATCCGACTGAACACTGATTACTGAACACTGAACACTCTCTTCCTCGTCGATGTTGAATAGCATGCCATTCGGAACAGGCCTTGGCTCAACAGGCTTGAGCTGCGGAACAGTCTCTGGTTCAGAGCGTGGTAGACTGGTTGCGATTTCCCACCAAACCGGCGTGTCAACCGGTGCTTCGCCCCAACCAGAAGGAAAATCGTTGGACGAATTAAGAACAGCGATAGGAATCACCATCTCTTGCGGCGAGACGCCACCGTGATATCCGTTTTTCTTAAGAGCATATCGGATTTTTTCTGTCCACGGCGCGATCAATTTGTGTGTTTCGGGAATAACAACTCGTTCGCCGATTATTCTAAGTTCACCATGGCTGACATTCGAATCGTCAGGTCGCCATCGCTCGCCACCTTCATACTTCTTGCCCTTTTCGTTGCAATCGAGGACGTGACCATGGTCGCTCAGCAAAATCACCGTTCTGCCAGCCATTTTCGCCTCATGCAACAGTACAGGTAGGACCTTGATCTCGTCACGCGACCAACGAGTATCAATCTGTTCGCCTTTCGCTAGGTGGTCGTCCACGGCGTTAACAACTACTCCGACAATCTTGCGATGGGCAGAACCAATCTCTTTGCGAATGTCGGCTGCTAGGCTCGAATCATCTGTCTCCTGTAAGGATGCTTTGTGAAACAGCACTGGTGGGAACCCACTACGACACGCTTTCAAAAGGGCCGGATGTTCTGCAAAACCAGTCTTCTCATTGGGCCAATTGCCCTGCGAAAGCTTTCCTGTCAAGAGACTTGTGCGCGAGACCTCGGTTACACTAGGCACCACAGCAAGAGCCGGGCGCAGTCCGATTCCTTCTTCGGCAAGTAACACCCAATCATGCCCAAGTACGTCAGCCATTAGCTCTCGGAAGACAGCGACACTCATCCCATCGATGACGACGACCAACACCGGCTTAGCTACAGCGATTTTTGCGACGACACGATCAAGCACTTGCTCAACGGGGACGATGATTTCGTCGGTTGACTTTGCCGCAATCCAATCTCGAAGCAGTTCCGCAAAGCGAAGGGAATCAACCTCTCGCGCAGTGGTCACCTTGGCGAATAACTGAGCATAGGCCTCCGACAGTTCCCGAATCGGATCACCAGATCGCAGCGCCAGGCGAGCCCAATCGATGTAGCCGCCCTCGTTTAAATGGCGACACGCCGCATCTGCCAGGGACTTTACCTCATCCTTGACCTGGCTCTCTCCTAGCCAACGCACAAGACGCATTGCCATTTCGACACGTTCAAGTCTTCGGCGTTCTCGGCCTTGCCGATCATGTTGCGAGATCGCATTTCTCGCCGCAATAAGCCTCTCGAAATCGATTTTGGATCCCCCGATCGAGAGAGACAGTTCCTTACCAAAGTCTGCCAATCGACGATCGAAGCCGATGGGTGAAGTGTCACTGAGGTATGCGAAGGATTCCGCACCAACATCCCGTAGAATTTCGTCTGCTCGCTGAAGCAACAACTGCTTTGCGCGAACATCATTCAATTGCAATCTCACAACCTCTGTTGCGGCTGCCGACCATCTTTCGACAATTGAGTATTCTGGCGCGTGGCCTTCAAAGTACTTCCCTTCCAATTTTCCAATGGCTCGATCCAGCTTCCCATTGGCCGCCTTGCTGAATACAACGCCAGCGGCTAGCCCAAGCGGTAATGCATCCGCCAAGCCATGGCCCTTTGAGCATCGCGCGGCACAATCCAAGACGGCGGCGACCGTAGGACCAGCCGTCGATATAAGCCACTCGCTGGTGGCTTCTTGGATCATTTGCGGCGCGTTGCAGAATCGTTCAACGTTCTTGGTGTCGATAGACCATTTCAGAACTGCCAGCAGATCTAGCGAATATCCCGAAAGACCGAGGTAGTGATCAAGTACAACTCCCCAAACGGTCTCCGCATCCAAAAAACCAGTCGCGACAGGTGGGTAGCCATTCGGCGGAATCAAATCCATCAGAACATCCGCTATCCAACCATATTGAGTCACCCGCGGATCAACGGCTCGAACCTGAAACAGCGATTTGACAATCTGCCAGCTATCCAGCGGAATCAACTTGCGAGGCTTCAACCGGACCAGGATGTCATCACTGATATCGTGATCATCCAAGTCCGTAACAAGTACCGTCGTCTTTTCATCGCCCGACTCTCGCAATGCCAATCGCATCGCAAGCGGGGAATCGCATTGATGAATCTGAAAGACTTCGCCGTTATCCTCGTAGCTG
>Ga0164292_10005288_pt1 | contig 10562 bp, 10 predicted proteins | sample GEODES117metaG_FD_111486 | JGI IMG/M metagenome (GOLD analysis project Ga0164292, IMG submission 111486) | Eutrophic lake water microbial communities from Lake Mendota, Wisconsin, USA - GEODES117 metaG | ecosystem: Environmental > Aquatic > Freshwater > Lake | place: USA: Lake Mendota... | reverse complement strand
TTGATGACGGTGATGATGGCGCCCCAGAACATCCCCGATGCCAGGCCGATGACATCGCCCCAAAGCGCCGCATCGAGCGGCGCGCCGAGCCTGTCGGCGAACAGCACGGGAAGCGACAGCAAGGCGAGGCCGAGCCCCGCCAGCTTCCGCGGCGTCAGACGGTCCGTGCCCGTCAGGAAATGCGTGCCGATCACCGCGAAGAAGGGGATAGTGTAGAACAGCACGACCAGACGCGCCGCGCTGGTCAATTCCAGCGCCCGGAAGATGCAGAAGAACTCCGCCGAGAACGGCGCCCCCGCCAGCCGTCCCGCCGGAAGCGTGCCGTCGCGCCGTAGCAGCGTCACGCCGCGCCACCGGCACCACACCAGCAGAAAGGGAACGGCGAGCGGCGAGCGGAGCGCGGTCTGCATGAGAGGCTAAATTCCCTCGCCGCTCCATTTCATCATGACCTGCGCGAAGCCCCAGATGGCGCAGAGCGCCACCAGCAGCAGCGCATCGGCGGGCGGCATCACGCCTGGTGACGGATCCTGCCGCCGACCACGGTCGCCAGCACCTGCGTGCCGGCGATGTCCTCCCCAGTCAGCACGTCGCGGTCCAGCACGATCAGGTCCGCGAGCTTGCCGATCTCAAGCGAGCCCTTCTCATGCTCCTCCCGCTGCGCCCAGGCGCCGAGGGTGGTGTAGGCGTGCAGCGCCTCGATCGGCGTGATCGCCTCCCGCTGGTCGAGATCGGTGCCCCCCGTGGTGCGGCGCGTCACCATGGCGCCGAGCGCGGTCCAGGGGGAAACGCGGCAGACCGCGAAGTCGGAATGGCCGGGGGCGGGCACGCCGGCGTCGATCAGGCTGCGATGCGGCCACATCCAGCGCATGGCGTCGCGGCCGCGATTCGCGGCATAGGCTTCGCCCAGTTCGTCCATGAAGCCCGTCGCGGAGCTGTCCACGAAGCCGCCCCGCTTGAGGCGTTGCAAGATGGGTGGCGTGACGTAGCAGCAGTGTTCGACGCGCATCCGGTGGTCCGCGACGGGATGCGCGGCCAGCGCCGCCTCCATGACGTCCAGCGCGAAGTCGATGCCACGGTCGCCGACGCCCTCGATCATCACCTGCAAGCCTGCCTTGTGGGCGGCGGTGGCGCGGGCGGTCAGGTCTTCCCGCTCATACAACAGCATGCCGGTATTCGGCACCGGCTCGCCCGGCACCGGCGTGCCGATGTAGGGATCCCAATAGGCGGCGGTACGCCCCGATGTGGAGCAATCCGGGCACCATTCGACCCCGATGAGCCTCAGCCACTCATCGCCGAAGCCCGACTGGATGCCCGCGCCGATCAGGTGCGGGATCAAGGGTTCGTCCCGGCCGGAGGCGATGATGCCCATCCGCATCCGCCAGCGCCCATCGCGCTGCATCCTCTGGTAGGCACGGATCGCCTTCGAGGGCGTCAGCGAATTGGCGACCGAGGAAATGCCAGCGGCGAGGCACTGATCCTGCACCATCTCCATGCCCTCGGCGATATCGGCCTCGCTGTCCTGGCCGTGTACCGCGTTGAGGAAGACATGCGCCGCCGTCTCTCGTACCAAGCCGGTGAAGCGTCCATCGGCCAGGCGGTCGAAGCGGCCGAAGGCGGGGTCTTGCGTGTCGGCCGTGACGCCGCAGGCGGCGAAGGCTGCGGAATTGGCGAGGCCGAGATGTCCATCCGTCCGCAGGATGAAGATCGGCCGGCCGAGGCTCGCGGCATCGAGTTCCGCGAGCGTCGGATAGCCGCCGCAGGCACGTTCGTTCAGCCGATAGAAGGCACACCAATGGCCGGGCGGCACCGCCGCACACCGCGCGCGAATGCGGGCGAGCAGAGCATCCCGCGTCTGGACGATTTCGGGCGAGACCAGCGTCCAGGCGCGCAGCCGCAGCGCATAGGCATCGGGATGCGCGTGGCTGTCCACGATGCCGGGCAGCACGCGGCGGCCCTCGGCGTTGAGGATGGTGGTGCCCGGCCCCGCCAGGTCGCGGATGGCGGCGTCATCGCCGATCGCGACGATACGGCCATTCAGCGCGGCCAGCGCGCCGGCCTCGGTGTGCGTGGCGTCCATCGTGGCGATGCGGGCGTTCAGGAGGATGAAGTCTGGATGCATCACGCCACCAACCGATCAATCTGGTCGCGCAGCCGGTACCAGCCGCCGACGATGGGAAGGAACCACGGCGTACCGGTGTAGGTCGGCCGTGTCGGAAAGTTCAGGCCATCCAGCGGGAAGCGCTGGTTCGCCGCGCCGGCAAGCTTCAGCGCGACATTGTGGCCGAGCCAGGTTGCCATGGCGACGCCGCTGCCCTGGCAGCCGGCTGCGAAATGCACGCCATCCTGCACGCCGATATGGGGCAGGTAGTCGAAGGTGAAGGCGACGTACCCTGTCCAGGCGTGGGTGATCTTCACGTCCTTCAATTCGGGGAAGGTCGCGGTCATGTAGCCATGCAGCGTCGGCGCGGATTGCTCCGCCGTCGCGGCTCGGAAACTCGCCCGCCCGCCCCACAGCACGCGCTTGCCATCCGGCGATGGCCGGAAATAGTTCAGCACGCGCTTGCTGTCGGAGATCATGCGACGGCCCGGGAACAGCCGGTCCATCGTCTCCGGCGGCAGTTCCTCTGTCGCGATGATGTAGGAATTCAACGGGATCAGCCGCCGCGCCAGCCAGGGCAAGGCGGTGCCGCGCGCATCCTTGGAATAGCCATTGGTCGCGACCAGCACGGCATCGGCACGCAACTCGCCCTTGTCGGTGGCAAGCCGGAAGCCGCCGGCTTCCTCCCGGATGCCGCCCACGCGCACGCCATCGACCAGATGCGCCCCCGCGCGTTCCGCCGCTGCCGCCAGGCCGCGGGCGTATTTGCCGGGATGCAGGCTGCCGGTCGCCGCGGCCGTCATGCCGCCCTGGTAGTGGTCGCTACCCAGGAATTCGCGCTGCCGCGCCTTCGGCACCATCGCCGTTGGCAAGCCCGTGACCTCCGCGATCCAGTCGGCACGAGAGGCCATCGCGTCGTAATGGCCCTTCGACCAGGCGCCCACATAGCGGCCGCAGCGGACATAGTCGCAGTCGATCTGCTCGCGCGCGATCGTCTCCTCGATGAAGGGCAGGCTGGCGGCTGCGGCCTTGGAGATGGCGCGCGCGCCTTCGGCGCCATGCGTCGCCTCCAGCCCCGTGCGCGTCATCTTAAGCCCGCCCGAGACCATGCCGCCATTGCGCGATGACGCGCCCCAGCCGATGCGCTCGGCATCGATCACCGTGACCTCATGGCCCAGGCGCCGTAGCGTCAGTGCCGCGGAAAGCCCCGCATAGCCGCCGCCGACGATGGCGACCGCCGTGCGGTTGGGCAGTGGGTTGTCGCGGCTCGGCGGCTCGGCGGCTTCCCACCACCAAGGGCGTGCCTTGAAGCCCGGGGCGGTGATGGAATGAAGATCGGTCATTGACCGCGCGCACTTCCTGCTGTTGGAATGTTTAAGCGAGGTTCCCACCGGACGCCGTCCGGATCAAGGGGGCCGCCCAGGGGCTTTCAACGGAAGGGGATCACGCATGCAGACGTTCCAGCAAGATTGCATCGAGCTTGCCATGCGCAAATTCGCGCGCGGTGAGGTTAGCCGGCGCGGGTTGATGGCCGGGCTCGCAGCGCTTGGCGTTGGTGCGGGCGTGGCGGGCGATGCCGCGGCGCAGGCGGCGCGCAACCTGGTGATGGTGAACTGGGGCGGCATCGCCAACCAGGGCTTCGGCAATTTCTATGGCGAGCCGTTTGCGGCCGCCAATCCAGGCTGGCGCGTGGTGCAGGACAGCACCGGGCCTTCCGCTGGTCGCATCCGGTCCATGGTCGAAAGCGGCCGTGTCACCTGGGACATCTGCGACAGCTCAGCGACCTCCGCGACGCTGCTCGGCGGTCTGAACCTGCTGAACCGCATCGACTACAACGTCGTAGACCGCAACAACGTCATCGGCCCGACCTTCGCGCTGGACCATGGCGCGGCGCCCTATTCCTTCAGCAACGTCCTTGTGTACGACAGTACCAAGTTCCCGAACGGCGCGCCGACGAGCTGGGCAGATTTCTGGGACCTTCGCCGGTTCCCCGGCACGCGCCTGCTGCGCCGCGATGCGGCAGGCGCGCTGGATGCCGCGCAGATGGCCTTGGGGAAGGACCCGCGGAACCTCTACCCGCTCGACATCCGCGCCAGCATCGCCAAGGTCCGGGAAATCCGCCGCAACTGCGTCTTCTGGACCAGTGGTGCCGAGTCAGAGCAGTTCATCCGCACCGGAGAGGCCGTGATGGGCCAGATCTGGCACACCCGCGCCAAGGTGCTGGAACAGGAGAGCAATGGGCGCTTCAAGCACATTTGGAACCAGGGCATCCTCCAGCCCGGCATCTTCGTCAGCCCGCGCGGCAACCCCGGCGGCGACATGGTGCAGAAGTTGCTCGCCTCGATGCTGTCGAACCCCGAGGCCCAGGTGGAATTACTGAAATTCCTCGGCAACGGCCCGACCAACCCGCGTGCTGCGGCCCTGGTGCCTGAGGAGTTCAAGCGCTTCAACCCGACCGACCCAGCCAATGCCGCCGTGCAGGTCGCGCAGAACGGCACCTGGTGGGGCAGCGTCTATGCCCAGGCCAATGCCGACTATATCGACATGGTCACGGGCTGAAGGCACTCTCGCTGCATTGCAGCAAGCGGGGCGCGGCGTGGCGAAGCCCATCCTTCTGGTGAAGTCCGGCGGCGAGGCGGCGGTGGCGGAGTGGCAGGGACATTTCGCCGCATGCGCACCCGGCGTCGAGGTGCGGTGGTGGGAGGATGCCACCGTTGCGCCGGAGGATGTCCGGTATGTCCTGGTCTGGGACCCGGAGCCCGGGCGTATCGCGCGGTTTCGCAACCTCCGCGTCATCTTCGGCGCGGGGGCGGGGGTGGACCTCATCACCTGCGATCCGGATTTGCCGAAGGATGTGCCGCTGATGCGCATGGCGACCGAGGGCGCGGCGCAGCGGCTGGGCGAGTTCGTCTGCTGGTCCGTGCTCTCGTTGCTGCGAGGGGCCAGGCGGATCGCGTTGCAGCAGGTCGCGCGGGACTTTACCTATTTCGACGGCCAGAGCCTGGCGACGGAGACAACCGTCGGCGTGATGGGCCTTGGCCATATGGGCGCGCAGGCCGCGATGATGCTGCGCGGCCTTGGATTTCGGGTGATCGGTTGGTCCCGCACCGCAAAGTCGGTGCCGGGGGTCGAGGGATTCGTCGGCGCAGAGGCGCGCGATGCCTTCCTGGCACGCAGCAACATCCTGGTCTGCCTGTTGCCCTCCACACCCGAGACCAACGGCATTCTCGCGAAACCGCTGTTCGATGCGCTGCCGCAGGGTGCGGGCCTCGTGAATGTCGGGCGCGGCGCGCACCAGAAAATCGATGACATCATCGCCGCACTCGATTCCGGGCAATTGTCCGGCGCCGTGCTCGACGTGTTTGAGACGGAGCCGCTGCCGGCGGACCACCTCATCTGGACGCATCCCAAGGCGATCGTCACGCCGCACCTCGCCAGCTTGCCCACGCGCCGCGAGCGGGCTGAACATGTGGCGCGCGCCATCGCGGCGCATGAGCGTGGCGAGGCGCTCCGCAACCTCTACGACCATGATCGAGGCTACTGAATGCCCTTGCCGCCACCACCGAGCCGGCCGGACCCGAACCATGTGGCGACCGAGCAGGAGTTGCGGGAAGACCTCGCCGCAGCCTATCGCCTGATCGCGCTGCACGGCATGACGGACCTCGTGTTCACGCATCTGTCGGTGCGCGTGCCAGGCGAAGGGCATCGCTTCCTGGTCAATCCCTACGGCCTGCTATTCGAGGAAGTGACGGCATCGAGCCTGGTGCTCGTCGATGCCGATGGCGAGCCGCGGCAGAAGACCACCTGGCCCGTGAACCCCGCCGGCTTCGTCATCCACTCCGCCGTCCATCGCGGCCGGGCAGATGCCAATTGCGTCATGCACACGCATACGCTGGCCGGCATGGCGATCGCCGCGCAGCAGGGCACGCTGCTGCCGCTCAACCAGATGATGATGGAACTCATCGGCCGCGTCGCGCTGCATGACTATGAAGGCGTGGCAACCGAGGAAAACCTCTCGGAGCGCGAGCGCTTGGTGCGTGACCTCGGCGACAAGCCGGCGATGATTCTCCGCCACCACGGTCTGCTGACGGTCGGTAACACGGTGGCGGAGGCCTTCTACTGGATGTGGTACCTGGAGCAATCCTGCCGCATCCAACTCGCCGCCCAGTCCTCCGGAGCGCCGCTGGCGGTAGCCTCGCCCGAGACAGTGGCGCATACGCAAAGGCTGTTCGACACCGGCCCGACGAAAGGCTGGTTGCCTTGGCAGGCGTTACGGCGGAAGCTGGACCGTGAACAGCCGGACTACAGGGACTGAGCCGATGTCGGGAACCGGGCACGCCCTCGCCCTGCAGGGGTTGACCAAACGCTATGGCAGCTTCACTGCCGTCGCCGACGTGTCGCTGCGCGTGGAGCGCGGCGAGTTCCTGACGTTGCTCGGCCCCTCCGGCAGCGGGAAGACCACGATCCTGATGTGTATCGCGGGTTTCGTCGCGCCGACCGCCGGCGCGATCCTGCTCGATGGGAAGGACATCACGCCGCTGCCGCCGGAACGCCGCGACTTCGGCATGGTGTTCCAGGGCTACGCGCTGTTCCCGCACATGACGGTGGCGGAGAACGTCGCTTTCCCGCTCCGCGTCCGCAAGCTTTCCGCCGCCGACCGCGAGGCGAAGGTCCGCGCGGCGCTCGACCTCGTGCAATTGCAGGGTTTTGCCGAACGCCTGCCGCGCCAGCTTTCCGGCGGCCAGCAGCAACGCGTGGCGCTGGCCCGCGCACTGGTCTTCGACCCCGCTTTGCTGCTGCTGGACGAACCGCTTTCCGCGCTCGACAAGAAGCTGCGCGCGGAACTGCAGGAGGAGTTGAAGGCACTCCACCGCCGCGTCGGCCGCACCTTCGTCAATGTGACGCATGACCAGGAGGAGGCGCTGTCACTCTCCGACCGCGTTGCCATCCTCAACCACGGCAAGCTGATCCAGGAAGGCGCGCCGGCGCATCTGTATGAACAGCCGCGCACGCGTTTCGTCGCGGACTTCCTCGGCAAGTCCAACTTCCTCCAGGGCGAGGTGCGCGAAAGCGTGCCCGGCGGCTTCGTGATCGGCGCGGGGGCGACGCGCATCGTGCAGGCGGTGGCGGAAAACCATCGCCCCGCCCATGGCAGCCGCGTCCTACTGTCCCTGCGGCCGGAGAAGATCACGTTGATGTCGGAGCAGGATGAGGCAGACAACATTGTGGAAGGCCGCATCGCCGCCTGGTCCTACCTCGGCGCCGGCTTCGGGCTCAATGTCGAGACGTCGGATTTCGGCCTGCTTCGCGTGGCGCTGCCGACCTGGCGCACGCCCATCGCACCGCGGGACGGCCTGGCGGTACGGCTCGGCTGGAGTGCCGCGGCCAGCGTCCCGGTGATGGAGGACGCGGCCTGATGCGCCGCCAGGATGCCGGCTGGTGGCTTCTGATCCTGCCGGCCTTCCTTCTGATGACGGCCTTCTATGTCGCGCCCATCGCCCAGGTCCTCGCGATCTCCTTCACCGAGCCATCGCCCGGCCTCGGCAATTACGAACGCCTGTTCACCAGCGAAAGCGTGCAGCGCGTGATCCTCACGACGCTCCGCATCTGCGTCATCACCACGTCGCTGGCACTACTGCTCGGCTACATCCTCGCCTACAAGATCGCGCTGGCAAGCGAGGTGACGCGGCGGTGGTGGATCCTCACGGTGCTGGTGCCGCTGTGGATCAGTGTGCTGGTACGCGCCTTCGCCTGGGTGACGCTGCTGCGCCGGCAGGGGCTGGTGAACAACGCGCTGATGGAAGCGGGCGTCATCAGCGAACCGCTGCAACTCGTCTGGAACGAATTCGGCATTATCGTCGGCATGGTCCACTACATGGTGCCCTATGCCGTGCTGCCGCTGCTGGCCAGCATGCGGGAGATTGATCCGCGACTGCTCGCCGCCGCGCGCGGCCTCGGCGCGTCCCGCCTGACGATCTTCGGGCGCGTCTTCCTACCGCTGTCCATGCCGGGCCTGATCGCAGCCGGCGTGCTGGTATTCATCTTCTCGCTAGGCTTCTACATCACGCCGGCGATACTGGGCGGCGGAAAGACGCTGATGGTGGCCGAATGGATAGGCCTGCAGATCCTCGACCTCATCCGCTGGGGCCTCGGCACCATGATGGCGACGGTGCTGGTGGTGGCGATCCTGGCGACGCTCGCGATCTTCTCGCGCGTTGTGGATCTGCGCCGCGTCTTCGGCTCGGGGGCCTGAGCGATGGATCACGCGCATCGCCCCGGCCCCTGGATTTCGGCTGCCGCCTGGGCGGTGGCGATCTACCTTCTGGTGCCCATCACCATCGTCATCCCCGTATCCCTCACGGACCAGCGCTTCCTGTCCCTGCCGCAGGAGGCGCTGAGCCTGCGCCATTACGCGACGGTACTGGGCTCGCCGGAATGGCTCAATTCCATCTGGCAATCCTTCCTCATCGCCGTTGCCTCGACGGCCATCGCGGTGGTGGCGGGGACGCTCTGCGCCATCGGCTGCTGGCGCCTGTCGCGAAAATCGACGGAGCTCATCCGCGCGCTGATGCTGCTGCCGATCATCATCCCCTCCATCGTCTATGCCATCGGCCTGTACCGGTATTTCGCGAATCTGGACCTGCTGGACCGCTTCCTCGGCGTCGCGCTGGCGCATGGCGTCACCGGCATTCCTTATGTCGTGATCACCGTCTCCACCGCGCTCGCCGCCTTCGACCCGCGGCTGGAACAGGCGGCACGCGGCATGGGGGCCTCGCTGTCCCAGACGCTACGCTGGGTGATCCTGCCGCGCATCGCGCCGGGCATCGTCTCCGGCGCAATCTTCGCCTTCATCCACAGCTGGGATGAGCTGGTGATCGTGCTCTTCATCGCGTCGCGAGACGTGTTCACCCTGCCGCGCCGCATCTGGGACGGCATCAATGAGAACCTGGACCCCGCCATGGCCGCCGTCGCCGTCCTGCTGGTGGTGTTCACGCTGCTGCTGCTGTTGCTTGACCTGGCGCTGCGGAAGCGCCGCGACGCCTGAGGGAACGCCCATGAACAAGACCCCCCCGACCTTCGCGATGAGCGAATTCGACCACCGCTACAACATGCTGATCGAGCGCTTCGCCAGTGAGCCAGCGCCCGCCTTCGAGACCGCCGACGAACAGGCCTTCGTTTGGGGCCGCGAATGGGGCTGCAATTCCGATATCGGCCGCCTTCGCGTGGTGCTGATGCACCGCCCCGGGGAGGAAATGCGTGTTGTCGACACGCTGCCACATATCCCCGAGCTCAACGCCTTCGGCGACCCCGTGACCGGCGCCTATTGGCGCGGCAATGTCCGCCCGACGCTCGAGGAACAGCAGGCGCAGCACGACGCGCTAGCCGCTGTGCTGCGGGATGAAGGCGTGGAGGTCATCTATCTCAGGCGCGCCGCCGCGGGCCGGCACAAATCCATCTACACCCGCGATTCCTGCATCGGCATCAAGGGCGGCGCCATCGTCACGCGCATGGGGCCGCGCATCCGGCGTGGCGAGGAAGCCCCGGTGACGGAAACGCTCGCCGCCATCGGCATGCCGATCCTGCGGACCATCCACGGCACCGGACTGATGGAAGGCGGCAGCTTCGCCTATATCCGGCCCGACGTTGCCGTCGTCGGCGTGTCTTCCCGCGTCAATGAGGAAGGAGCGCGGCAGTTGGAGGATGTGCTGGCGGTGCAGGGCACGCGGCTGATCCGCGTCCAGATCCCCGGCTACCGGTTGCACATCGATGGCGGCTTCGTGATGATCCACCACGACGTCGCCATCGTGAATCCCTCGATGTTGCCCTTCGTCTTTATGGAAGAATTGAAGCGCCTGGGCATCCGAATGATTCCCGTGAACCATGAGGACCCGTCCTGGACGGTGAACTGCCTGGCCGTCGCGCCCGGCCGCGTCATCATGAGCGACCGTGTCAGCGCGCGGACGCAGGAGGCGATGGACAGGGCCGGCATCTCCATCCGGCTGGTGGATTACGATCGCGTCGGCCTGGGCGGCGGCGGCATCCACTGCTCTACGAGCCCACTGGTTCGCGACCCCGTTTAGGTTTTCTTCATTCCTGTCACAGCAACGTTATCGTTGCCGTGCTGCATCGGGACGTCGGTTTAGGGTTAGGCATGCGACCCTCCTCCGTCGGGGCATCGTCCCTGTGTCCCAGGCATGAAGCTCGACACTGTCCTCACCGGTAGTTTGTCTACCGCGGCGCCTTTCGGTGCGCCGCACGGCAAAGGTCGGGCGTTCCGGCTGCGTGCCCACCTGATCGCGCGCGTCATCGTCGTATTGCTTTCCCCGCGGGCCTTCAGCGGCGCCGCGGCCTGGTGTCCAGCGTCAGCACCTATGGGACCAAAGTGGCGATTTGAATAGCGGAGGATTTCTGGCTCATCGTAACACCAAGGAGAGTGAAGATGAGCCAGAAATCCTCCGCCCCA
>Ga0164292_10005287_pt1 | contig 10562 bp, 15 predicted proteins | sample GEODES117metaG_FD_111486 | JGI IMG/M metagenome (GOLD analysis project Ga0164292, IMG submission 111486) | Eutrophic lake water microbial communities from Lake Mendota, Wisconsin, USA - GEODES117 metaG | ecosystem: Environmental > Aquatic > Freshwater > Lake | place: USA: Lake Mendota... | reverse complement strand
GGTTGATTCCATGGTAGGAGATATGTTATCCTCTCCCATAATGTTGCTATAGGCAATTTCATATTTTTTCTTCACATACTCTTTAAAGTCGTTGTCATTAAGTAAGTCTTTCCAGAATTCGTCTGTCTGTGTAGCATCAAAACGGACTCGGTCACCAATTTCACCAGTCTTGCGGTCAATCTTTGCATACCAACCAGGACTTGGTTTAGAAATAAAGTTGCCTTCGATAGCAATATCAACAAGGCCAGAATATTTCTGAATACCACCGTCAAATGAAACGGCAATTGGTATCTTTGCTTTTTCTTTAGTGTACCTTGATTTTTCAACATTGATAATAAAGTTATAACCAACAATCTCGGTGCCATCTTTTTCTTGTTGACGACCGATGATGTAAATATTATCAGCAGAATAATAAGAACCTGTTCCACCACCAACGATATCTTTAGGGAACATACCGATTTCTTTGTAAGTATGGTTAACTACAACCATTGGAATATCTTTAAGGTTTAAGTGTGGTGTGACCATACGGAATAAGGACTTAACTTGTTTTGCTCGTGACATATCAGCTACTGATTTGCCATCAAGAGCATCTTCAACTTCTTTTTTGGATGCCAAGTTACCGATTGAATCAAGGATAACAATAAGTTTATCGCCTCGCTGAACATCTTGAAGCTGTTGCATGATATCAAACTTGAGTTCTTCAATATTTGTGAGTGGTGTGTGTAATACTCTGTTCATATCAATTTCAAATGTTTCAAAATATTTAATTGGAGTTCCAAATTCTGAATCATAGAATAATAAAACGGCATCTTTATATTTGTCCATGTAAGATTTTGCCATGAGCAAACTAAAGGCAGTCTTAAAGTGTTTTGATGGACCTGCCCACATTGTGAGGCCTGGTGTTAACCCGCCATCTAATTTACCTGATAATGCCACATTAATCATTGGCACTTCGGTTGTAATCATATCTTTTTCGTTGAAGAATTTCGATTTAGAAAGAACAGCGCTCTCTTTGATTGTCGAATTCTTTTTTAATTTATCTAAAATGCTCATGCAAACTCCTCAATTGTTTATATCGTATTATACAGTTATATCGTGTGTATGTCAAGTGTTTTATTCATATTTACCGTTATGGATTACTCTTATGGTGAGGCACATCAAATACAAAAGTAATTCTTAATTCATCGCCAATGTTTTCAGCTCCATGTGGTTTTTTATTATCAAACCAAAAAAGTGTGCCTGGTTCCACAATTACTTCATCATCACCACAATGGTACTTATATCGGCCTTGTATGGAAAGATGGTATCTATCTTTTGTTAAGTAATATGTGCCTTGGTCAGTATGTGTGCCTACAATATCTCCAACAGGAAGAGATAAAAAACCACAACGAGAGTGAGCATGAAAATGCCTTTTCATAAACTTCACAATCTCGGTATGTCTATCATATGCAGGCACTTTAATACAAAGTTCCGTATTATAAGCCATTTCACCAGGTTTTGAAATAGCTCCAACTACCAACTGTAATACTCCAGCTTCAATCTTATGAAAATCAGGATCAATTTGCTGAGCACCTTCCATTTGTTTCTGATTACCCCAATCATCAGCATATTGTTCTAGTTGAGCTTTAATTTTAGAAACATTAATGCCTGTTTTAATAATACGAATATCAACCAAAGAAACTCTCCAACGAATTAGATTTTTCAGCTCTCCAATTAATACAATTTAAAATGATTTGTAATGGGTCAACAAAGGACTTTTGAAATTGAGTTTCGTAATCAATAAATTCTTCTACACGAAATTCGTTTGGCATTTTACTTGCAAAAGAAATAATATCAGTCTTAAAGATATTTGGTTCACGAAGATATATAAATTTAATCTTTTCACCATTTTGAATCTTTTGATATTGTTTAGATATATTTAACAGGTCAAGCATATGATTATACACTAAAGCGCCACGAACATGGATTGGAGTGCCTTTACCCCAAATATGTTTGTTGTCTGTATATTCATTGAGACCATTCATTGACCTAGGAAAAGCAATATCTTCTACGGGCATCTTTTTAAATTCATCACGAAAGTTTTCAATCATGGTGTGTAGTTGATTTTCAGTTCCTGTCATAATAATATGCAAGGCTTCTTTAATCTTATCACGACAAGCTGTTGGTGTGGATGATTTAATGGCTTCAAGGCCTGTAATTTTAATTTGTGGTTCGGTATATTGAACGCCTTCTGAATTATGCACATTCATAATGTATCTTTTCTTAGCAGTCCAGATAGCTTTATCGGCCAAATTTTCACGCTTCATTTTCATTTTTTGGCCATAAGCATGAACATAATTTGCCAATTCTTCATATGCTTTATCAATATATGGTTGAAATTTATCTTCGCATATTTTATCCAAGAAAGCAATCACTTTGCTCGTATCAGGAGTATCTTTGAATATTGAATTGACCAGAGGTTCAAGGTTCAAATAAACCGAATCGGTATCAATTGCAATTACAAAATCTTTGTTATCAGTTTTTAGTAATTTATTGAGGTACTCATTTAGTTTTCTTTCAATCCATTGAATACTTAACTGCCCCGCCATAGTAATGCCTTCTGCTTGACGTATATCAAAGAATCGGAAGTATTCAGAACCCAAAGCCCCATAAGCTGAATTCAAACATTCTTTTTTAGTGAGTTGTAGATTTGCATAACGAGATACTAATGCACCATATTCTTTTTTGGCCTCTGTTGATGTAGCCACTTCATACTTCTTCTTGGCATCCAACATAGCATCTTTATATTTTGTTCGGTCATTATACATCTTTTCCAAAATCTCTGGTAAGAAACCTTGTTTATTTGTTCTGAAGAATTGGCCATTAGGTGTAATCGTTACACCTTCTAAACCACTCAAATCAATTTTTTGGTGTAATAGTTTTTCTACTGTAACGCCTTGTGCAATTATATCCCTCATTCTTGGTGTATAATCTTTTGGTTCAATTATAGTATCTGGCGCAATATTATATTGCATCATTAAATGTGGATAAAGTGAATTAAGGTCAAAAGATGCTACCCAATTAAATAGACCGATTTGTGGGTCTTTTACATATGCACCTTCATAAGCTTGATTCTTTTTAGATACAAATTTTGGAGGAACTACAATCTTTTTGTGATAGAGATAATTGTGTGCAATTGTATCCCACATACGAACTTGAGCGAAGATATCATCATAATTTACTTTAGCATCATAAGCAATCGTAAGTGCCATTTCAATTAGGCGACCTTTTGCATTTAGTTTCTCAACAAGCTCAACATCTCGTATGTTATACTCAATAAACTTTTGATAATTCTTTTTATATAAATCATAGAGACCATCATATTCACTATATGAAATCTTTTGACCAACGCCTTCAGTTTGTGCAATATGGTCTAAACGATACGATTCTTGTGAACGATTTGGCGAAAACTTACGGAACAAACGCATATAGTCTAGTGTCACACACCCTAGAAGCTCATAAATTTGAAATTTTCGGTTGTATAGAGTATCTTCACGAGCATTAATTATACCCCATGGAGATAACTTTTTGGCTTCTTCTTCACCAGATATTCTACTGATACGGTTGACCAAATATGGAATATCAAAACCATAAATGTTCCAACCGGTCATCGCATGAGGAGATTTTTGTTGCCAGATAATTAAGAACTCTTTGATAAGAGTATATTCATCTTTACAGAAAATGTATTGAACATCATCACGGTGTTTTTCATAAACACCACAACCAAAAGTGTAATACTTTGGGTCATTAGAAAATTTAACGGTAATGGCTGTAATTGGTTCAGATGCTGTTTTAGGTTCGGGGAATCCATTTTCAGAACCAACTTCAATATCAACATTAGCAATACAAAGATGTTCGTATTTCCAATCAATGATTTCTTCAGGATGTTGTTCAGCGATAAGGGCATACTGATACATGGTGTTGCCATATATCTTAAAGTTATCTACTTCAGCATATCGCTTAACGAAATCACGAGCTTCACGAATGTTCTCAAACTTCATTGGCTCAACATATTCACCATGAAGCGTTTTCCATTCTGTCACCTTTTTAGATGGTAAATACAGAATGGGTTTATATGCTACTTTACGCTTGACTTGTTGACCGTTGGATATTCCACGATAAAGGATTTGATTGCCATAAGTTATGGCACTTGTGTAATAATTTGACATTCAAGGAGTATATCACACTTTTGGAATAATTGAGGCAATTTCAATACCTACACCAAACACCTTATTATACTGATTCTCTAATTCACGGACAGGCTCAGTAAGACATAAAACATTGTCCATTGAAATTTTAATACCTGTTCTGAATTCAGAAGCGAATTCTAAAAATGGTGCAAACCCCATAACTGTGCCATCTTTTGATGGTTGAACGATTACCTGAACGGGTTGCTTAATGATAATTTCATTCTTATCGCTACAATCAACTTCACCGATAAGTGTTTGTGTTGTTTTAAGTGTGACTAACTTTAATTTCATATTATAATCCAATTGTTAAACTTGCTGGTAAAACGCCGATAGTAACCCATCTTTTTGGGTATAACATCTCACGGCCCCTAAATTCATTCATATCATGAGTTGGATCTTGAATCCATCCAACAACTTCAACCATGTTATCATATTCACGGAAGAATAAATCATAACGGTCTGCACGAGGCATTTTATGTTCAATGGCCAACTTCTTTGCTACTTCACGAGTGTTCATTCTTTTCTTTCCTTAAAGTCATAGAAAAAATCATTGTTGTTTCTGGCAGAGTGTTTAGCATTTTTTTCTACCGAATACAACTTTGTCGCTATTTTAAAATCTGGTGTTTTGAATTCAGGTACTGTTAGAGAAGCATCATAGAACAAAGTTTTATTATTTGGTTGAGCAGCGAACTGTCCATTGTCCAACTTAATAAAATTATAGCTCTTATGTTCTTCTACTGTTTCTGAAAATCCTGTATTCAAATAACCAGGGTCATTTTGGCAAAAATCTACGGTGAACATATACTCACCATAATGCCATTTTCTGTCTTTGTCCAAGAATTTACATTTTAACATTCGTAAATTATCTTTTTCAATGACAGTAATATTATAACTCAAACAGTCCCAAATTTGCAAGTAATCCAAAGGTAAAGTTGCATTTTTAAGGTCTATTTGCCTTGATACAAAAGCATGTAAAGGAAGCTTATCATAAATGGCGCCGTAGTTGGGCAATAGTGCTTCAATACGAAATGCTTGGCCTTTAATACACTTAATCGTCATCCAGATACAAGGTTCATATTCACCAAAGCCTTTTTCAAAGTCATAGAGAAACTCCTTCTTTACATAACATTGAATTGGTGGTAAATTGTGGACTAGGAATGCCATTATGCTTTCTTTTCTAATTCGTATTGATAGGTTCTTTGACGAAGCTCAGTAGAACTAAAACGATGTGTCCTTGAATTGTATATTATATCTATGTTGCGGTCAACACAAATTTGTTTACCGGTGAAATCTTTACCGTGATATTCTTCACCAATGAATCTTTTATTGAGCGGTAGAAACATGAGTAAGTCTTCAAGGTCTCTTTCTGTTTCATATACGATAATCTCATCAATATATTTTACAGCTGATAATTGAACATATCTTTCAACAATAGATTGAACTGGTTTATTTTTAATTTGTGGTCTGTCAATAGATGGGTTGGTTTGTAAACCAACAATTAAATAATCACATTGAGATTTAGCTTCCGCTAACATTAGAATATGACCCGCATGAAGCAAATCAAAAGTTGATGCTGTGAATCCTGTAATCTTACTCACGGTAAACTCCAAATAAAAAACCCCACCGAAGTGGGGTTTGCGTAGTAAGAACAAAAATTACTTGTTCATTACATACATGGTCACTTCAAAGCCAAAACGCATTTCAGTAGCTGATGGTGTTGTCCACATGGTATTTCTCCTTAGATTTATAAAGTTTATTTTATAAACCAAATCATTAGAGAGAACGGCCTTTATCTCGGTCATTCAAAGTCTAACTTGAGTTTTATCGTTAGTTTTTTACACTAACATCCATATTTTATAACACTTTCAGCTAAAAGTCACTACTGATAATCATTAACTACTACTACTGTTTATCTGTTTAAATTAGGCAATTAATCCTGGTTTATAAACTGTTTTGCCGTTTTCTTTTACCGCTGTTAGAGCTTGTTTCTTTAAATTATTAGCATCATAAGATACATGAACCCAACCAGAATCTGGAATACCTGGTGTGTAAAACTCAAGAATCAATTGTGTGAAATCTAAATTGTCTTTAATCCATTGCGCTAATTCAGCATTAGGCACACCTGGAATTTCAATGTCTGCGGCCTGACCTTTACAATGGTCAGATGTTTTAGAACCACCTACAGCTGCATTAACCTCTGGCGCTCTATAACCAGAATTCACTTTAACTGCAATACCATATCCTTCACGAACTGGTTGTAAAACATTCTCACATAGTGTTCTTAAATTATCCACAACTTCTTGTGGCGGAGTATTATCTAAATCATGGCGAAGAGCTGTTTCACTTTTTGTCAATTCATTTAATGAAAAGTTTGCGCTTAGTTTTTGTGTTAAATCCATTTTAATGATCCTTATCTTCTTTTTGGTTCCGGTCTCGTCTAGGTGGCGCTTTAACTGCGGTCACAATAGCTCTAATCATCGCATGCTTAAATTCAATTCTCGTTCTACCACCAAAACTTGCCATTAACCTTTTAACAGATTTTGGCATCTTAAAGTTCTTATCAGAACCAAACATAATATACTCCATTCATTATTAAAAATAAGGTGGAGGCCGAAGCCTCCATCTTTTATACCGCTTTTGCCTGTTCGTTAAGAAGTTCTGGCTTCAAGAAATTTAATCCTTTACCAATTTCAATCTTACGAGGCTTTTTGTGGTCAGGAATAACATTCTCCAAACCAACTTTTAGAATACCATCTTTATACTCTGCACCTCTAACTTCTACTGTATCAGCGATACGCAAAGTCTTGGTGAAAGAGCGAAGACCTATACCTCTATGTAGGTATTCGCCTGATTCGGCTTTGTCTTCTTTGTTACCTTTAATAACCAATTCACCATCATTTACAGAAACATCAATATCTTCTTTACTGAAGCCTGCCACAGCTAATTCTACAACATAACGGTTATCGTCTAGTTTTAGAATATTGTGTGGTGGAAATGTGGTTGGAGTGGTTTTAAAATCTGAATTTAATAGTTTCTCAACTTCGTCAAAGAAGTTTTCAAAACCTAATGTTGTGTGATATAATGGTGTTAAACGACTTAATGTCATAGCTTTCTCCTTAAAATAAGCAAGTTTTCAAAATGTGACCCCTAAGGCATCACGGTTATATTTAGTCTTATTGACTAATATTCTTGTGGTTTTTTACCAATATTATATTTTGGAATTAAACTCCATTCATCCTTTTCTTTAAAAGCGATGATTTTAATTTGGTGAAGTGGTGCAATATTATCTTCTAATAGTTTAGAGTTTAATATCTTAATTAGACCCCATTCTTCCAATAGTTTAGCAATAGCATTTCGTCTTTGAATATCGTTTTCTGATATATTGGACGGTTTGCCATCTAATGCAAATAATTCTTTGAAGTGGACAATGTAATATTGTCCTTGTTTATGTAGAATATGACAAGACTGGTAAAGAACTTTTTCTTTACGAGATGATACTCCAATTCGTGTTAATGTTTCACGAACTTTAAGAAAATCATCTGGTTCATTGAAAACAATTTCAATGAACTTACTCAAATCAACCATTTTACTTCCTCAATCCACCGATGTCGGTTTGTTCTTTTAATTTTTGGATTTGTTCTTTGCTAAGCAAGCGGACGGCTTCACGAGCCTTTGATTCAGAGAAACCAAAGATTTGCTTTATACATTCTAAATCTTCACTTTTCTCAGCTTTAACCCACTTGGCAAATGGTCTCTTTTGTGACCTGACTATATTTAGTAAAAAATCATTCTGCAACTTCTTATCAATCTGATGGTAACGATTCATTTCGTTTGCATAGAATATACAGTCTTTATGATATGATAGACTTCGGTTGACCAAGAATGGTGCATAAGATTTCTCTGTCAACTCATCAACGATTAACTTCTTTTTATTCTGTAGTATAGCATTTACATAATCAAACGGACTCATTTATTCTCGCTTTCAACTTCTATCCATGTGTGGTCACCTAATGACTTAACAGCACATATATATTCGTAATCAAAGGGTGGTCCAGAAATCCAAGATTTTGGGCCATTAATACTTAATATATTTCTTTGTGTTCTTTTGTGATAAATTAACCAATATGTTTGCCCATGAACTACTTGAAACTCATAGTGAGCATCATAAATCATATCAGTTAAATCTAATCTTTTTTTGATTTGGTCGGCTTGCTTTCTTAGCACATTGACCAATTCCATAATTCTATCATATTCTTGCTGGGCGCTCAATCGTGCAATATTGAGCATGTGGTCTTTTTGTGATTTGACTGGAACTAATTCAAACTTGGGTGAACCAACATCCATTGGATATGGTAGACTGTTTCTTTTAGCTGGATCTTCGTCTTCAAACCGCAATCAACTATACTCACAGTTAGCCATCAATTCAGTCAAGCAAGCAACTAGATTGATTTCAGTATCAGCTACAAATGCGTTCTTGTATTGATAGTCTGCAATAATTAAAACAGCTTGTGGTATTGAATGTGGTTTCATAAAGTCATATAATGAATCATAGATTTGACGAAACACACTATTAGAATCTAAATCACTTGTCGCCACCCATTTACGAATTGCACCAAAGTCTTTAGCTTTAATATGCTTTACAATTTCTTGTAATTGAATGTTACCTATTTGTGCGAGAATACCTACATCAATCTTACCAAATTGTGAGTATCTTTGTAACTCATTTAATACTCTACGAAAATCTGGAAAGTGTTTCTTGACCAACTCTACAATTACTTTATCATCAAATTCAACCTTTTCAGTTTGAAGGACGCCTTGTAATCTTTTGAAAAATTGAGATGCCATAGAAGCCTTCTCATCGTTCTTGAGACCAAAATCAATGACAGCACATCTTGAATGAAGTGGTTCAATGATTCTTGTTTTGTAATTACATGTAAAGATGAAAGAACAATTGATGGCAAATTCTTCAATTGCATTACGAAGAGCTGGTTGAGTTGAGTTTGGATTGAGATAATCTGCTTCGTCTATGATGATGACCTTACGGCCACCGGATAATGACATTGATGAGGCATAATTTTTGATTTTGGTTCTGAATGTGTCAATGCCTGATTCGTCTGAACCATTAATGACCATATAATCACAACCGATTTCTTCACACATCGCCTTAGCTACAGTTGTTTTACCAACACCTGCACCACCAGCCAAGAGAAGATTGGGGATATTACTTTGATTGACATACTCCTGAAACGGCTTTTTCAACCGTTCAGGCAGTATGCAGTCTTCTATCTTTTTAGGACGATACTTCTCCGTCCATAATAAATGTTCCATTCACACACCTCATAATATAAAATATAAAATTATTCTTCATTCAATCTGGCAACCACATCAAGATAAGCATCTGTAACTTGCCATGTATTACCATTTACACTAAAAATGTGTGTCAATACTTCTTCTTCACCGCTTTCGGGATTAATAGATTTAGATTCAAACACAGACATGACATGTGCTGGGTTAATTGCAATTGATTCTGAAGCGTTACCTTTGAAAGCATTTTGAAATAATTTTACTGCCATGATTAATTGCCCTTCTCAAATTTAGAACCTTGTTCAGTTGAAATCCAATATTGTAATGAAATGTTTTTGTGTTTGAAGTGAGAGATACCTTGAGAAGTAATCTTAACATCATAACTGCCATTCAATAGTTTAGTTAAGTTCTCTGTTTTAAATATCATACGATACTTATTACCATCACCTTTACCAATCTCAAGAGCATCGGTATGAGCTGCATCGTTTTGTGAATCTAAAGTAACAATACTTATTGATGAACCATCAGATTCAATTGCGATTTGTGGTGAGGTCAATACTGCAGCTGCTTTCATAATCCAATCAAAATCAGATTCAGATAATTCTAATGAGATTTCACATTCGGGTAATGTAATACCTTTTTCTGGTGGAGTAACAAGCATAGTTGGTTCACAGAAGCGATATTTAATTTTACTACGGCCTCCATTACCAACAATCACCACATGTTTATCACTAAACTCAAATGATGGGTCATCTTTGTGTAAAGATACCACAGATAAGAAGTTATTTAAGTCATATACGCCAAAGTCGGCAGGAATTTCTTCACTAATATCTACTTGAGCTAGAATATTCTTATGTGAAGAAACTGTTTTGAGAGTTTTGCCTTTTCTAAAATGGATACCAGGTTTAATGGCACCAAAATTCTTTAGTAAAGCAAATGTTTCGTTGGATAATTTCATATAATTTCACCTTTTCTAATAATAACAAAATCATTATACATCATTTTTTAATAAATTGCAATAGGTCATCT